>Ga0256404_1009225_pt1 | contig 14294 bp, 11 predicted proteins | sample RumenRJG_01DNA_FD_185990 | JGI IMG/M metagenome (GOLD analysis project Ga0256404, IMG submission 185990) | Bovine rumen microbial communities from Lethbridge, Alberta, Canada - RJG_01 | ecosystem: Host-associated > Mammals > Digestive system > Stomach > Rumen | place: Canada: Alberta | collected...
ATATAATTCGAATGTATCGTGACCTGGATGAAGGAAGAAAGAACTGCATCAAGGAAACTTTACGATATTTAACATAAATGAGATAGATTAATACGAAGTGGTAGAAAAACCACTTTTATAGAGGAGGTAAGTGATGTGTGTTTAGAAAAACTGATTTCAGGTTATCCGATGGGAGATGTAACTCCACAGGACTTTATTGAACATTTGACAATAGGAGCAGACGGATGGTTAGGGGCATGGATCGCAATAGCGCTAACGGCCATATTTGGACTGCTTGTGTATATCATTCCTATTTACCTCACAGAAAAAGATAAAATGGGACCGTATCCTTTATGGCTTCATACCTTCTATTGTGCGGCTGATTTTATGGGCATATGGGTTTTTCTTGATGCATGGAAGAATTATGACCACTTCCCATTATTCCTGATTCTGTCAGTTGGCGAAGCCATATGGGTATGTATGGAGTTATATAGCCTGCAAAGAGCACTTACTTATGAGAAGGATATAATATGGAAACCCGGAACCAGCTTTAAATCCCATCTTACAGACATCATTATCCAGGTTGTATGCTTTTTTACAGGTCTTAATATGTTGAGATTCGAGCTCCATGACGAAACAATGTGGAAGTTTTGGATATTCACACAGGTATTTATCACGATTGTTCCGGGGCTTGTGTTGGAAAAGCGTGGATATAGGAAAGGCAATAATATATGGCTCCATATAACACTCATAATCGTAGCTGTTTTATCCTTCAATCCCTGGTGCAATATGTGGCTTTGCATTGCGCCTGACTTCTTCTCCCCTGAAGCTAATCCATGGTACTACATTATGGGATTAATATGTCTTATTATGTCAATAAGAGGTCTTTTGATCTATAAAAGTCTTCCTGAAAAGAGCAGATCCAGGAATGACTAAACAAACTTAGAATGATTAACAAGAAAGACCGGATAGGGCAAAACTTGCCTTATCCGGTCTTTAGTATAATTATCAAACAGTTTGTGCAAATCCCATACCTTTATAAACTCTCACCGGATTGCCCCTGACAATCCTTATATGCTCACGCCATGCATCATTGGTCTGCTTTGCTTTGTTTTCTGCCTCCTTTTCCGAAAGGATGGCGTTAAGTTTCTGGAGAGCATCTTTTCTGTTAAGCTGCTGAGTCCTTTCTGCTGTTGATGTCACAGTGATACCGGTGGGTATGTGTGTGAGACGTACACCGGTCTCGACTTTATTTACATTCTGTCCGCCGTTTCCCCCGGAATGGAAGCGCTCGAATCGGATATTCTGATCCTTACATATCTCATCAAGCTCCGGGATGATGCTCACATCCACGAACCAATTTTTTCTTTTGTGCTCAGGTCGGAAAGGACTCTGGCATATCCACTGAACGGTTCCTTCAAGGCCTGAAAGGTCATTTTCTGTTTTAAACATTATAGAAGTGCAGCACCCCTTAGTTTTTGAAGGATGTTGGCTGATCACCTCCAGATCATCATATTCTTTATTCAGGGATTTAAAGAGCTTTGTGACACAGAGCTCGCATTCTGCCGGTCCCTGTCCGGAACTTATCTGTATTATCATATTTTAAAATCCTCATTATTCTCCACCGGCCTTATAGTTATATACCGGCTTTATAATCTTATCGATCTTTACGGTAGCGCTTATCACATCAGTTATGTCCGTGACCGGTCTGTATGCAAACGGTGCTTCATCTAAGGTGTCCTTGCCTATACAGCTTGAATAAATACCTTTCATCTCCGACTTGAAAGAGGAAACTGTAAAGCTGTTCTTAACATCCTCACGTTTCATGATCCTTCCTGAGCCATGAGGGGCAGAGCAGTTCCAATCCTTGTTTCCAAGTCCTGTTCCGAGAATGATACCGTCACGCATGTTGACAGGAATGATGACTTTCTCATTGTTCTTTGCAGAAATGGCACCTTTTCTCATGATCGGTGAATTGAATAGGGCTAATGTCTCTGCCGATGCATCTACATAGTTATGGATACACTCATATGACTCCAGTACCTTCCATTTCATCCCTTTTACAAGTTCATCAAGGATTATCTGTCTGTTCAGGCTGGCAAAATCCTGGACTATCTGCATGTCATGAAGATAAGAGTCTTTAAGTTCTCCATCAAGCCAGGTAAGTTCGTAAGGGACAACTATGCCTTTATCTTTCAAGGCTTTCTGTCCTTCATTTAAATAGTATTCAGTCACTTCTTTTCCAAGGTGTCTGCTTCCGGTATGGATTACTATATAAAGATCATTGTCCGTACCCCTATCGACTTCGATGAAATGATTGCCGCCGCCTAATGTTCCCAAACTGAGTCTTGCTTTATCGGTCCTTATGTGTGATGAACAATAAAGCTCCGGGAAGTCGAAGTCTTCTGCAAACCTATGCGGCTTTTTTCGGATGTTAAAACCAGAAGGTATACAGTCTCTTATTACAGTGTCAAGCTTCTGCCCTTCGATTTTTTTTCCTTTGATCTTACCAAGTGTCATACCACACCCTATATCGATTCCGATAAGATTAGGCATGATACGGTCTCCAATAGTCATAGTAAGACCAATGGTTCCGACTTTTCCGGGATGAACATCCGGCATTACTCTTATAAGACACCCTTTTGATGATTCATTGTCACATATCATCTGAAGCTGGGCTCTAGCATACTGATCAAGGGCAGTGTCGGTATTATTTGTAGTGAAAACATGAGCTTCTGAAAAAGCTCCTTTGATTATCTCCATAGTTGATTTCCTTCGTTAAAAGCACGGAAGGGCATAAAAATACACCTCCCAAATAAAGAGGTGCTGATCATCCTATGAAAACTGTAGATATAGGCAGAATATGCCTACTTAATTACAGAAAAAAAGGATAACCATCCCTCGGGTTGCGTTTAAGTTTGTTAAAGTGTTCTTAGTCATGATGGCCTCCTTTCTGAAAATCGAATTAAGTGTTACTGAGAAAGATGTTAACACATATTATAAATATATCAACCGGTATTTATCTGATAATAATCAATTGTAACCATGGTGATGTACATGAATTGGTACATCCCTTTTGCTATGCTGGCTACAAGATTAACATAAAAAAATGTTTTCGATTGAAATTGTTGGAATGAGAATATGAATTAATGTACGGAGCAATACTAGGTGATATGATTGTTATGGTCTGTTTTGTAACTGTTGGAAAATGGGAGAATAAGCTTATTTCCTTTAAGTCGCACAAAGCCGATAACCAGAGTGGTATATCCGTCTTTTGGAAGGTAATGAGGAAGCTTACAGTCTTTAATATCATACTTGCCCTGTTTTGCAAGTTTCAGTAGCCCAAAGAATGATTTGAAGCTACCATCAACTTCCTTTAGGATCTGCTGTGCCATGTTGGGATTGAGTGCCTTGTAGCTAGAACTATTCTTTAACAATGAATAGTTCTTCTCATACTTAAGAAACTTGCCTTCCGCGAAGTAATACTGGCGCACATTGTAAATGGCTTCATTGGTCAGATTTTTTGCAGTATGGCAAAGTTCTTTTATAGAACAGTAGTCATCTTTAGAGAGATTCTTCACCTGTTGTTTAATGGTTAGATACATACAGTTTTTCCTTTCGTAAGACTCGGATCATTCCTGTATGTATATGATAGCACATTATGTGTCATATACATAGTGGCACTTTGGATATTTTACATTTCTAAAAGTGACGCCATTCATCCCACGACCTAAAGGTTATGGGTTTTCTGGATAATTATTTATAAACAACCGAAAAATCCTATCAGCAACGAAAAATCAGATTAGAAAACCTACATAATTATTATAGAATAAGCATGTTGATTTTATGGCTCAAATAATGAGCAAGAAAGAGAGGCATCATATGTCAGAGAAATATGAGATTTTTGAAGAAGAACAAATCAATGAAAAGGATAACACTCCTTTCATTTTTTACAGAGTACGAGGAATTGTAGATAAACAGGAAAAACTCCCAAGAACAGAGTCTGGATGGACCATTTATCCGGAGCTTAAGCGCTGCCCATTCTGTGGCGGAAACCCAAAGGTACAGACAAAATCAAAGACCATAATAAAGGGAGTTCCCAACCGGAATTATTATGTTCAATGTACAAGATGCGGTGCCAGAGGATCAAGATTTATAGCCGAAGACTTTAATAATGACGGAAAGCAGACAAAGCTTGAAGCCATAAATGCCTGGAACAGAAGATTTACACCAATTTTCAACGAATACGCCAATTAAACCATGGTAAAAGAAGTAAAGGAATTTTTCAGAAGCATAGTAATCGCGATACTCGCAGCCGGAATAATATCAAATTTCGTATTGGCGGTTGCTTATATCCCTTCATCATCAATGGAAAACACCATGATGACAGGGGACAGAGTAGTAGGCTCAAGGTTATTTTACAAGGGAGACTCCATCAAAAGAGGTGATGTTGTCATATTCCGATACGGATTTACATGTAGTTCCTGTGGTGCTATGTATCCGGAAAATGATGAAGGTCATTTTCCGGAATGCGGAGAAATCGATGCACATAACAAAGTAGTGCATTTCACAAAACGCATTATAGGAGTGCCGGGTGATGTGATAGACATCATGCCGACAAATATAAAGTCTTCGGATGCTCTAAACATGGGGACATTCTATAATGAAGCTACATTTATAGAAGCTCTCGTCATGGTTAACGGAAAGGCTCTTGATGAAAAATACATTGCAGAACCAATGATATGTGATAAAACCCGCTACCCTATGGTTCATTTAGAGGTTCCTGAAGGATGCTACTATATGCTTGGGGATAACAGGAACAATTCAGAAGATTCCAGATTCTGGGCGAATCCGTTTATAGAAGAAGCAGATATCTTAGCAAAGGTGCTGTTCTGCTTTTATCCGTTTAGAGATGCAAAACTTATAAAGTCATATAGGTTTTGATCTTAAATGCAGGCGTAATTGCCTGCATTTTTTGTGGTAATAGTGATTTTCAGAACCAAAACAATTTAAAACCGAGAAACCTATAATCATAGGCTTCTCGGTATAGATAGTGTCTGACTTGAAATAAACTCGCTTTCCAAATATGAGGCTAAGAGCTTACATGTTAAGTTTCTTTCGGATCAATTTACCGTTTTTATCCGAGCAAAATTTAGGGGGGTTATCACGGAACAACTGTAATCTCCATAACTTCTCGGGAACGACCGCCTTCACCACGGGTAACTGTCATGACCAAAATGATTTTTTCAGTGCCCTCTGGAGGTTTGATTGTCCATTCTATATAATTATCCTTTCCGTTTTCTGCTTTCTTTTCCTCCATCCTGTCTAGTCCCGGTATGTCTACGTTGCCACATTTTATTACGCCGGATTCATTCATAATCATGTGCCGTCCTTTCGGTTGACCTGCACTGTCAAAAAACTCACATGTAGCTACCATTTCTCCATGTTCAAGAGACTCCGTACGGAATGTAAAGTCTGCACCCTTTCGTATAGTTGCATAAACCTTCCGAGACACAGTATTTTCTTCTTCCGAAAACTTTGTTTTACCGATTTTCGATTCTTCCTTCTGTGTAACGGATATTCCTTCCACGGTAATGCGTAGTCTGGTCTCTGATATAGCAAGTTCATCAAAGAAGTTATTGGTCAACGGCACTTCGACGGCAGGTCCCAGACACGGATCCTGACCGCTTACTCCATAGGTTCCTGTAACGCTCTCTCGAACTGATAATTTAAGCTGTCCAATCTGCTCCTCCGTTAACGGCTTTCCTCCGATGCGAAGTTTGGAAAGATCTATAGACCATGGTTTATCCCATCCTTTATAAAGGACTTGTTCTTCATGAATGATCTTATTATCGAGTTTCAGGGTGAAAACAACACCGTCCACTACTTCTCCAAGCTCTTTTGTTCGTAGCTTCATCGGCTCAACTTTCACGGTAGTTCCCGCGACACTTGATTTCGGGGCATCCGGTGCAGTCAATAAATAAAGGTCATATCCAGCCGGTGTATCGCTGAACCATCCTTCTGTTTTTTCTGCCGTTCCTCCGTCCGCTTCTAACAGTACACAAATCAATGGAGTACGGATGTTTTTTTTGATAGTTTTAGTATCCAGGAATATTCCAGAGGCCCATTCCCTCCAATCCTTATCCTTTTCAAGACCGACAGGAATGATACGAAAGTCACTCATTGCATCATCAAATCCAGAGTGCTTTTTCAGTACAATTGCTGTATCCGTGAATTCGCTAGTGGGCATAAAGCGAAGTTGCCTTGCACGTATTACATAGTCTCGATTTACCAGTTTGACTCCCGTCTTCGCACCGGGTTTCAGCATGGTTATCGGTTTAAATCCCTCATTGATTTCCGGATGACCTTTAACATATTTAAAGAATTTTACCTGGTCATTACTCGCATAATCCTGGTAATCCTTCGTGAGCCTATTGTCAGACACAAGAAAACAGCTTTTGAGGATCGACGTAAATGACCATACTCCGTTCAGCTTTCCATAGCGGGAAAGGACCTCGCCCCAGGGCTTATCCTTTTTAGTGCTATGCTGCTCTGCTAAGTACCGTAAAAAAGGTGCGACAGGATAGGAACGGTCTGCTTTATCACTGTCCCCAATTTCAAGCTTTCCTTCGGGATAGGCATTAACGCTAAAATCATCCAGTGGAATCGCAAAATACTCGATATGCTCCAGATTTTCAAGACAATCGTCAAGAGAGTTTGTGATCTTTCCTTGTTCATAGAACAAATCGTATGCATCCCACTCAACTGCCTGAGCTGAGGCTTCGTCGAATTTATAATTAGCAGTATATGCAGATTTATACCCACGCTGGATGATATGGAAAAGCTCATGTACCAGTGTCAGCAAAAGCTTCTCCTGGGAAAGCTTGCTGCCATCCGCGAATTTTCTTAAGTACAGAACCATGTAGGGATTACGTGTAAACGTATAACTCGAAACTGTTACACCGTATGCGGGTTTATCCGAATCCGATAATTCAATGCGTACTATGTCATCAGGCATCTTTGCACCGGTGTGATCCCGCAGATAGCGATATGCTTCACGACTGTTATCTATTACCATAATCACAGGGCCGAGAGCCTGAAGAAGAGCACCGGAATTATTCTGTAAATTCTTCAGCTGTTTCTGGTAGTCCAATGGTATCGAATTCTTTGTAAGTTCCGCTTTAAGACATCTGATATAAATACGATAATAATCCTTACCGGTGTATTCCAGCCAGTCTTCCTGATCATCTGTGTATCCCAGATACTTCCTGTATTGTTTCTTTGCCTCATTCTTTGCATTGTTCCTTGCATCTTCTAATTGCTTTTCGGATATTTCTTCCATCCTACCGGAAACATCACCAATAGTAGCCAGAATCTGAAAAGTTCGTTTACCGTCCACCTCAACATAGAATGATTTTGCCCTGGGGTCATATACAGCACCGCTGCGGATACCCTGGATTGTCGTGCCTATGTCTGGTAATAACGGCAAAAGTACCAATGCACCTATAACAATCATGCTGTTCTGACTGCTTGTAATCTTAAGATTCTTACCGTCCTGCTGTACAGCGTACGGATACCAGTTTCCGGAATCATCCACGCGGTAGACACAGAGTGAATCATAAAGAGCCTCATCGATTCCAAGCTCCTTAAGATCAAATTCCATGGTAAAGCCCCCGGGAAGGACCTCATCATCCTTTAGTCCTGCGTCCAGTTCCCATGCACCTATAACCGCACTCATGTTGTCAATCTTTTCAAGTCCGTCATTCAGTGACTTATATTCTTCATCCGAGGCTTCTGTTATGGTAAAAGTACGCTCGTGATCAAGGGCACCCTCATCCACCGAAATGGTGATACCTTTTATAGGACTTACAGAAAAGGCGGGAGAAGGGTTCATTTGCTGTAGCCCTTCGGCAGGCATTTCCTGTTCCGTTTCAGTCTCATCCTGGTTTTCTTCTCCCACGAACTTCCAGTCATAGTCATGTGCTGACATCGGCTCCGCAAACGGTAATACATCGCCTTCCACAGGTTCCATATCCGGTAATTCTGCTAGAAGGGCATATTCCTGTTTCTGCTCATCAGTGAGTTTCCATATATCCTTGTCTGATTCATCATATTCTTTATCATTTTCTTTCTTAGCAGGGATTTTCGTCTGCCCTTGCCCTTGCATTTTATAGGTTACAGTGGGCTCGCCATTATGGAATACACTAATGAATAATTTAACTGCCATGACTGCAACAAATAAAGTCGCAACGATTATTAAACAAATGCCTAATTTGCCCATACCTTTCTTTGATCCTTTAGAAGGCTGTGCTTTAGGGTTAGTATTTGTCCATGACTGGCCTTGACCGTGATTCACAGGTGGAGGTGTCTGTGCAGGCTGTCCTGACACTGGTTGCCCAAACGTCATTCCACAGTGTCGACAGAAGGATGCTCCTATTGAATTTACTTCTCCGCAATTACGGCAGTATCTGATAGTTGGAGTTGATTCCTCTTTCATTACTTGGAACCGCATTCCACAATACTTGCAGAATTTCGCATTTCTGCTTATTTGTTGACCACAATTGCGACAGTATTTCATTTCACCAGACATAGGCTTCCTCCTTGCGGCAGATGCCATCGATATACCAAAAAGTTCTTTAAGGCAACTATACAGTCAGAGATTTTTACCAGTCCCAGCTATAATAGTAAGGATCAGATGCTATATATTCATAATGATCAATCTGAGATGTGTCAAAGGAAGGATCAGCGATTAAACCATCCATGTTTACCAAAAATTCTGCTTCTCCACCACCTTCAGGAATCTCAAGATAATTGAACGGGTTAACATCTCTGGAGATTTCATTTGCACAACCATAGCCAATGAAACTGCCGTCTTTTCCGAGGCAAATGACATCTACCTCAAACATATTAGGGGTATAGCCCGCAGGGATATCTATTACACCGGTCGGTCTGTGAATTACGACATTATCTTTATTGGTTGTATGCATTTCAAAGTTTCTTATTTCAAACCTGTTATAGTCTCCGGTCCATTCGCATATCTCAGATATATCCGGTTGGACAGTCACATCTTCAGGAATATTTTCTACTAAGGTTTGATCAAACATATAACCTGTTTCTCCCGGAAGGATAGCATGAGTTACACCTGCCCAGGCATATCTGTATCCTTTCTCCTCACCTGAAGGAGAGACGAGGGCATAGGTTACCATATCGAGTACAAGTGTCTTGTCGCTGCTGTTATTTGTGACAGGAATTGAAATTAAATATCTATCTTTGCCGGAAGCGTGAAACTTACGCATGACAGGTTCGCCTAAAGTATAGTCAGATTCATCAATAGGTTTACGCTTAGCTGCATGCTCCACATTATTTTTATATAGTTCTTCCTCACTGAACTGGCTGTAGGTAAGTGTTATGTCGTTTTCAAGAGGGATGTAAATCTGATCACCGCCTGTTGATATCTCAATGGGGTTTTCATTTATATAGAATGTTTTGTCATCCCAAGTGAATTCTATTTTTTCGCCTGGATAGGTCGCCTGAGCTGTTCCATCTTTGTTAAGGATAAGAGTTCCTATTTCTTCACCTGTTGTATCCTCATGATTCCTAAGTTCCGGGTACAGCCAGGAGGTGAAAGGCTCCGGATTATAGTAGTTTATGAGATGGTAGGTTCCGACCATTGCACGCATGGCTTCACTTAGGGAATCAGCTTCGGTTGTTTCAGCTTCGGTGGTAGTCTCAGCTGTTTTTGTGGTCTCAGGAGTATTAGCAGAAGTTTGTGAAGCTTCAGAGGCTGTCTCTTTAGAATTGGTCCCGGAACATGCAGTAACGTTTAGAAGTAACGCGGCCGTAAGCAGTGTAACGATTAATCTTTTCATCATGTTGTCCTTTCTCAAATGAACTCAAAAATGCAAGTTGTCGGAAGTTTCTTTTATCAAAATTATATCACGGAAATAAATTTCTCTCCAACCAAATTAATAGATATGAGGTTAGTTACTCGGGATTGCAAATCATATATCATTTTTCTTGTATAACCATGATGTATAGAATCACCTAAAGCTATGCAATAACTATATGTACATTTTTTCGCTGGGCTACATATTATTATGTTTCCATAATCACAGAAGGATTAGCATTTTTATCAAATATTGGAGGGAACCATGAAACATATCGTTGTTGATCTTGAGATGAATTATGTCGCAAAGAAATCAGATGCAAGAAGGATCTGCAGGATGGAAACTATAGAAATAGGAGCAGTCATGCTTGATGATAATCTTCAGGAGATATCAGCATTCAGGACCTATGTGAAGCCTGAATATAATGACTGCATTGAAAGAAAGATTAAGAGAATCACGGGTATCACAGAAGAGATGGTTCAGAATGCCCCCATTTTTAAAGAGGCACTCCGAATGTTTACGAACTGGTGTCTTGGTACCGGGGATGAAGTTACTATATATGCCTGGAGTGATTCGGACTATTGCCAGATAGCAAAGGAGATTACGCTTAAGAATTACGAAATGACATCGGAAGAAGAGATTATACTTACCACAAAATGGAGTGACTTCCAGAAAGAATTCGATACTCACCTAGGATTCAACAGGCAGGTTTCTCTTAGCATGGCCCTCGACATGGCAGGGATTGACTTCACGGGAAGAGAGCATGACGCTCTTGATGATGCCAGAAACACAGCAGAACTTCTTAATATCCTGAGAGATACAGCCCTTTTCAACCTAACACTCAGGAAGATAAAGGAAGCAATGGAACCAAGCAAAATAAGCAATACTATGGGAGAACTGTTTGATTTTTCGGCATTCGCGTGCGTGGGATAAGTGGATTTTAAAAGGTAAAATACGAGTTTACCATTTTTCAATCATATAAATGTATCATTATGACATCAATCAGGAAATGCCTCTCTGGAGAGCGGCAAATGGAAGGAGATTAATGATATGGCAGTTAAAGGCGCAATACTTGGAGATATACTTGGTTCTCCGTATGAGTTTAAAAGAATAAGAAATTATGACTGGAAGACCGTGCAGCTTGCCGGAAATCCATCGGCAGGGTTTACCGATGATACCGTAATGACACTTGCAATAAAGAAAGCAATCATTGAGGGGCTTGATATTACTGAGACTATGGTAGAAGTTGGCAGGAGATATCCAAATTGCGGTTATGGTGGAAGTTTCTATAACTGGGTAAATGGGGATGATCATACACCCTATGGAAGCTATGGCAATGGATCTGCCATGAGAGTTTCCTTTGTAGGAGAGTACTATGATGATTTTGATGAAATGCAGTGGAAGGCTAAAGCTACTGCGGCTGTTTCTCATAATCACCCTGAAGGAATTAAAGGAGCAGTAGTAACAGCTACATGTATATGGATGGCAAGGCATGGAAAGAGCAAGCAGGAAATCTACGACTATGTATTGAGTGAGTATCCGCCAGAAAGCTATGAATACAGCGTAGCCTATAGTCTCGAAGAGTTACGGCCACGATACAAATGGAATGAAACCTGCCAAGGGTCTGTTCCGGCGGCCATGAGATGCTTCTACGAAAGCACGGATTATGAAAGCTTCATGAGGAATGTCATTAGCCTTAATTGTGATACAGATACCTTCGGAGCTATTGCCGGAGGCGTTGCTGAAGAGTTCTATCATGGGTTCGGAAATTTGGATGCAGAAGGAATACTGGAAAAGTGTTTGGATGAGTATCTGTATGGGATCCTGACCAAATGATTTTGGAAGAGATAATTGTATTATTATATTTATTTAATCATTGCACATTATTGGCACAGAGTCTTTAACATATAGTTTGATGAATTAAGCGAAACAGAAAATGCTCTACGTGACAATGAAATGCAGAAAGCATTCTTCGTGTTTTCTTTTGTTGAAGAAGGGGATAATGAAGAACTTCTTTTGAATATGGGGCGGAAAAAGCCGGAGTGATACGGTATACTGATGACATAGTTGTTAAGAAAAAGAGTGTTAGTGACTACATAAAGGAAATCTCACACATTGTTTTCTCTGCAGTATTCCTCGTACTGGTATTTTTAGGGCTCCTTGTTTTACTGAATCCTACTTCAAGAGAGATACTTCTTAATATTTTTGCATTCTGAACATCCTTTGTGATAATCTAACTATTAAACTATGGGACTAACTCAAAAGGATGGAGATGCTATCTTATGGAATATATAGTGCTAGGACTATTCTGCATAAGTCTTTTGCTTTGTATATCGCTGAATATTTCAATAATCTGTGCTCTATTGGCAGGGCTTATTCTGTTCATGCTTTACGGAAGACATAAAGGATTTTCCTGGAAGTCTCTTATATCCATGGCAATCAAAGGAATCAAAACCGTTAGTAATATATTGATCACTTTTATCCTTATAGGTGTGATGACTGCACTCTGGAGGGCTTCAGGAACCATTCCTTTTATTGTCTCTAAGGCTTCAACCCTTATTAGACCATCCGTTTTTCTTCTTATGACTTTTCTTCTTAACAGCGGGCTCTCGGTTCTTACCGGAACTTCCTTTGGTACTTCGGCAACAATGGGTGTGATCTGTGCCTCCATGGGTTCCACAATGGGAGTAAGTCCGATGCTGACCGGCGGAGCTGTATTATCAGGTGCTTTTTTCGGTGACAGATGCTCACCTGTTTCAACAAGTGCATTACTTGTGGCAGAAATCACCGGAACAGATATCTATAAGAATATCCGCGGAATGATCCGTACTTCCTTAATACCTTTCATTGCAACGTGCTTCATATATTTTCTCATAGGTTCATCCTTTTCAGCAGATGGTCCCATTATGGATCTAAAGAATCTGTTCTCTGCATCCTTCCGGCTCGAATGGATTACAGTCATTCCCGCAGTCACCATTATGCTTCTTAGCATTTTACATGTTAATGTTAAGATCGCCATGGGACTAAGCATACTTTCCGCAATACCTATCTGCCTTTTTGTCCAAAATATATCGTTCATGGAGATTTTACATACTGCACTAACAGGTTTCACTCCAAAGGAAGAAGCTCTTTCTTCCATGCTGAGCGGTGGAGGAGTGTTTTCAATGCTGAAGAGCGGATTAATAGTCTGCATATCATCATCTTATTCAGATATCTTTAATAGGACAGGGCTTCTTGATAATGTAAAGCATTCAGTTTCCTCCCTGGCCGGTAAGACTAACCGCTTCACTGCATTATTCTGTTCCTCAATTGGTTCAGCTATAATTGCATGCAACCAGACCCTTACAATCCTTCTCTGTAATCAGCTTTGCAGCGGACTATATAAAGAAAAGGATAAGCTCGCTGTTGATCTGGAAGATACAGCAGTCGTTATCGCACCATTAATTCCATGGTCAATAGCCGGAGCTGTTCCTTTGGCCACAGTAGGTGCACCTTCAACAGCAATATTTGCTTCATTCTATCTCTTGTTACTTCCTATTTACAGGTTACGTTCGGCAAGGTATGAGAAAAGCTAAACAAAAGAATAACTTTTTCAAATTCTGGCGCCTTTTGGCGGAGCCAGAATTTTTTTACAAAAAATGCTCTAAGGCGCGGATTGACGCCATTTTTCAGTTATGTTAACATAATTAAAATTCTTGCACTGCAAAAACACATAAGTGTCATCTACAGTACAAACTGAGCAGGCAGTACATTTTCTAAAATGAAAAATGTATGTAGCCGGGTCGCTAAACGACAGCAGAGAAGTCTAAAACGCATCTGCGGGACAGTAGTATGTTCCGGGGTGCGTTTTTTTACCTCGATATGGATGATAATACCATACCAGGAGGTAATGCTATGGATGAAACCAAGATTATCAAAAAACTGTCTCGAGTCGGAATCTGGGGCAATGTTTTACTTGCCGGATTCAAATTGGCTGCAGGAATCATGGGAAACTCCAGTGCAATGGTTTCTGATGCGGTTCATTCTCTTTCAGATGTTTTCGCAACTTTTGTTGCATATCTTGGAGTACGACTGTCTATGAAGCCGGAAGATGAGAATCACCCTTACGGTCACGAAAGGCTTGAGTGTGTTGCATCTCTAATTTTGGGCCTCATCCTTGCAGGAACCGGTCTTGGTATAGGATATACAGGTATCCAAAAAATCATGTCTCATGAAAAGTTGGTGATTCCCACCATGCTTCCGCTTGTTGCTGCAGTTATTTCCATAGTCGTTAAAGAAGCAATGTTCTGGTATACCATGTTCTATGCCAGGAAGCTTAATTCGTCTGCATTTAAAGCAGATGCCTGGCATCACCGTTCTGATGCATTGTCATCAGTTGGTTCTTTCATCGGAATCGGACTGGCCATGATAGGATTTCCTATTATGGAT
>Ga0256404_1009227_pt1 | contig 14293 bp, 9 predicted proteins | sample RumenRJG_01DNA_FD_185990 | JGI IMG/M metagenome (GOLD analysis project Ga0256404, IMG submission 185990) | Bovine rumen microbial communities from Lethbridge, Alberta, Canada - RJG_01 | ecosystem: Host-associated > Mammals > Digestive system > Stomach > Rumen | place: Canada: Alberta | collected...
TTCTCCCGGCCTTCCGCCAGGCCCTTCTCCCGGCCTTCCGCCAGACCCTTCTCCCGGCCTTCCGCCAGGCCCTTCTCCCGGCCTTCCGCCAGGCCCTCGGCAAAACCCTGATCGAGCCCCTGCTTTCTGGCTTCCTGCCGCTCTTCATTCAGATACCGTTCAATTTCCTGCTCCCGGTCAATCACACGAAACATAATGTCTGCAGCCTCCTCTTCAGCCAGATATGCGCGAAGCACATCTCTATCCCTACAGATCCGGATCGTCTCAAGGACTGCCTCTCTGGTATATCCGTGCAGCGCAACCTGTTCGTCAAAGATTCTGGTAAATTTTATGTACTGATTTAGAATATCACCGGATACACTGTCATACAAGACCTTTGCTTTTACCTCAACACAGCAATCGTCTGTTCCGAAAATATCTTTTGTCAGAGAGATCATCTCCGGGCCTTTTTTCCTTTTCCCTGTATAAATCAGGTACAGCTCCGGCCTTGGAAGATCAAGCTTTTTTGAGGAATACAGCCTCAGCCCGGGATTTCTGTTGATGTATTTCCGGTAAGTATCGGCAAGATACAAAAAGAATCGGACCACAATGTTTACGCTCCAGGTTGACTGCGCTTCGACAAGAACCATGAGCCGGTTCCCCACCATAAAACCGAGGTCATTATACTGTTCCCGCAGCATAAGGCTGTCTAGTGTAACAACGGTAAGGTCCGACTCATCCGATTCTGTATCTTCCGGATGCAGAACCCGGTAAAGCTGAATCAGATACTCCGGGTGGTCGAAAAGATCCGTGAACACACTGTCCTTTGATTTGCGGTTCACCTTCACGTCATCCGGATCATTCACTTTCTCTGCCATTCTTTTTCCTGCATATCTGTCCGTATGCTCTGCCATGCTGTCACCTCCCTGTCGTTTTGCAGAACAATCAGCCAGATAATCTTACTATATGCTTCTGTATCCTGTCAATAGCTATTTAGTAGTATTAATCCATATGCATCATGGCTATACTATACCCTGTTCTGAATTCACAGTTCAAGTCCCGTCCCGTCCGCCTTCCGGAAGGTCCAGCCACCGCCCTCCAGGGGCTCTCTGCGGCCCGTATAGGCAGGAATGCCCTTTTCATAGTACTCCGTGTTGTTGCTGATATACTCGCCCATAGCGGGATCAGCCGCAATGGAGGCGGTGTCCTCACTCCCCCATCTTCTGGTAATCCAGGATCAGGTCGAAGCGCTCCTTCTCGGGCTCCATGGCGGTCCGGTTCCCGGCCATCACGGTGATGCTGTTCTCCACAGCCTGCTTAAGGACCGCGGCCGCGGCGGGCTGGTCCTCAAGGGTGGTCTCACGGATCTCCCCGATCCGCCGGTAGGCGGCTTCCATATCGATGCCCTGGATTTTGTGCTCAATGGCGGTCATGGCCCTGTTCAGCGGCCCGAGGGGCGCGATCTGGTTTCCGTAGCTCGCCGAGATATATCCCTTCAGGTCCTCCTCTGTGAGGGAAAGCTTCTCCATCTCCTCCGGCATGGCCTTCAGGATGTCCAGGGCCTGTCCCACGGTCCGGTCCCGGTAGCTCATGGCCATCACGCGGTTGTTCAGGGCAGAGATGTTCAGTCCCGCGGAGTAGGCGCCGCCCATGAACCGGAGGGCCGGGGTCAGGTAGCTGTCGTCCAGGGCCGCGATAAAGGGAATCAGCTTTCCGGTCACCTCCGGGATTCCGGCCAGGTCGGCGCGAAGCACCACCTGCTGCACCGGGGTGTCCATGTAGACGCCCGCCAGGGAGCACTTTTCCGGGCGGAGCCCGTAATCCCGGCCCGGCACCGTCTCTGTCTCCGGGAGCGCGGAGAGGACCTTAAGGCCGGTTTCCGTGAGTTCCGCGAGCTTTTCTTTCTCCGCCGCCACGGCGAAGAGAAGCCCGGTCCTTCCGGTCACCTTGTCCTGAACCGCCTGCATACGGCCGGCCAGCTTCTCCGCGTAATCCGGGCTTTCCGTAAGAAGTGCTTCCTGTTCCTTCAAGTACTGGTAGAACTCCGGCCCGTACAGGTAATTCCTGAGGGCGTAGCGGTCCAGAAGCCAGGCGAAGGACAGATTTCCTGCTGTGCTGAAGGCGTCTCCGGCTGCCGGGTTGTAGTTTTCTCGGTACTTCCCGATGAGCTGCAGGAGCTGCTCCTGGTTTGCGTACTTTGCCTTTGTGAGGATCTCCAGCACCAGCTGAAGGGAGTCCCCGAGGTTTTCCGGTCTGGAAATCCAGGAGGCGTACATCATGGGCCGGTGGTTCGCATCCCCCGCTTTTCCGGGCCAGTCGTTCCCGATGGAAACGCCTGTGGTCAGGGAAGAGACCGCCTGGCTCAGCTCCTCTCTGGTGTAGTGCTCCGTGTCCAGCTCCTGCAGGGTCAGCAGGTAGAAGGAGTAGTCCAGAAGCTCCTCCTTCTCCAGGGAACTGATGTCAAAGGAGAGACTGAAGGAGGCCGCTCCCGGAATCTCCGCCGGGGCCGTGTACACCCGGATTCCCGCCTCTTCCCGGACCGTCACCTCCGGATCCCGCTCCGGGTCCGGGAGCTCCGCGGGGTCGATGATGAAGTCCGTGTTTTTCTGCTCCGAGGCGTTCCAGGCATCGAACTCCCCGGTCTTTTTGATCAGCTCCTGAATCTCCTCCTCTGACATGCCCTCCTTCATATCCGTCAGGTACTGCTGCTGCCCGGCGAGGAGCTGCTCCGCCAGTCCAGCCCTGGGAGATGCGGTGACCAGGCAGGTGGTGCCGGCATCCAGCAGCTTCCCGCAGAGGTCGCGGACGGTCCCCTCCGGGTCCGCCAGCACGGCCTTCTCTGCCTCCGCCTCCAGGGCGAAATAGTCGGTCTTCCCGGTCTGCATGAAGCGGATCAGGGCCCGGTCCATGGTCTCCGCGCCCACGTTGCTCTGCTCTAAGGACAGGGACTCCCGGAGCTCCCACTCCTTCAGGGCGCTCTCCGTCAGGGACTTCGGCAGGCCGGCATCCGCCGCTTCTTTCAGGGTCTCCAGGACGGTCTCCCGAAAGGGCTCCGCCTGCTCCGGGTCCGCGTTCACGAGCCCGAAGACCATCTGGTTGACGGCGGCCTCCGTATAGCTGTTGTTGGACACGTAGGCGGGGGCGTAGATGCCCTTCTCCCTGAGCTTCTGGTTCAGGGGGGAGCTGTCCGCGCCGAGGAAGAATCCCAGCCGGTCCAGGGCCAGGAGCTCCTCCCCGCTGAAGCCGTCAAGATCGATGTAGTACTGGATGACGGAAGCATGCTCCGTCACGTCCCCCTCGTAGGCGGGGACCTCCACCGTTTCGGTGGAATGCCCGGGGGCGGGCTTCAGCTGGAGCTCCTCGAGGGCGCTCTTCCCCTGCCGCTCCTCGTCGGAGAGCCAGGTCTCGTCCAGGAAGGCCAGCATGCGGTCCCAGTCCAGCTTCCCGTAGAGCAGCACGATGGCGTTGTCGTAGGAGTAGTACCGGTCATAGACCTTCTGCAGGTTTTCGTACTTCAGGTCCCGGTAGCCGTTGTAGAGCATGCCGCTCATGTTGCAGGCGGTGGTCCCGGGGTACATGGCGCGGAAGGCCGCCCGCTGGGACCACTCCCCGGGGTCGGTCATGTAGCCCATGTCCTCGGAAAACACCGTCCCGTCCATGGTGATGGGCTCCGCCGGGTCGGAGAGCTGGTACCGCACCGCCTCCCTCAGGAAGTAGTTCTGGTTGTTCAGGACGCCGGGGGCCTCCATGCAGCTCATGTACACGTCCGCCATCTTTTCCAGCTGGTCCTGGCTCACGGAGGAGACCGGGTAGCAGGTCATGCAGAGGTAGGTGGCGGCGTTGACGAAGGTGCTGCAGCTCTTGTTCGCCAGGTCAAAGAAGATGTTCTTGCTGGGGTACTTGTCGGAGGAGGCGATGATGGAGTGCTCGAAGATGTGGGGGATGTCCGTCTCGTCCTGCTGAGGCACCCGGAAGGCGATCTGGAAGTTCAGGTTGGGGTCCTCGTTCTCCACCAGGAGGAGCGTGAGGCCGCTCTTTTCGTGCACGAAGGACACCGTCTCCGCCTCCAGGTAGGAAATGCTCCCCCGCTCCGTGGCCGTGAAGCCGTGAACCGTCTCCCCGGGATTCGGGAGGGGGATGCCGGCCGGCTCCGGGTCAGCCACTGTGTCTTTCGCCGCTGACTCCGGTGCCTGGGATTCCGGTGCGACGGCTGTCTGGACCTCTGCCGCTGTTTGGGCCTCTGCCGCTGCGGTGGTCCCTGCCGCCGTAGTGTTCCCGCCCGCCGGCGTCCCGGCTCTCCCGCAGCCCGCTGCCAGAAGCGCCGCGCTCATGAAAAGGGCCGCTGCCCTGATTGCAGGATTCCTTTTTCTCATAGTCCTCACCTCTTTGAGTCTGTATTTGTTTTTCGCTGGAGCCGGGGAGCCAGATTGATAACCATCGGAGCGATCTCCCGGGTGCGACCAGGAAGCTTTCCCTCCCGCGCGCAGAAAGAGCAGGCACACCGCCCTCCGGCAGTCAGTGCCTGCTCCGCTAAAACAGGATTTAAAGGCTCGTGAGCTTCCCCGCCACGGCGCAGGCTGCCGCGGTCTTCGGGGAGGCGAGATAGATCTGCACCTTGGAGGTGCCCATGCGCCCCAGGAAGTTCCGGTTGTTGGTGGCCACCACCACCTCGCCGTCGGTGAGGATCCCGCCGGTGCGCCCGCAGCAGAGGCCGCAGGAGGGATGGGTGATGACGGCGCCGGCGTCCAGGAGGATCTTCAGGGTCCCGTTCTCCAAGGCCTCCTCGTAGATCTTCCGGCTGGCGGGGGTCACGATGAGCTTCACGAAGGGGTGCACCTTCTTTCCCTTCAGCACCTCGGCGGCGGCCATCAGGTCCTCCAGGCGCCCGTTGGTGCAGGAGCCCAGGAACACCTGGTCCACCGGCTTTTCTCCCAGCTCGCTCACCGGCACCACGTGGTCCACGTTGGAGGGCACCGCCATCACCGGCACCAGGGCGGAGGCGTCGTACTGCATGGTCCTGCAGTAGACCGCGTCCGGGTCGCCGAAGAGGCTCTTCTGGAAGTCGTTCAGCTCAATGCCGCAGTACTCCGCCGTCTTCCCGTCCGGCGTGAAGAGGGCGCACTTGGCGCCGGCCTCGATGGCCATGTTGGCGATGGTCATGCGGGAGGAGTTGCTCATCTTCCCGATGGCCTCCCCGCAGAACTCCAGGGCCTTGTAGGTGGCCCCGGCGGCCGTCAGGTCCCCGATCAGCCTTAAGATCAGATCCTTCGACATGACGTTGTCCGGGAACTCCCCCGTCACCTCCACCTTAATGGTCTCCGGCACCCGGATCCACAGCTCGCCGGTGCCGAGAATGCCGGCCATCTCCGTGTAGCCGATGCCGGTGGAGAAGGCCCCCACGCAGCCGTAGGTGGTGGTGTGGCTGTCCGTGCCGAAGACCACGTCGCCCGGCTTCACATAGCCCGCCTCCGTCATCAGCTGGTGGCAGATGCCGTCGGAGCGGTGCAGGTTCGGAATGCCCTGCTCCTCCGCGAAGTCGCAGCTGATCCGGTAGGCCCGGATGTCGTCCACCTGGCTCGCCGGCACCAGGTGGTCGCAGATAATGACCACCTTCTCCGGGTCCCAGACCTTCGTGAAGCCCATCTCCTTAAACTTCGAGGTGATGAAGGGCATCATGATGTCGTCCAGCATCACCCGGTCCACCTTCACGGTGACAATGTCTCCCGGCTTCACGGGGCGGCCCGCGTTCCGGGAAATGATTTTCTCAATAATCGTCTGACCCATTGCTCTGTCTCCTGTATCGTTAACCCTCAAGTCCGTTCCGCTTCCGCATGGCCTTCACCAGGCCGCCGGCCTCGATGATCTCCACCAGGTTGTCCGGCAGCGACACGATGCCGTACTCCTTCCCCCTGTGGACCAGGCAGTCGTTGACCCGCACCGTCAGCTCGTCGCCCTCCTTCACCGCGTCCTGGATCTCCTGGTTCTCGATCAGGAGAATGCCGTTGTTGATGGCGTTCCGGAAGAAGATCCGGGCGTAGCTCTTGGCGATGATGCAGCTTAAGCCCAGGGCCTTCACCACCTCCGGCGCCTGCTCCCTGGAGGAGCCGCAGCCGAAGTTGCTGCCCGCCACGATGATGTCGCCCGGCTGAATCTGCCCCGCCAGCTCCGGGCGCAGGGGGGAGAAGGCGTAGGGCTTCATCTCCTCAATAGTCTTGAACACCAGGTACTCGGTGGGCATGATGATATCGGTGTCGATGTCGTCGCCCAGCACCCAGACCCGGCCGGTAAATTCCTTTTTCCCGCTCATGTATATGACCTCTTTCTCTCGATCCTGGCCTGCGTCCTGCCTGCCGGCAGTAACCGCCTTCCGCCAGCTGCCGCCAGATTCCTGCCGCCGGTTACTCCCCGCAGTCCGCCTTCGCGATCTCGCCCCGCACGGCGCTCTCCGTGACGGTGGCGGCGCTGGCCAGGTACACGAAGGAATCCTTGTGGCCGGCCCGTCCCTTGAAGTTCCGGGTCCCGGTGCTGATCAGCACCTCGCCCTCTCCGATCACACCCTGGCAGGAGCCCCAGCAGACGGAGCAGTTGGGGTTCATGATGATGGCGCCGGCCTCCATAAAGGTCTTTAAGAGGCCCTCCTCCATGGCCTGACGGTAGACCGAGCGGCTGGCGGGAACCACCAGGAAGCGGACCCCCGGGTGCACCTTCCGGCCCTTGATGACCGCCGCTCCGAGCCTCAGCTCCTCGATGCGGCCGTTGTTGCAGGAGCCCAGGAAGGCCTCCTGGATCTTTGTGCCCGCGCACTCCTCCACCGGCACCACGCTGTCCACGAAGTGGGGCTTTGCGACGACGGGGCGGATGCCAGCGAGGTCGATGTCATACACGGCGGCGTAGGCCGCTCCCTCGTCCGGGTTCAGCACCGCCTTCGGGCTTCTGCCGCGCTCCGAGAGGTAGGCCATGGTCCTGCCGTCCACCTCGAAGAGGCCGGTCTTGGCCCCCGCCTCCACGCAGAGGTTGGAGACCGCCATGCGGTCCGAGATGCTCATGCCCTGGATCCCGCTGCCGCCGAACTCCATGGCCTTGTAGTTGGCCCCGTTTGCCCCGATCATGCCGATGATGTGCAGGATCAGGTCCCGGGCCGTCGCGCCGTGCCCCAGCTTCCCCGTCAGGTTGAAGCGGAGGGTCTCCGGCACCAGGACCCAGGAGCGGCCCGTCACCATGGCGTAGAGGTAGTCCGTGCAGCCCACGCCCGTTCCGAAGGCCCCCAGGGCGCCGTAGGAGCAGGTGTGGGAATCCGCGCCGAAGATCAGCTCTCCGGGGCGCACGTGGTTCTCGATCATCACCTGGTGGCAGACGCCCTCGCCCTCGTAGAAGCAGATGCCGTGCTCTCTCGCGAAGTCCCGCATGATCTTCTGGCTGCCGGCGGTCTTGATGCTGTCGCTGGGAATGTTGTGGTCCACGATCCACACCAGCTTGTCAAGATCCGCGATGCGGGGATTCGGGAGCCTGTTGTACATGCCCACCGTGAGGTGGGTGGTTCCGTCGTTTGACATGAGCCGGTCCAGCTCCACCGTCTCGATGTCGCCGGCCTTCACGGAGGCCTTGCCGGCGGCCAGGGCGATGATCTTCTCCGCCATGGTCATGGGCCGGTCCGCGGCTTCCGCCGCGCCGGGGGCAGCAGCCGCGCCGGGGGCATGATCCGCTGCGCCGGCATCCGCCGCGCCCGCGGGCGCCTCTGCCTCACCGGAGAGCGAGGCGATAAGCCCGCCCTGGTCCAGGATCTTCTGGAGATTCTCCGGAAGCCTGGTACATGGATAGGTCTCCCCCTTCACCCGGACCACGCCCTCGGTGAGAGAGACCTCGATTTCGTCACCCGCCTCCACATGATCATACAGGTCCTTGCAGACGATGACCGGAAGGCCGATGTTGATGGAGTTGCGGTAGAAAATTCTCGCGAAGGAGTTGGCCAGGACCGCCTTCACGCCCAGCGCCTTTAAGACGCTCGGCGCCTGCTCTCTCGAGGAGCCGCAGCCGAAGTTCTCCTTCGCGACAATCACGTCGCCGGGGCGCACGTTCTTCGCGAAGTCTTCATCCAGAGACTCGAATGCGTGGGGAGCCATCTCCTCGATGGACGGGTAGAGAAGATACTGGGACGCGATGATCTGGTCCGTATCGACGTCGGAATGAAACCTGAAAACTTTTCCCATTTGATATAACCTCCGGCTTGTCTGAAATCCCACCCGCGCTGCGGGAGTCCGCAGTGTCTTACAGCTCAGAGTATAGCATAAAGGCCCCGCGCTGCACCAGTACATCACTGTCGCAAAGCGCGGAGCCTTCTTCTCTTTTTTGACAGGCACCCTCTCGGACCGGACCTGTTTGCTGCCCGGCCGGGCCTGTTTACTGCCGGGCCGATTATTCCTCTGCCGGCCCGGGCAATCCCTGCTTACGCCTCCGTCCGGAGCTCCGGGAGGCCCTCCAGCTGGTCCTTCTTCTCGTCGATCACGTAGTCCGCCAGGTTCTGGGCGTGGTCCGAGATGCGCTCCAGGTTGTCGATGATCTCGATGAACACGATGCCGGCGGCCGGGGCGCACTCCCCGTTGGAGAGGCGGCCGATGTGCCGCTCCTTCTGGTCGTCCCGGAGGAGGTCAACCTGGTCCTCCAGGCGGCTCACGTTCCGCGCCAGCTGCAGGCTGTCCTCCTTCCTGGCCCGGATCGCGAAGTCAAAGGCCTGGATCACGGCCTCCGTGATCTCCTTTAAGTCTCCCCGGCCGGTCTCGGAGAACTGGAGCCCCCGCTCCATGAGGAGCTGCACCTGCTCCGCGATGTTCTCCGCGTGGTCGCCGGTGCGCTCGATATCCACCAGGGAGTGGAAGAGATCCGTCACCACCAGCTTCTGCTGGTCCGAGAGCGACAGGGTGTTGGCCTGGATCAGGTACTCAGTCAGCTGCCGGTTCATGCGGTTGATGGTCTTCTCCGTCTCGAAGACCTTCTCGATCTCCGCCTTGTCATAGCTGAAGCACACATCCACCGCCCGGCGCACATTTTCCAGCACCAGGTCGCCCATGCGGCTGACCTGGTCCGAGAGCACGTGGACCGCGATGGAGGGCTGCTTCAGGATTCTGGGATCCAGCTGCACCACCGGCGTCTCCTCCGCGTCGCCGGTGCCGGTCTTCTCTTCCGCCTGCCGGTCGGCCTCGGTCTCGGGCACCAGCTTTCCGGAGAGATCCACCAGCTTATCGCCGAAGGGAAACAGCAGCACGGTCATGATGCACTTGAAGCCCGTGTGGAACATGGAGATCTCCACCGGGGTGATCTTGTGCTGGGCCAGGGACGGCAGCACCATGAAGGCCACCGTTCCGATCACGCCGAAGAGCACGGCGCCGATCACGTTGAACGAGAGGTGGATGGAGGCCGCCCTGCGGGCCGTCCGGCTGCCGCCGAGGGCCGACAGCAGCGCCGTCACGCAGGATCCGATGTTCTCACCCAGGGTGATGAAGATGGCGGCGTTGGTGGTCACCAGGCCGTTCACCGCCAGGGTCTGCAGGATACCGACGGAGACCGAGGAGCTCTGCAGCAGGGCGGTGATCAGGGCGCCGGAGAGGATGCCCAGGATGGGGTTCTTTCCGAGCAGCGTGAAGACCTGCCCGAAGATGGGGGCATCGGTGTAGGGCCCGATGGAGCCCGACATAAACTTCAGGCCCTGGAACAGGAGGCCCACGCCGATGAGAATCTCGGCGGCGTTGTGCTTCTTCTCGGACTTCGAGAAGGTGATGATCAGGGCGCCGATGCCCACCAGGAGCGGCGCGTAGAACTGGGGATTAAAGAGCAGCATGGAGTCGCCCAGCTGGGACAGGGACACGATCCAGGCGGTGATGGTGGTACCGATGTTGGCGCCCATGATGACACCCACAGCCTGGTTCAGGGTCATGAGTCCCGCGCTGACAAAGCCCACCACCATGACCGTGGTGGCTCCGGAGCTCTGGATGATGGCGGTGATCAGGGCGCCCACGCCCACCGCCATGAAGCGGCTCTTGGTCAGCATGCCCAGGAAATCCTTCATCTTGCTGCCCGCGGATTTCTGCATGCCGTCCGCCATGATGCGCATGCCGTACAGGAACATTCCGAGGCCGCCGATGAACAGGAACAGATTCGTGACGTGTGTCAGCATTCTTCCATCGCCGGAAAACTCCGGCATCCCCCCTTCTGTGCAGAAGCCGGTCCCTCCGGCTTCCTGGTTTCCAGCTGTCAGTTCAGGGCGCGCAGCGCTCTCCCGCCCGTGGTCTTTTTCAGGCGGCCCAGGTACTGCTCCCGGGCCTCCCGGTACTGCCGGTTGAATTCTTCGTTCCGGCCGGAGCGGAGGTCCTCGAAGTACTCGTGCTCCTGGTCCGCCAGGCCGGGCCGCACCCGGATCACGGTGGCGTTGCCCACGTTTGAGCAGACCGCGGCGATCCGCTTGAGCTCTGTCACCAAGTTCATGTAGACCGCGTCAGCGTAAACGCTGCAGCGGCCGGTGACCATACGGGAAAGGTGGCTGCCCTTCATCTCCTCCACCAGCTCGCCCATGACCTGGGTCAGGGGCTCAATGCGGTAGGCGGCCTCCAGGTTCCGCTTTCCGAAGGCGAGCTCCGTCTGCTCCAGAATCTGGGTCGCAAGGGACTCCGCCACGGCGATCTCCTCCAGGGCCTCGTTGGAGAAACCGGTTCCGGAGCGGGAAATTTCCTCCGCGCAGTCCGCGATGTGGGCCGCGTTGTCCCCCAGGCGCTCGAACTCGTTGACCACCTTGTAGTACTGGTTCAGGATGGAGACGTGCTCCTCGGCCTTTAAGTGGGGCATCAGCTCCACAATGTACTTGCTGAGCCGGTCCGTCATGAGGTCCACGTTTTCCTCGCGGCCCATGATCTCCCGCATGCTCTGTTCATCGAAGGTCTCCAGCAGGTCAAAAGCCTGCAGGATTCCGCTCTTTGACACCTGGAACATGGTCATCAGCATGTCATAGCAGCTGGACAGCGCCAGGGCCGGGGTGTTGAAAAAGACCGGATTCAGGGCATCGAAGCGCTCCTGGTAGGGGTTCTCCGGGACCTTGTCGTCCGGAATGATGCGCTTTGCCAGCTTCTCGTAAACCGGGAGCATGGGAAAGAGCAGTACCGCGCAGCCCATGTTGAAGCAGGTGTTGGTGTTGGCGATGATGCCGGAGTTCACGACGGTGTTCCAGAGGCCGTCCAGAAGGCCCAGGCGGTGCACCAGGGTGACCGCGGCGAGGACCAGGACGGTCTCGCTGAGATTGAAGAGAATGTTGACGATGCCCACACGCCTGGCCTCAGCGCCGGCTCCGATGGAGCAGACAATGGCGGTGGTCACGCAGTCGCCCAGATAAATACCCACAATGACCGCGTAAATCGCCTTGAAAGTGAGAAGGCCCGAGGTGGAGAAGGCCTGGAGAATGCCGATGGTGGCGGAAGAGCTCTGCAGCACAAAGGCCACGCCGGCGCCGGTGATGTACCCCATCAGCGGGTTCTCGCTGAGGCCGGAGAACAGCTTCTCAAAAATACCGGATTCCGTCAGGACCCCCACTGCCCCGGTCATGTTCATAAGGCCGGAGAAGAGGATGCCGAAGCCGATGGCGATATTTCCGATGGGCCTGGCCTTTTTCAGGCTCCCGTTCATCAGGAGGATGATGCCGATGATCAGCGCGATGGGCGCGAGGGAGGAGGGACGGAAGATCTGGAGCCAGGCTGCGGAATTCTGGTTTAAATCCATCAGCCGGATGATCTGGCCCGTCACGGTGGTTCCCACGTTGGCGCCGATGATGATGCCCAGGGACTGCCGGAGGGTTAGGATGCCCACGCCCACAAGGCCGGAGGTGATGACGATGGTTGCAGTGGAGGACTGGATCACTGCCGTGATCACCAGTCCGAGGAAGAAGGCCTTGACCGGGTTGTTGGTCACGGACTCCATGGCGAGCTTCAGGGTGCCTGAGGAGCTCTCCTTCAGGCCGTCTCCCATGAGGCGCATCCCGTACAGAAACATGGCGAGACCGCCGAACATCGTGAGCAGGTCAAATACGCTCATAAGTCTTTCCTTCTGCTTCCATAAGCAAAACTTATCGCACTATAATTATCCTTTATGACACGCAATCAATTATACTCCAGAGTACCCCATAATTCTATTGGGAAAAATGACGGAATCAGCGGATTTGCGCGATAAATGCGACGCTTTCCCGGCTTTCCAGGCGGTCCCGGAGTCCCTCCGTCGCCAGGAGCTCCCGGTCCTCCGTCACCAGCACCGCCTCAAACTGCCAGTCGGCGGCGCGGCGCGCGACAAAGGCCTCCGCCCTCTCCCGCCCCATGACAAAGAGGGCCGTGGAGAGCATGTCCGCCAGGGCCCCGTCGGGGGTCAGCACCGTCACGGACAGGAGCCCGCCCTCCGCCGGGTACCCGGTCTCCGGGTCCAGGAGGTGATGGTAGCGGCGGCCATCCTCCTCGAAGCCCCGCTCGTAGCCGCCGGAGGTCACCGCCGCGGTGTCCGTCAGGGACAGGGCCGCGATGTTCCCCTCCCTCTCCGGGTCCTCGATGCCAATCCGCCAGAGGCTCCCGTCGGGCTTTGTGCCCAGCACCTGCACGTTTCCACCCAGGTTCACCAGGGCGGAGCTGACCCCCTGCTCCCGGAAGAGCTCCATGAGCCGCGCCGAGGCGTACCCCTTCACGGCCCCGCCCAGGTCCAGCATGGTCCCCGGCACCTTGACCTCCAGGGCGTGATTCTCCGGGCGAAGCACCACGTTCTCGGGCCTGCAGAGGGGCAGAAGGGCCCGGATCTCGCTGTCCTCCGGCTTTGCCGGAGTCCGCTCCTCCCCTTCCTTTCCCGCGAAGCCCCAGAGCCGCATGAGGGGGTAGACCGCCGGGTCGAAGGCCCCCTCCGTCTCCCGGGAGAGCTCCATGGCCCGCTCCAGCAGGGCGAAGGCCTCCTCTGAGAGGACGAACTGTCCCGAAAGGCCCGCATCCTCCGATTCGGCTGCATCCTCCGTTTTGCCTGCATCCTCCGATTCGCCCGGACGTTCCGCCTGCGGGGCGGCGCCGGCCCCCGCGGCCAGCTCCTGGCTCCACTGGTTCAGGCGCCCCAGCTCACTGTCCGGCTTTCCCGTGGAGAAGAGGCTGTCCAGCCGCCGGATCTCTGCCTCGCCCTGCTCCAGGGCCGCCTCGGCCCCGGGGCCGTAGGCCGTCATGGTCATGAAGGTGTCCATGGCGAACACGTCCCGCTTCGCCGCCTGCCCGGCCTTCCCGACGCCAGCAGCCGGAAGACCCGCGGGGAGACCGCCCCCGCAGCCCGTGAGGCCAAGGGCCGCTGCCGCAAAAAAGAGCGCCCCTGTCAGGAGAAGCGCTCTTTTTCTCATACCCATCATTCAGCTTCCTTTCCGGAACACCCAGAGCTTACTGAACACGTAGTTCAGCACCGTCACCACCACCTGCATGAGAAGCTTCACAATCCGGTCGTTCATCTTCAGCACGGAGACCAGGAGGAACATGAAGACCATCTCCGTGAAGAGCGTCCCGAGCCGCGCCCCGTAGAAGGCGCCGGCCTCCCGGAGAATGTCCCTGGAGTGGCTCCGGAACACCACCATGCGGTTCATCACGTAGGCGAAGGTCACCGCCGCGACCCAGGAGATGATGTTGGCCGCCTGGAGCTGCAGGGGATTTTTCGCGTCCAGAACCGTAAACACCAGGCCGTAATACACGGAGAGGCTCACCACGGTGGTGAGGACGCCCACCACCAGGTAGCGGACCACCTCTCCCGCGGTCTCCCTGGGAGCGCTCATCGGAGCTCTTTCCCGCAGAGGGCGAGGGCCGCCGCGATCACCTGGTCCATGTCATAGTACTTGTACTCGCCGAGTCTTCCGCCGAAAATCACCTTCTGCTCCCGGTCCGCCATCTCCCGGTACTTGGCGTAGAGGGCCGCGTTCTTCTCGTCGTTCACCGGATAGTAGGGCTCGTCCCCCGGCTTCCACTCGCTGGAGAACTCGCGGCTGATGACGGTCTTCGGCACGTCGTTCCCCTCGTCGTCCTTTCCGAACTGGAACCACTTGTGCTCGATGATCCGGGTCCAGGGGGTCTCCCGGTCGGTGTAGTTCACCGCCGCGTTGCCCTGGAAGTTCGGCTGGTCCAGGAGCTCCGTCTCAAAGCGCACCGAGCGGTACTCCAGGGTGCCCAGGGAGAAGCCGAAGAAGGCGTCGATGGGGCCGGTGTAGATCACCTTCTCCGCCAGGGCCTCCAGCATCTCCCGGTCCTCCAGGTAGTCGGTGTTCAGGCGCACCTCGATGCCG
>Ga0256404_1009228_pt1 | contig 14292 bp, 10 predicted proteins | sample RumenRJG_01DNA_FD_185990 | JGI IMG/M metagenome (GOLD analysis project Ga0256404, IMG submission 185990) | Bovine rumen microbial communities from Lethbridge, Alberta, Canada - RJG_01 | ecosystem: Host-associated > Mammals > Digestive system > Stomach > Rumen | place: Canada: Alberta | collected...
CCCTGTTTTTAATAACTTATTGCGCATTATTATAGTTTGTCTCAGGGCTGTTCCGTCAAGTTCCGTAAAGCTTTCCGGTGTCAGATTCATGAAATGCTTTCCATAAACATTACAAAAAACCGCCTTCTTGCACCTGCACATGCTTTCCGAATCTGCTAGAATTGACCTGCATTCGACAAATCTCTTCTATATTTAAGGAGCAACACATGAGACAGCGTCTCGTCATGGGCAACTGGAAGCTCAACGGAACCAAGGAAACCGTAGTATCACTCATAAAGGCATTCGCAGCCGAGGCCAACAAGTACGACAAGGTCGAGGCAGCCATCTGCGCTCCCGCAATCTTCATCGGACTCGTTGAGGAGAACGCCAAGGGAAGCCGCCTTGCATGGGGCTCTGAGGATGTTGACGTCAACAACCAGGGCGCATTCACCGGCGAGAACTCCCCCGTGCAGATCAAGGAGTTCGGCTGCAAGTACGCCATCGTCGGCCACAGCGAGCGCCGCGGCTACCACAACGAGAGCAGCGAGTACGTCGCGAAGAAGTTCAAGGCTGCCCAGGCAGCAGGCCTCAAGCCCGTTCTCTGCATCGGCGAGTCCCTCGAGGAGTTCGAGGCAGGCAAGACCAACGAGGTCGTTGACGCCGAGATCAAGGCTGTCATCGACGAGAACGGCATTGACGCATTCAGGAACGCAGTAATCGCCTATGAGCCCATCTGGGCCATCGGCACCGGCAAGACCGCCACCCCTGAGATCGCAGAGGGCGTCCATAAGCACATCCGCGAGTATCTCGCATCCTTCAGCAAGGAAGTTGCCGAGGGCGTGCAGATCCTCTACGGCGGCTCCTGCAACGACAAGAACGCCTCCGAGCTCTTCAAGCAGCCGGACATCGACGGCGGACTTATCGGCGGCGCATCACTCAAGGCTGACAAGTTCACGAAGATCATCGAGGCTGCCGCAGCTCTTGCAGAGTAATTTAAGCAAGGCAAGCCTTTGAGAGATGCCGGCAGGATTTCCCTGCCGGCTTTTTTGACACACCATAACCCAAACGCTACCCAAAAGGAGGAGCGTGACTTATGCTCAAGAAAATCGGAGTCCTCACGAGCGGCGGAGACTCGTCAGGCATGAACGCAGCCGTGAGGGCCGTCGTGAGAGCAGGCACAGCTTACGGCATGGAAGTCTGCGGCATAAGTGACGGATACCTCGGGCTCTGCCAGGGTCGGATTTCCCTCATGGAGCCGCATGACGTCTCTGACATCCTGAACCGCGGCGGCACAATCCTAGGCACATCGAGGTTCCCCGCCTTCAAGGAGGAGTCAGTCCGCGAGGCAGGCATCGCGAGCCTCAGGAAGTTCGGGATTGAGGGGCTCATCGTAATAGGCGGGAACGGCAGCTACCAAGGGGCAAGGCTCCTCTCGGAGGCCGGAATGCCCTGCATCGGAGTTCCGGGGACAATTGACAACGACACTCCGGGAAGCGACTTCTCGATTGGCTTCAGCACCGCCCTCAGCACTGTCGTGGAGTGCATTGACCGCCTCCGGGACACAGCGACATCCCACAAGCGCATAACAATCGTCGAGATTATGGGAAGGCACTGCGGGGATCTCGCGCTCTACGCCTCAATCGCCTGCGGCTGCGAGGCGGTCATCGTTCCGGAGCATGAGTTCTCCATCGATGACGTGCTCGCCTCAATGGATCGCGCGATAAAGGCAGGAAAGCGCTCAGCCATCATCTCGCTCTGCGAGAACGTTACGGATATTGGAGAGCTTACCCGCGAGATTGAGGCACACACGGGCTTTGAGACCCGCGCGACAGTGCTCGGCCACATCGTAAGGGGCGGAGTGCCCACAGCATTTGACCGGGTCCTCGGGAGCAGACTCGGAGCTTATGCTGTCGACCTCCTCCGCACCGGCATGGGCGGGAGGATGGTCGGAGTCCACAAGGGAGAGCTCGTCAACTACGACTTCTCCGATGATGACACGAGGCTCCACTTTGACGAGAAGCTCTACCAGCTCTCGGCACTGCTCGTCTGATTGATTAACCATGCCAAGTGTTCCGGCAGCAGCTGCCGCAGTCTTAAACTCAAAGGAGAAGAAAAGTGCTCGAAAATTACAGGAATTCCGACTTCAATATCACTTTCAGCATCATTAATATGAAATTAAGAGATGAGTACTCATCCCTTAAGGACCTCCTCAGAGCCTTTGACCTCGATGAGGAGGACTTCATGAAATACCTACAGGAGCATGGCTGCAGGTACGACAAAGCAACCAACTCCCTCAAGACGGACGACTGAGCGTGACTGAAGAAAAGCCCGACGTAAACAATACCGGAGCGCCTGACGGAGCGCAGATCACTGACGCACCTCAGGATGAGGCTCCCATCAACCTCTCTGACTTCATGATTACGGGGCGGGAGCTCCTCTCGAGGAGAGTCTCCCGGGAATCCCAGAGGGAGGACGAGGTGAGGCAGGATCTCGTGCACCAGAGGCTTTTCTTCTATTCAATAGAGACATTCTCCAGGAACAAGTCCGGACCGATAGCGGAATTCTCCTATTTGACAGCTGACGAGGACCTCAATGAGCTTGAGGGAAGGAGCGGCAGGTTCCTCATGGCACTGCCGCCTGACGTCCTGCCGGATCCTGTCTGTGCCGCAGCCGCTGGGATTTCCCCCTCGGAGGCGCAGAGGACCGGACTCCGAGAGAACGAGTTCGCCGAGAAAATCCTCTCGGTGCTCCCCAGGGGGGCGTTCTGCCGCATAGGCTGGAACAATGTCGGGTTCGCCGACGAGCGCCTCCGCGCGCTCCTATTCAGGACCTTCCATGAGCCGTACCTTTCAGGCAGAGACGGCTTCGAGAGGACCAGGTTTGACCTCCAGACATTCACGAGGACGGTCTTCACCCTGCGCCCGGGCATAATAAAAGAGCCCCAGGGGAAGAATATTCTAAACCTCTCAGAGCTCTCGAAGGTGAACGGCATAGAGACCGGATTCAAGCCCCGCATGATGCTTGAGCTCATGAGGCTCTTCAGGGAAAAGCTCCCGAAGATGCTCTCCTTCTATCTGAGCCTCAGGACCAGGGCCTCGATGACCGAGTACCTCAAAAGGCAGTCGCTCAAATGGATCCAGATCGTGACGGCAGCTGTCTGGGGAGAGAAGCTCTCCGCAATCCCCGCGATGCCGCTCGGGCCGATTACCGGCAAAGGCCCTGACAGCGGGCGCTGGCTGATGCTCTCTCTTGCAGGTGAGCCGTCAGAGTACATCCTGAACCCCTCTCTCCTTGAAGAGGAGGCAGAGGCACAGGAAGAGGAGCGTCTTGATACAGGTGACAGCGGGAACGATGACGGCGCGTCACCTTCCGGAGATTCAGAGGGGAAAGGCGCAGGGGCACAGCTTCCGAAATCCTACGGTCTCGAGAAGTACGGGCTGTTCCTCCTCTCACCGAACCGCTGCCCTGCCGTCGCGCCGATAGCAACTCTCTCAGAGGAGAGGGCAAAGGAGCTCGGAGTCTCAGCCAAGAAGGCGCAGGCCAATTACCAGGCATACCGGAAGGACTGGGCAACTTCAATTGCCGCGATAAAGCTCATCCTCAAAAAGGCCCTCACTGAGAGGAACAGGCTTATGAGGGACAGGTTCCGGAATCTTACTCCTGAGGAGAGGCTCTATGAGGGATTCATACCGGACTCGGACAGGGAGCTTGAGAAGGAGCTGCACCTTGTAGAGGAGTCGAGCCCTCTCGAGGTCAGGGATTTCCGCTTCAGCGATGAGAGGCTCAACGGCATGCTCTTCACCTACATAGGGCGCAACCTTCCGGAGACCATGACGGATGATGAGCTCGCGGAGTGGAAGAGGCTCTGCGATGAGAGGATAGAGAAGCAGCTGCCGGAGTTCAGGAAGAGATGCGGGGAGGCAATCCAAAAGTTCAGCGGTAATGAGAAAGCGATGGCAATTCTGAAGGAATTTAACGTAGAGAGGTAAGTCTCTCTTGCAATACACGGACCTTTTTATTTTTCACTTCAAACCAGTTGGAATTAATCCGAAACATGCGAAATCATTCCTCCCCATACTGAAGTGACCAAGTGCCAGACGATAATGATCAATGAACGGCTGTCTTCTTTTTGGCGAAGCAACCGTTCTTTGTATCAACTATGCGGCTTTATGTGACCTGCAAACACTGACATCATGAGTTAAAGTAAAGACAGTGCGATTTTACCCGTCTTCTACAATAGTTTTTCTCTCAAAGCCTTACCCCTGACAGCCGATGGGATCAGCTGCCCCTCATGGATTTATTAAGCGGAACAACATACGATGTCCCATTGATGACAATTTTTAAAAAGAGCTTGTACTCAGTTTTCACATCAAGTTCCGAGGCATCAAATAAACCATCGGCGGAATATCCGCTCATATCATAGTTATGACCATCATTGAAATGTTTTGAAACGTCTTTTCTGGCGGCCGTTACAAGCGGAATCTCGAAAATGTCTGCGTTTTGTCCTGTAAGGAGCACGGAATAGGAACTCTTCTGGATATTCTCTCCCGTCTTAAAAGCCCAGCCGCGTAAACCAAGTGACATTTTTCCATCGCCAATAAATTTATATGCAAATGATTCCAAGTGGAATTTTACAGAAGCATCATTGGTTATACTGCTTATTCCAGTGCTTGATTTCTGCAGTTTTGAGACAGCACTGGAACTGTCCGGAAACCCGAGCTGCTCGAATGTAATATCAAAGGAATCTGAATACTGATATGTTTTTTCCGGATAGATTGTCAAAGACTTTACCTTGATGCCAGAGTCATTATTCCACGAATAACCTGCCTTATACAGATTGCTGAAATCAGCAGTGCTCACAGTAAGTGGTGAAAGAAGGAAACCAGTCTCACTCATTGAAGGAATGATGCGGTATTTTTTCTCCCGACCGTTTTGCAGTGTAATTCTGATCCAAACCGGTTCCGTCTTATAAACAACAGATAAAAGCGCTCCTGGCAGAGATTTTCCCAGATGCAATTTTACAAAAACCAGACCGTGATCATAAGGATTAACGATTTCATGCCCAATCCGGCCTTTGATGATCTTGGCATCCTTTACAGGCAAATCCTTATCCGAATCATTACGCCTCAATATCAGATAGTCTTTCTTTTCTGTCCAGCCATATGGCTTATAGAGCCCAAGCAAGGCTTTCCAGCTCAGTCCGTCATCGAGTGACGGGAAACGGTGATCAATTGTTTCTACCCTGAAGAAGATATTGTCAGGAGCAGTGTCTTTATTTACAAGATGATTGTAATTGGCTCTCGCTAGATATGGTGAAACAGCCTGGAACGACTGGAATCCAGGTCTCGGGTTCCACGAGTTACCAGATGCCAACAGGACAGCCTGATTATAATTGTACAAATCGGAAGTTCCTTCAAGCAAAGGCAGCGGAGAAGCTCTGCTGATAATTTTTACGGAATTTCTGAAGTTAGCTTCGTTCCGAGTCTCATTGAATATTTGCCCGCAATTCTTGGCTCTTGAAATCAAACGTGCCCAGGCATTATTGATTTGCGAAGCGTTAAAGTAGTACTTATAGTCCTGTGACATTAAAACAAGCAAAGACAGTGCGCAAGCGGTGATAAGACAGTTCTTTATGACGGATTTCTCAAGAAAATGCAGCAGATAAATGAACAGGAAGCATAGATACAGGTAAATTTCACCAGAATGCCCGTCATCATGCCTGATGAAACTCTGTTTGAATACAATTAGTGAAGTTAAGGCAAGCACGCCAGCAGTAAATATCCCTTGCAACTTAAAAGGTTTCAGGCTTCTGCAGAAAAAATACATATTGAAGAAAAGCAAAAAAACAGCAGTTGAAATAACAGGGAACGTACCGCCGGGATTCGACATGCCATCATTAAATCCGGCAATTCCATAATATACATTCAATGCAAAATAGAAAATGTTGGAAAGCCCCTGTCCGGATGCCGAATAAAGAAGTATGAAAGAAACGATAAAGCTGACCATAAGCAACAGACAATTTCTTCTGTCTTTTTTTATGCCATAAAATGTAAGAAGTATTGCTGTTAGTATGACTGACTCTGCTCCAAAACTCATTTTTACAAGAAGGAGCATTGCAGAGTTAAATCCCAACAGACATATTAATGCTGATTGATACCTGCTGGTATTTGAATAAGTAGAATCAATCAAGACCAAAGAAGCAACTGCAGGGAGAATTGTGAAGAAGAAATCAGGATGTGAGTTGACATTAAGGAAGAAAAAAAGGATTAATAATAGCTTAACTGAGTATTCGGATTTCTCAAAAATTTTATATACATAAAGACTCAAGGAAAACGCTGCAATGACTGACAATATTACAGTCAGAACATGACCTTCAGGTGACCATAAACCAGTATAAACAGATGACAGCGGACCAAACGTGTATATTACATCCTTGCCAAAAATTAGATGACCGGATGTTGCCGCAGAAAGCCCGTAACCCCAAGACGGGTCCAGCCCCCCCCTAGGTAGACTAGGAATTACAACAGCCATCCGAGCAGAAATCAAAATAAACAACAAAAGGAAAAAGTAATATCTGCGCACGAATGCAGACAAATTACCGGCATAATTTTTCATAAGTTTAGACCAAACCAGAACAGACAGGCACAGATTACTCCAACTGTGTTAAACTGACAAGCCGCAGGCTTTGTTTTAATTGGTTGTCAGAAAAAATTGAATGTGTCATACTTATCATGAGTAATAATATCTACCAGAATCATAGCACTGGAGCAAAATCACAAAAAAAATGCATAAATAATCTTAATACCGTGAGGTGGGGGGGGGCTGAGCATTATCACAGCTATAGTCTGACAAGTTTTGTATTTTCTTATGTTTTTCTGATACTTCTTTCAGCACCTCTAATATTCAGTATTTTCAAAGAGGATATAACCCTCAGTCCGCAATATACTATCGGTGAAAAACGGAAACTTGCAGATGTTCCTGATTTCAGTACTGCTCTTATAAAAGACCTTCCTAAAAGGTGGGACCAGTATTTCAAAGACAGGATGCCGTTCAGGCAGATTTTCATGCCAGGGTATATCTTCACTTACGAAAAACTCCTCCAGACTTATGTATCTGAGTACGTAACAGGCAACGGAAAGGAACTCTTCATGAACCACGCTGCTCCTGTGATTAACGCGTCATTGGGCATTCTGCCGTATGATGCACACTGGAAGGAAATTGTAAGGCTGTCTGCTGCCGGCAAGTACGCTTATTTTATGAGCAAAGGCATTCCTTACTACCTGTTTCTTATCCCTGACAAGTCCACGCTCTACCCTGAACTGCTTCCGTTTTACGCACAATGGATTAAGCATAGATCCTGGTATCAGGATCAAGTGGCAACACTGAACAAAGCCAACATCGGTTTTTATCCGCTTAACGATTTTCTACGGCAGTTTAAGGATGAAGGAAGACTTTATGACATTATCTATGACAACTGCCATTGGAACGGCAACGCTTTAGTACATGCGTACGACTTTATGGCCAAAACACTGGCCAATAACAACCAACTTTTTAAACCAGTTCCATATGGCGAATATTACGACACACAAGAACACTCGGTTTCCTTATCTGTATACGGCAGTGAGAAAACTACATTCATCAGACTGAAACATAGTGAAAATTTCAGATGTTCTGCACCGCCAGCTCAGTACCGAAGCCACACCTATAACATGTTATGTACTAATAAAACAAAAGCAAAAGGCTCACTGTGGTTCTTCTCCGACTCGTATTTCGGAGCGACTCACGGAAGCAATGCTGTGACACCATTTGTCCACAATGTCCATACCTACCTTCACAGGCATTACAACATGGGAAAGAAGCCTTTTACTTCCCTGGCCGACGAAACACTTAAGTTTAACAGACCTGATGCTGTCATTGAAGCGTTTGTTGAAAGAACTATAGGCCCGTCACACTCGATTTTAGATCCAAAACTGAGGCTTCTCGGCGATTACTGGATGAAAACAGGAGGTATCTTTCTCGATCACAAAACAGAGCTGTCTTCGTTCGCCATTCAGAACATCGATCGTCCGGCTTCCGCGGACAACGAGTTCGTCTTCAAACCAGGCAACCTTCTCTCTCTCAAGGAACCTGCTGTTGCGGACGATTTGGGGAGGGTCGTTGTAATGGGCCAAATCAACGTTCCAGCTCATGGTCTGGTCAGAATTCTCTATAAAGCTCCCGAGACCAGCACCGAGAAGCATCAGGACTTCAAAATCTGGAAGGGCTCTCATATCTACCACGAGACGATCCATGTAAAGCCATACTCGAAAGTAAGCCTCTCACTTCAGTTCCTTACTCCTGGCAAATACAGTTTCGGGAAGATTCAGGAAATCGATGACTTAAGGGAGAGAATGTAAAAATGGTCTTCAGCTCAATTACCTTTGTCCTGTTCTTCCTCCCTGTGACTCTCATCCTTTACCTGTTCGCCGCACTGGTGTCGCCGGAGCGCTGGAAGTTCAGGGTGCTCAACATTGTTCTTCTTCTCTCATCGATGTTCTTCTACGCCTGGGGAGAGCCATCGTACGTCATCCTCCTCTTGCTCTCGATGCTTTTCAACTACTTCTTCGCCACGGCAATCGAGGTGAACAGGGGAGAGAGGAACGGGACATTCTGGCTCTTCCTCAGCGTTACGGTGAACCTCTGCTTCCTCGTCTACTTCAAGTACATGAACCTCCTCCTCACGACTAAGCTCTTCGGCACAATCGTGAACGACCTGCCGGAGGCCATGCGGCCCGCCCCGGACTTCCACATCGCCCTGCCGCTCGGCATCTCCTTCTACACCTTCCAGGCCATCAGCTACCTGGTGGACGTCTACCGTGGCACGGCGAAGGTCTCGAAGAGCCTCATCGACTTCGGCTGCTACCTCACGATGTTCCCGCAGCTTGTGGCAGGCCCGATTGTGAGGTACGAGAGCATCGCGAAGGAGCTTGTGAAAAGGACTCTCTCAGCGGAGAATTTCGCCGAGGGCTTCCGGCGCTTCGTCTTCGGACTTGCGAAGAAGATGCTGCTCGCGGACTATTTCGGGAGAATTGCCGATGCCGCTTTCTCCGTCCCGAACGGCGAAGTCTCGATGCCTGTCGCCTGGGCAGGCATGCTCTTCTACACGCTGCAGATTTACTTCGACTTCAGCGGCTACTCCGACATGGCAATAGGCCTCGGGCGGATGTTCGGCTTCACCTTCCCTGAGAACTTCAACTATCCCTACATCTCAAAGAGCATCCGTGAGTTCTGGCGCCGCTGGCACATGACGCTCGGAGGCTGGTTCAGGGATTATCTCTATATTCCCCTGGGAGGCAACAGGAAAGGGAAAATAAGGACCTGCCTCAACCTCTTTATCGTCTTCGCACTCTGCGGCTTCTGGCACGGCGCAGACTGGATGTTCCTTTTCTGGGGCTTCTATTACGGAGTGTTCCTCATCCTCGAGAGGGTTACCGGCAATTTCCCTGACAGGCTCCCGTCATGGCTTGCCCATGTCTACGCCCTTGCCGTCGTGATGATAGGCTGGCTGATGTTCCGTTCGGAGAGCCTTGAGCAGTTCACTGCGTTTCTTGAAGGGCTCATCTGGTACGGAGACCACGGTTTCGGATATATAACTCCGCAGACCTTCAAGGTGTTCATCCTGTTCTTCACCCCGGGAACCTACCTGACGCTTGCCGTCGGGCTTCTTCTCACGACACCGGTATACCCGTGGCTCCGTGACAGGATAGGTAATGCGCTCAGGAACCATGTGACCATCCGCAGCTCCCTCGCCTACACCTGGACAGCTGTGCTCCTTCTGGTCTGCTACATGCCGCTCTACGGCGCGACCTACAACGCGTTCATCTACTTCAGGTTCTGAGCAGCAACAGTTATTAAGTGAGAAAAGCAGAAACAGAACGAAGAAACCAAAAGAAAAGTCAAAAAAGGCGCCGTATGGCGCCTTAATCATCAAAGAAGCGGTGGCCGGACCGGAGCCTTCTCAGGAAAGAAGCTTCCGAGCCGCTCGAATGGGGTGAGCCTATTGTCCCGAATCCTCCGAGATCCTGCTCGCGACCGCTCCCTGCTGGCTCTGGTACTTGGCGTCCTTCCTCTTGTTGTAGGGCTTGAGCGCTGCGTACGGGAGCTTCTCGAAGTTGATGGCGCAGATGACCATGCCGGCCTTGAGCCCCAGGGGCATCTTACCTGCGTTGTAGAACTCAAGGACAATGTTCCCTGACCAGCCCGGATCAATACGGTGGGCTGTCGCGTGCACCATGAGTCCGAGCCTAGCAAGCGATGACCTGCCGTCAAGCCAGCCCACAATGTCAGGAGAAAGCGTGACGCTCTCGCTTGTCGCCCCCAAAGCGAACTCCCCCGGCTGCAGGACGAAAAGCTCCCCGGGACCGGGCCTGATGGTGTCGCTCATGACCTGGTTGATGACATTGCCGATTTCCTCGCGGCTCCCGGAGAGGTCAATCGAGGGAGCGTAGTAGGCCTCGAACACCCTGAACTCACCGCCCAAATGGAGATCGACCGAGACGCCGCTGATAAGCGACTCATCAGGTGTGGGATCAATCGAGATTTCGCCGCCCTTAAGGGCCTTCACAATCATATCATCGTTGAGACGCATGAGATAAAGCTCCGGGAAACTGTTCAGCTGATTATAGCAGAGATAAGGAACAGTGACTGATTCCGTCATAATCTGCGCTTTCTGGAAATGAGCAGAGAGTGTCATGTGACAGTTATCACACCCCGTCATGAGACACACATCTCCTGTATAATTGACGCCTGACGCGGCCTTCCATCAGGGCTCAGCGTGTAATGAGGAATTCACGAAGAAAATGACAGAAAAAAGAACCATGCTGGTAACCTGCGCGCTTCCCTACGCCAACGGTTCCATCCATCTCGGACATATCCTTGAGCATATCCAGGCCGACATCTGGGTCAGGTACCAGAGGATGCGCGGCAACAATGTCTATATGGTCTGCGCCGACGACACCCACGGCACCCCGATCATGATCAAGGCAAAGCAGCTCCATATGACTCCCGAGGAGATGATCACGAAGATTGGGGAGGAGCACAGGAAGAGCTTTGCCGGATTCCTCATCAGCTATGACAACTTTTACACCACCCACAGCCCGGAGAACAGGGAGCTCTCAGAAAGGCTGTTCCTGACGCTGAAAGAAAAAGGCTACATCAAGGAGAGGACCATCTCCCAGCTCTACGACGAGAAGGAGAAGATGTTCCTCCCGGACAGGTTCGTGAAGGGCACCTGCCCGCACTGCCATGCTGAGGGGCAGTACGGCGACAACTGCGAGAACTGCGGCGCGACCTACTCTCCGTCGGATCTCATCAATCCTATATCAGTTGTCTCCGGCACGACTCCTGTAGAGAAGCAGACCACCCATTATTTCTTCGACCTGCCGCAGTTCGGCGCGTCGCTCCATGAGTGGGTGAAGACCGCCCTGCCCGTCGAGATGGTGAACAAGATTGAGGAGTGGTTCGAGCAGGGGCTCCAGATGTGGGACATCACCCGTGACTCCCCGTATTTCGGCTTCAAGATCCCGGGAACCGACGACAAGTTCTTCTACGTCTGGCTTGACGCGCCGGTCGGATACCTCGGATCATTCAAGAACTTCTGCAGCAAACATCCTGAGGTAAATTTCGAGGACTTCGTGAAGGCGGACTCGCCTTATGAGATGTACCACTTCATCGGGAAGGACATCCTCTACTTCCACTCGCTCTTCTGGCCCGCCATGCTCGAAGGAGCGGGGCTCCGCCGCCCCACAAAACTCTTCATCCACGGCTACGTTACCGTGAACGGGAGCAAGATGTCGAAATCCCGTGGGACCTTCATCAAGGCCGATACCTTCCTCAGACACTTCCCCGCCGAGACTCTCCGCTACTACTACGCGGCGAAGATGAACAATAAGATTGACGACATCGACTTCAACCTCGACGACTTCGTGAAACGTGTTAATGCCGACATCGTGAACAAGCTCGTTAACCTTGCCGCAAGGAGCTCTGGGTTCCTCACCAAGAGCTTTGACGGGATGCTGAGCGAAAGGCTCCCGGATACTTCGCTCTACCAGAAGTTCGCTGACGCGCGCGAAAGCATCGGCTCGCTCATCGACTCCCGCGAGTACTCACGCGCCGTGCGCGAGATCATGGAGCTTGCCGATGAGGCCAACAGGTATGTCGACGAGACCGCTCCCTGGGTTGAGGCAAAGCAGAACGGAGCGACTCCGCACCTTCAGGAAATCTGCACCCAGGCACTCAACATGTTCCGCGCGCTCATGACGTTCCTCAAGCCGGTTCTCCCAGAGGTTGCGACGAACGCCGAGAAGTTCCTCAATACCGAGCTCACCTGGGACTCTGTCGCGGAGCCGCTCCTTAACCATAAGATCAACCAGTACAAGGCGCTTTTCACCAGGATTGACAAAAAGGCAACCGAGGCCATGATCGAGGACTCGAAAGCTGATCTCAAGGCGCAGCAGGCTCAGACTGCATCAGCTGAGGGCAAGGACAGCAAGAAAAATGATGAGAAGAAGAAGGAGTCAGCTCCTGATGGGATCATCTCATTCGATGATTTCGCGAAAGTGAGCCTTAGGACCGCCAAGGTGCTCTCCTGCGAGGTAGTCGATGGATCGGACAAGCTCCTCCGGTTCAGCCTTGACTTCGGTAACGGCGATGTCAGGAACGTTTTCTCCGGGATAAAGGAGTTCTACAAGCCTGAGGATCTTGTCGGGAGGATTGTTATTGCCGTCGCGAACCTTGCACCGAGGAAGATGCGGTTCGGCGTGTCCGAGTCAATGATCCTGGCGGCATGCGGTGAGGACGGTAAGGTCAGGCTGGTGTTCCCGGATCAGGGATCGGCCGAGGGGATGACCGTACGCTAAGATGCAGCCGGATAACTGTTTCCATTTCTTGATATTTCCCCTGCCCTGACAATTGGCAGGGGATTTTTGACATTTTGCTGGTTTATCTTGTAATCAAATTGCCGATAAAATACGGATAGGCAAATAAAGCAAGGAAAACAGGGCATAGTTCACTAATGTCTGTCTTCGATTCTTTCATAATATAGTAGGCAGCGATCAGGATCGTAAAATCACAATACATGTAAGTTCTGGTACTTGACGCATAAAGTGTAGGCGAAAATCCCATCATTACCCTTGTAAGGAATCCAAGAGTTAAAACAAAAACCAACAGCATGCCGGCACTGTCTTTAAAAATTCTGCAAATCATCAAGAGGACAAAAAAGGCAAAACACAATAAGACGGCAAAGAATATATAAGCATCAATATTGGAAACATTTGAAAATTTTATAATCAGGTTTTTTGAATAAACAGGCAAGACAAAGCCTGCCAGACAGACAAGTATAAAATAGGCAACATTCACCCCCCTATTGACGGCTGAAACTAAAAGCGCACTCAGGAAAAGCACCAGTATGACTTTACCGGTACTAAAATAGTAGAGTAAAGTTTCAGAAAAGCCTAGATATAACTTGTAGACAGTTGAGTATGAGGAAAATTCAGGAAGCCTATAAAAAGTTTCTATAAAGCTGCGCTTGTGCAGGCCGGGGCAGGTTAAAAAGAAAATTATAGAAAGAACCGAGATTAGAAGCAGTATCAGGACTTTCCAGTCGATTATAGCCCTGCTTCTGTACCGGGCTGCAAAAATGGCAAGCAATATTACAGTATTAAAGCATGCTCCAATTTCGCTGTTGCAGACAAAAATGCCAAGCAAGACAGCATAAACCAAATCCATGGACAGAAGCTTATCTGCCGCAAGACAACGTCTGATTACTATAAAGAACAGAATGTTGGCAAAAAGGCTCCAATAGTACGTAATGTATGTGGCTATGAATCCGGCCGTGCGCATCTCCTTATAGTCATAGAATAGAAACAGCATCACTAATAATGTAAGGTTGCTCAGTTTCCTGTCTATGTCCACTAACAGCCAGGTGACGACCGGCATTGCTATCATTATTAACGAATTGGCTATTCGGAATACTTCTGGATTATGAGCCATGAAAATCAGCAACACCCGATCCAGAACCCTCCCGGACCAATTGAGATAAAGCTGAACAAGTGTATTTAAATTCAGGATCTGGCTCCTGAGTCCGACATCATCTCCATAGTTAAAGTTAACCGTAAAGTTAAAGTATAAAATTGCTACAGAGAATATTATTAACTCAAACTTCCCAGTTCAAAATCGCCGCAAAGCCTTATGCGATAAGGGCTGAACCGTAAAAAAGAAGGCACAGTTTCCTGAACCTTGGTATAATTGAATTGTCCAAAAACAAAAATACATGGG
>Ga0256404_1009229_pt1 | contig 14292 bp, 16 predicted proteins | sample RumenRJG_01DNA_FD_185990 | JGI IMG/M metagenome (GOLD analysis project Ga0256404, IMG submission 185990) | Bovine rumen microbial communities from Lethbridge, Alberta, Canada - RJG_01 | ecosystem: Host-associated > Mammals > Digestive system > Stomach > Rumen | place: Canada: Alberta | collected...
TTCAGAAAAAAAGGAATATAATAATCAGATAGTTAGATTCTAACGCAAGTCTAAGGGCAACTCTGTTTTATTAATTCCTACATTTGATTTACGCTATCCTTAAAAGACTCCTGCTTGACACATCAATGCAAAGAGCATATTATGAAATTAAGAAAGCTACCGTGTAAGCGGTTAGCCGTTAGTTGTTATTATTTTAACCACTTCGGGCTAGGAAGTGGTTATTTTTTTGTATATCTGCCTTCCGCTGCGTCAATCCACTTCTTTTTCTATAAAATAAAAACCATCACACCCCTCGTATCCTCATCCGGCATCCTATCCGATACACGGAGCTCGATCTCCTCTACATCCTCGCCCCAGACCTTTTCCGAATACATCTCCGGGGTAAGGGTGTAATAAAGGTGCTTGTGCTCATGGGCCGCAACATATGTCTCCTGCGTTATCAAAGCCTTCCACTCTTTATCAGCCTTTCCCCATAAACTGATACTTACGGTCGTTTCTTCAGAATCATTTGCAACTCCGGACAGAATGTTAAGTGATTCTGTTCTTGAAACGCTTTCTTTTGACGGAATAACATCCATATATGACAGCATATCCATCACTTTCTTCCCCTCTTATCTAAACTTATTATCACATCTCCGTATAAACCATCCCGTTCTTCCCCCGCTCCGACTTCATCAGAGAAATCCGTGCAACCCGCATCTCCCCGTTAGGAGCATCAACAACCGGTATTGCCCTTCCATCCGCAGTCACAGCTTTCCGAATAAGCGTTATATGCGGCGAGAACTTCTTCCTGTCAAATGGAATCCCATTATCCGACAGTGCTCTCCTTAGCCTTTTCACATACCCTTTAAGCTCCGGGTTATCCTCAATGCCCACCCAGAACAGATCTCCGAAATGGCCCACACCTTCCAGACGGATATCAAAAGGCTTGAAATCCACCTGCTCTATTGCATCCATCACCTCATCAGGATTACCGTACTCCCCGATAAAGGCAAGGGTTATATGCAGGTTCTCCCGCCGGGAATAATTCCCCTTCACGCCCTTGGCTTTCAGATTATCCTGAAATTGAGTCAGGGCATTAATAATATTTTCTTCGAACAAAATCGCTATAAAAAGTCTCATTATTCATTCCATGGCTTCATACATTGCAAATGAAGGATTAGTATAATTAAATCAGCAATCATATTCTTTACTGCCTCCCGGCCCACTCAATAAACTTAAATACCAATCTCCAAACCAAGCGGTAAATCACAAATACAACCACCGCTATAACCGGTGCCATCCACAGTGGCTTCCCCAAAAAACACATCACCGGAAGCGCGATCACAGATACAACAACCAAAAACTTAACCACAAAAAGGAACCAGGCAAACCCGGCTACAGCCCTTCCTATCTTTTCTTCACGTTCCTTCTCTTCCATTACATCCCTCATGATTCCTTCTGCCTCTGCTCCCGTTTCTTACGCCTCTGCTCTCGGTTATCCTTCTCTGATTCAAACACTTCCACTATAATAGGACTGAATACCTCCGAATTCCCCGAAGTACCGCCCCGTCTCCTCATCATAGCAGGCTTTCCAGCTCATTCCTTCTTTAAAATGCATATGTCCCATACTTTCTCCTCTCCATACTATACCGCCACTGTATCTCCCTTGCAAATGAACACTATCCCTTGACACAGCACTGAAAAGGGCTTATCATATAACCAAGAAAGCTACCGTGCAAGCGGTTAGCCAAAATGGTTTATTTTTTTATAACCACTTCGGGCCAGAAGTGGTTATTTCTCTGTATATCTTCCCAAGGTAAATCCCAGACCGAATACAGCCATGGTGTACCCAAGAACAGTAATCATCTGAATTACGTCCATCGGCATCACCTCCTCCACATATTTCCCAACATAATCAGGATACATGTTTTGTAATTAATGGGGAAAATATTGCAAATGGAGGACGAGGGACGGTGCTCGCAGGAGTGCCATCCAACGACAACCGGTACGGCAGGCTACCGGCAGGCTAACTGCCAACTCCGTCTAAGCATGCGAGAGCATTCGAATGGACCGCCTCTCTTGCCTCGCATGCTAAGACTGCGTAGGCAGTGGATCCCGCCTCGCCTCCGTAACGGTCGTCTTTTGGATGCACATCCTTCTCGCACCTGTCACCTGACTACTCATTACCCTTATTCCTCTCGAATTACTCCTCCAACTTCAGCAGTTCATCAATAACCTTCTGCTCCAACTCTTTCTGCTGTGAAGCCTTAAGCTTAGATGATGTCCTTATTACCATAGTCCCAAATACTTTATGCGATCCGGAATCCATAATTCCTCCACCATCAAAAGCGCTTAAGTATTTATTTCTTTTCTCAGCATCCTCAACAGTCTTAAAAGCCTCTATAACTGCTCCACCTGCATTGCCGGCTTCAACCGGTGTCTTATTGGCATAATAACTATCAGTAACAAGTGATGACTTCATGGCAATGTATGCATAATAGCTTCCGGCTTTTCCCAGATTATTATTCTTATCTGTATCCTCTGTTGCAGCTTCCACAGCAGTTATAGTATCAACGCCCTTGGCCCTCTCCAGTAGAAATGCTTCCTCCGGCGCTGTTATCTGCTTCATCACCTTAACGCTCTTTTCATATTCCTTTGAAGCAGAATTAATGGCTTCTGTAACCTTCTTGTATGCATCATCGTTCTTTGCTTCCTTAGCATCACCAACAGCCTTCTCCAATGTTTCTTTCAAGCTTTCATCGTATGGTGTCTCTTTTAGTAATACATTCGCTGACTCTACAGCCTTCTCCATGGCTTTCTTAGCCTCAGACTCTCCGCACCCGGCCAATAATAAAGAAAAAGCAATAATGCAAGCAAATAACGACAGCAGTCTTTTCATAGATTTTAATTCCTTCATAACACACAACCTCCATATTCAAATAGGTGAATCATTAATTACATCCCTATAATACAGAAAAGTGCTGTCCTATAATCTCCCCTTCAATGAGCTCTTAAAAGGCACAAAAATAGCCGTCCTGGATTATCAAGAGATTTTTAAGATGTATAATCAAGCTTTAATACCTCATTCTCAAACCTCTCCACAACCCCGTCCATATCCTCCGGAAGTCTTCGCCGACATTCCTCTTTAATTTCATCAGGGACTCCGTAAAACGCTTCTGCTATCCCGCCGGCGATACAGGTTAATGTATCGCAGTCTCCTCCGAGCGATACTGCCGTCCTGATCACATCCTCGAAATCATTTCCTTCCAGAAAAGCTGTGATGGCTTCCGGAACAGTTTCCTGGCAGGATTCTATGTGGTGATATCCCGGGCGGATCTCGTCACATGTCCTGGACAGATCATATCCAAATTCATCGATAATATACTGCTTGATTTCTTCCTTTGTCCTTCCGGTACGGGCCATAAAAATCGCTGATGCAGTTGCCTCGGCTCCCTTTATCCCTTCAGGATGATTATGTGTTACCTCCGCAGTAGCCCGGGCCACTTCACGGGTCCTCTCTATGGAATCATATAGCCACCCTGTGGATGATACCCTCATAGCTGAACCATTTCCCCAGCTTCCGTAGGGCTCCTCATTCTCAAGCATAAGCCACCAGATGAACTTTGCGCCATATCCGGCATCTAAGTACCTGCGTCCCCATGTCTTCATGGACTTTACCACTTCACGCTTAATGGTCTCCGTAGCAGCTTCTATCCCTGCATTCATTAATGCGTCTGCCACAGCGACAGTCATTACAGAATCATCTGTGAACTTCGATTCATCCGAAAACAAGTCTCCAAAGTCCTTTATCTTCTTTCCCCGGTCAAACTCGAAAGGGCTGCCGACCATATCGCCTATAATTGCTCCAATCACTTTTACACCCTCCCCCGTCCGGTTCTTTTGCCTCTCTTAGCAAAGTCCTTATCGATCTTTTCCTTCCACGCTCCTCCGTCAAGGGCCTCTGATACTTTTGCGGATTTGCAGCATCTTATCTTTGAAACAGCCTCTTCCAGAACCATATAATTGAGGGCAGTTCCCACAGAATCACTATGATAATTTGCTGCCCTGTCCCTGTTTATGCCCATACTCCCTGCCACTTCGATGGCGTCGATATTTGCACCCAGAAATAGGAACTCCCAGTTATACTTTTCCTTCTGCCGCTCGATCATTCGCTTAACATCTTTAAAGCTGTATTCCCTGCTGGCGTTTTCTAATCCATCCGTAGTGATGACAAACAGAGTCTTCGCCGGTCTGTCCTCTTCTCTGGCATATTTCTGCACATTTCCGATATGATGGATAGCACCGCCCACAGCATCAAGAAGCGCCGTGCAGCCTCTTACGTAATAATCATCTTCCGTCAGCTGCTCAATATCGCCAATGGACTTCCGGTCATGAAGGACTTCGCTCACATCGTCAAACAATACCGTAGATACGATGGCTTCCCCTTCTTCTTTCTGCTGCTTCTTTATCAGGGAATTAAAGCCGCCGATGGTATCCGATTCCAATCCGCCCATGGACCCGCTTCTGTCAAGAATAAATACAAGTTCCGTTAAGTTTTCTCTCATAATGAATACCTCCGTAAATGTGTTTTTCTTTGTTACTGAGGTCATTATAAGATCTATAAAAGAATTGCCGGTCACTTGTCAGGCGACAATTAATCTTAAGATGCTTGAGAGCCCAAAGTCTGCTCTCCATGCTCGAATAGTGCTATATTTATCTCATATATGTCAAATGCTTCTCTTTCGATAAAATACTGAACAATGACGTCCTGTTTGCTGCAGGGCGACAGCGCCAGACCTGCTCTTGCCAACAGATCCCTCGTATCATCAAGGTTCAACTCTAATGCCACTGCCAAGGCAAGTGCCGTGGATTTACTGGGATTCTTGGTGGTGCCGCATTTCAGCTTCGAAAATGCCTTTCGATCAAGATTCGCCTTCTTCTGCACCTCCACATCAGTCATACCCTTTGCATCGGCAAATGAAAAGACCAATTCCATAAATGACTTGTCCAGATTCTTTATCACATCATCCAGGCTCTTCTTAACGACTGTTTCCTCGCATAACATTGAGGAATCAACAGATTTCGGTTTGCTTACTCTTAACTTTTTCGCGGCTTTCTCGGCAAAAGCACTTGTCGCTCCGACAAAAGACATACTCTGTCGCCCGGATGCTCTGCTGTAATCTGCGTCGCCAAACTCCTGCGGAGCACTGCGATACTCCTCCAGCACCTTCTCTTCCACATAATTATTATTGATATACTCATCAATATCCCCGTATAATTCCGTAGAAAGAGCAAATGACTTTTCATCAAAGACAACTAGGAAAAGTTCTATGTCATGCTCTAACATAAATGATTCTATCTCTGATAATGCAATACGCAAAGCTATTCCCTTTGGAAAACCATAACTTCCGGAAGCTAATAACGGGATAGCCAGACTTTCAATATTGTTATCCAAGGCCAACTGAAATGCAGATCTGTAACAATTCCGGATAACAGTTTCCTCTCCCTGATCCCCTCCATGCCAAGAAGTGCCGACAGTATGAATGATGTATTTTGCAGGAAGCTTATACCCTGAAGTAATGACAGAATGCCCCCGTTCGATTTCTCCTATTTCCCGGCGTTTTGCAAGAAGCTCCTCAAATCCGGCAGCTTCATAGACCGCAGTATCTGTCCCGGCGCCTACCTGCGGATGGGGATTGGCAGTATTCACTATGGCATCTACATGCATTTTTGTTATATCATTACGAACAATTTGAAATGGCATAATATATCGCCCCATTCTGATTATTTCCCTTGCAAATGAGGGATGAGGGACGGCGCTCGCAGGATGTGCCATCCAACGACAACCGGTACGGCAGGCTACCGGCAGGCTAACTGCCAACTCCGTCTAAGCATGCGAGGGCATTCGAATGGATCGCCTCTCTTGCCTCGCATGCTAAGACTGCGTAGGCAGTGGATCCCGCCTCGCCTCCGTAACGGTCGTCTTTTGGATGCACATCCTTCTCGCACCTGTCGCCGATACTAGTCAAAGTCTAATTCTCTTCCGGAAATGCCGATATGCCAACCAAGAAACCACCGTATCAAAAGCATTCCCAAATCCAAACATCAGCGCAATTCCCGTAAGTGTAGGTACCCACGCCCCGGTAACATACGCAATATAGAATCCCCCGTAATAAACCGTATTCGTAACCACGGATTCAAACAGCATATACCCTGTCTTTCCGGCGCCATAAAAAGTCATATCGAAGATATTCTGAACCGCATACATTATATAAAACACAAGAAGTGTCATAACCAAGGAAAATAACTTATCGACATCATCAAATCCCAGCACATATTGCATAAATGGTCTGTATAGCGGAATCAACGCAATCCAAACCACACACGTTCCTAGGGTTATACCGAAATAAGCCGGCGTATTATTCTTAACAGCCTCAATGTCTTTCGATACTTCCTGCTTTATCATCTCTCCCAGCTGCAGAATAGGAATCAAAAGCCATCCCCAGATAAAACTATTCGCAACCCAGTAAGTTCCCTGTTCACCAACTACATTAACCATCCGGGAAACCATAATCATATAAGCAGCATTACGCACCAGCGATTCCAAGCCGGATATCCCTCCGACCTTAAAGAAACTGCCAAACCAGTCGAAAGAAAGCTTCCCGCCCTTTCTTATTCCGTATCCGCATTTTTCAACCATAACCACCGCCACAAGGAAAAGAACAGCGTTGGAAATGATGTTCGATATACCAATCCCGTTTACGCCAAGCGCCATGGAGAAGCTAAACTGCGATACCAGGAATGTGTCCAAAATAATCGCCAGAAGCACTTTTACTCCGGTAAGAATATAAACAAGCTTCTCCGATCCTATTACGATCAAAGCCACCTGCATAAACTTAAGGAGAATTCCAAAGATGTTTGCAACGCTTTCAATTCTGATATAAGTCGCAGACTCCGCCATAATATCCGGTGACGCCGCCATAAATGAAAGCATCGGCGTTATGAATACCATTATAACAACGGCAATGATGGCATAAATGATTCCCGAGAAGATTAGTCCCGTACGGATCCGATTAGACATCTCTTCCTTATCCATAAATGTCTTCCCCAAAAAGAAGAACAGGGGCAGGATAATAGCCTCATCTAAAACCTCATACAAGAGGCTGACCCACGACAACTGCCCTGCGATGGAATATGCATAATCCCCCGGGAGCTGTCCCAGAAAGAAAATCCTGACGGTTGTATATATGGCCGGGCAAAAGCCCATAACAAGCAGTGCCCGAAAGAGTTTCCAATTGAAGGTTTTTAATGCATTAATCACTTCGCGCCCTTTACTCCTCCGCCTGCACAATGTGCCCTTTCATGCTTGATATGAGTGGCATATATAATGCGTTCATTCTATTAATTATCTTCGGTTTCATTATACTTTATAAGTATGTCATCACCTATCTTTACCACATCTATGGCTTCTGTCTTCTTAGCTATATAATCATCTATCCTTCGTATCTGATCAGCCAATAAAGCCGTATCTCCAAGATCTTCCATTCCTTTTTTTATTCTGTCTTGTAGTGCTTTCTTTCTTTCTTCTCGCTTATCAGAGACAATATTCTCTGTCATGGCAAACAACTCATACAGTTGAAATAAAAGAGTATTCGGAACACCAATATAATCTTTAAGTTGTGGTATCTTTTTTAAATTTAACTTTTTCGCATTATTTACTATTTCATAAAGTTCTATACGATCACTTTCAAATGCCCTCATATAATCATCAATATAACCAAGGACATCATTCTTCATACTCTCAAGTAAAATAGGATCTTCTATGTCACCTAGCCCAATTTCACAGAAAACACTTTTTTCATAGAGGTAAATTGTATACCAATATTGTGGGTAATAGTCACCAACTAGTTTAATAAGATTCTCAATTTCATCTGGTTTAGACTTCGAGTTAACTTTTTGTCTTGATGCATTGATCTGCAGATTAAACAGTTTCATTTTTGCTAAAACATCCTTCTTCACTGTCAAAACCTGCTGATAATATGCCGCTTTTTGAGTTTCGTTTTCTTTTATTATCCCAAGGTTTCTTAGAACCTCATTAAGAATTTGATCGCTTGCCCACAATTCACCTCTCGTTGTACTCTCTAAATACTCAAGTATTCTATCTGTTTTATCCTCAATAGCAGACAGCTTATGATTAATTTCTGCCATATAGTACTGCCCTGTGATGGCTGAAACCGCATCAAACACACACAAAGCATATTTTGGTGCTTGAATAAGCTTAATTGAATCTTCGACCTTAAATAATTCTGCTTGACCTGCCACCTGATTGCTCGAATTAGAAAGCAGTGCACCACGAAAAGCATTTTTTGAAGCTCTTGATTTTGCTAAATGCATTCCCTCAGTTATTGAAATCTTATATGCACCATCCAGTAATTCTTTACTCTTTCCTATTGCATCTTTTGCCCCCAAAGCTTCTGCAGCTAACCCGGGAAAATATTGAAATATGGCGTTTATATTCTCTTTTGCTTCATCTGGTATTTTTTCAAATCCCTTTTTTATAAAATCATCAATCGTATTTTCCTTTATTTGGTCGAAAAAGATGCCATATTCCCTCAGTAAATCATTAAAAAAGCTATTATTATTCATACTATTTTCTCCTTTATAAATGCGTCATCAAGGACCCATGTGCTTTATCTTCCACTCGTTCGCCTTTTTTATCTCTCGGGCATTCATAACACAATTAATAACAATCAATGGAATAATAATCACCCATGCCTTCTTAAACATGTTTTTCATAACACAACACCTCCATAATCAAAAGACGCTCTTATTATGTCTCTATCATACGAAAAAGTGATGTCCTATAATCTACTCTCTGGCCTATTTTTCAATGGCCACAATTCTTATCATCACAGATTCTTATAATACTTTTCAATTAGTCTTGCCATTAACATCCTTCTCTTCTCAAGGAATTCATCGTAATTGGTCACATCCATGTCCACCACCTCTATCGGTATGGCATTCTCTCTTAAATTCTCATCCAACAACTCACGGCTGGATATGTTTCCAAACGCAATGGTTCCTTGATTGCACTGTTCGACTACTTTTCCAAAATACACATTAGGAGCATCATCAGATATAGCCTTATTAACCTGAGTATCAAGTATTGTGTAGTTAGCCACCTGATTATATTTCCCTTTAGTATCTACGCCATTGGCTCTTAAATATGCCTTGGGGAAAATATGATGAACGTCCCCGGAAATATTAATCAAATCTGATATGGCCGTCCCTCTCATTAATAATGAATTACAATTGAGATTAATCTGTGCTGCCAAGAAAACATTAAATGCCGGGCTGTTAGTTGATGTTGTCTCAAGCTGTTGTGGCAAGGTTACGCTCCAGAATGTCTCCGACAAAACCGATGCTTCGATTTCCTCGAAGAAAGCTACGAATCCTTTTTCATTAATCATTCTTATATCCCTGCTCATAACGGATTCTGGTGATCCAACATATCTTCCGGTCAGCGTGGTTAAGACAAACCATTTTTGTACGTGGTGTTTTACCTGATCAGTAGGAATTGAAGAATCTTTTGACAATTTCAAGTAAAGCATGTAAGCAAAATCCAGTGTCATTTTAGAGCCGAGAAGCTTGCTGGACTTGAATCCTGCTCCCTTAATCGCAAGGATGAACTGCTTAAAACTATACTCTCTTATATACTCTCTTATTCCAGTATCAAGTTTCTGATAAGAGTCTTCGACTATTTCCTCTTTAAAGTCTCTGGTAACGAAATCACGACCTGCAAGTAAGCTTACCAACTCAGACAATCTGGCTCGATCAAAACTATACATAAATGCAACACGCAGCATATCGTTATAATCGGGATCATATATATCTTCATTGTCCTGAGCAAGCCATTTTATCTTAGAAGCATAATCCGTACTCTCGAACTCCTTATCATTAATCATATAAGGGTAAAAATCAGGCTTAACAGCAAGATGGCAAAAATAATCCACAACCTTTCGTAAAGTATTACCTCCATGGATTGTATCAGATGCCATTTTTGACATTACAAAGTCTGACTGACTTAATGCAGTACCCTTTGAATTAATGCGGATAAAGATTTCTGTTACTTCATCAATATCAAGAGAACTGTCGAGATTAATAACACCGATTTGACGATTCGCAATCCCCTTCAGTTTCTGAATCTCCCGGTTTACATCATTCGGTTTAACCTCGGGATTATCTTCACAGTATTTCATAGCATATTCAAATGGATCAAAACTATTATTAAATAGCACTGCAATATCTGGAATCCATTTCTTATCTTTTATATGTGATGCATCCTGTACTGCAAATCGTTTGTCAGAATCAGTCGCGAAAGGATTAAAAGCAATTTTTATCCGATCTTTATTAAAATTATCATCTAACACTTCTTTCCCAGAAATAGCAGCCATTAATGCTGTGATTCTCTGCTGTCCGTCTATCAAAACATGATTACCATTTGCAACCGTACCGTCTTTTGTTTTAACATCCGGGTTTTTCCATGTAATAATATAACCGGTCGGGTAACCGTTATATAATGAGTCAATTAAATCGCGGACCTGTGTACGGTTCCATACAAAAGGTCTCTGAATCTCCGGAATAACAAACTGTTTAGCTTCAATCATTCCCAGAATTGAACTTATAGAATACTGCATTAACGAAAACTTTTCCTCAACCATTTATATTCCTCCCATATCCTTCAAAATCCTTCAGCATCATCAGATCCATATCACTAACCCCAACTGTTGAATAAGAATGAAATACATAATAATCATCCGGAAGCTTCTTCAATGCATTGAAGACATCCCCCCATGACCTCTTCCATCAAAATCTTTCGGCCTCGCCGGAATCATATGCGCCATATATAAATCCCCCTAATTATCAGATCAAAAACCTATTCTCTCCATCTCCATTTTTAGCTTGGCACACAGTGCACCATTAATTCTGTCATAACCTTCTAATGGAGTAACATACCTTGTCCCATATATGTATGAAGTATGCCACATGCGTATTATCGGTACTTTTTTCTTCTCAATCAAAAAATACAAATCATTAGATCCTTTCGCCCCAAGCATCCTTGGGATACCCATATCAAATGTTTTGGTGCTCAGCCATACGATAATATCTGGATTGATTATTTCTATTTCTCTCTTGATGTAGTCTTTATAATAGCTGCAATAGTTCCAAATGTGCTGACCATTATCAATACTTGATTTGCCGCCTCTTTTGTTTAAATCCATCACCGCATAATGAAGAGCAGCCTCAGAATTTGATATAGAATCTCTTGGTAATCCAGCAGCAATCTTGTATAATTCAGATGTTCGTTCGCGCATCTTACCCATCCAGTCATCAACGCCTTTTTTTGCATACAACCGATAATCAAGAACACTATTCGGCTTTTCTACTCCATATTTAGCAGTATATCCATCATCATTTGCCTCATTAGAAACAAATGATGATTCTTGCAACACCCGGACAACAATCCTGTAACATACGGACAAGATTCCTGAATTAAGCGGACAAGATTCTTATAACTCTCGGACAGGAATCCTGAATTATTCGGACAAGATTCTTCTATTATCCGGACAAGGCTGGCATCTTATAACAAATCTTCTTAAGATGTACCTAAAGTACATTTTAGGAGGACACATTATGAGGTGCTTAGACTTTATGAAGATTACAGAAATCCTTCGTCTCAAAGAGATGAACCTGTTTACTTACCGCGATATTGCCGATAGTGTTGGTTGTTCTAAAACTACGGTTGGTGAGATCCTTAACAAGTGTAAGGAATGCGGGCTGACATATGAAGCAGCCAGATCCATGACACAGGATCAGATCAATAACCTTATATATCCTGATTCTTTCGGACCTAAGCAGGTCAAGGACGAGCCTGACTGGGAAGCTATACATGCCAGACTTCAATCCAGTCGCAGGATTAATCTCCAGTACATCTGGGAGAATGAATACAGGCCTGAACATACCGATGGTTACAGTTACAGCCGGTTCTGCGCCAAATACGCTAACTGGAAAACAGTTACTGGCAAAAAAGTTATCCTTCCGCAAGAACGCGAACCAGGGAAAGAGCTCTTTATCGATTGGATCGGTGATACTCTTTCATGTGTTACCGATTATGATACCGGAGAGGTCCACGATGCCCATTTCTTTGTTACAACACTTGGAGATGGCTCATATCCATTTGTTGAGGCATTCCCTGATGAAACACAGCTTAACTGGAATCAGGGTCATATAGATGCCCTTGAATGGTATGGCGGACTTCCCAGAGTTTTTGTTCCCGACAACTGCAAAACGGCAGTTATACATACAAGCCTCTATGATCCTGAGATCAACCATGCATACCGCGACATGGCAAGACACTATGGGATTGCCATAATCCCTGCACGTGTTGTAAAGCCAAAGGATAAGGCTGCAGTTGAATCGAGTGTAGGCTGGCTTGAAACATGGCTTATCGAATGGCTCAAAAACAAGATCTATTTTAGCTTTGAGGCACTTAACCATGATATCAGGGAACGCGTGGTTGAATTATCAAAGAGGAAATTCAAACACCGCGAGGGCAGCCGTGAAAGTGTTTTCTTAGCACTTGATAAGCCCTGCCTGCGTCCTCTTCCAAAAGAGCCGTTTGAATCATATAAAACAAAGCTCGTAAAGCGTGTATCTTATAATTATCATCTGGAATGTGACGGTTATTATTACTCCGTACCATACCAGTATTGTAACCAGCCTGTTGTAATGCACATCTATGCTAAGAAGATAGAAATCTTTACAACCGGTGGCGACAGGATTGCGATACACCAGAAACGTTTCAGCGGAAGAAGGTATGTTACCGAAGCAGTACATATGCCTGAGAATCATCAGGCAGTGGTGGCTTTCCGTGCATACGATGGAAAGTATTATCGCAAAAAAGCTATTTCCATCGGCTTCTTTGCCGGTCGCTTTGTTGACATCCTTCTTGAAAAGGCTGATTTTGAAGAGCAGGCTTATAAATCCTGCATGGCTGTAATTAACTTTTCAAGGACCTATGGTAATGCCAGAGTTGAAAAGGCCTGCGAAAAAGCAATCGACCTCAACTCTGTTACATATACAACGCTGAAGAACATCCTGAAAAACGGTCAGGAATCTCAGCCCGTAGTCGTAAACAGTTCCGATGCGGATACTCCAACTCCATACCATGAAAACCTCCGTGTCGGAGAGTGGGAATGAGAAGGAGGACCCCATCATGAATTATCAAACCAGTGAACAGCTCTCTGAAATGAAGCTTAACGCAATGAAGCTTGAATATCAGAGACAGCAGGAACTACCGGCGATGAGCGACCTTGACTTCGATGAAAGGTTTTCAATGATCGTCACCGAACAGTATAATGCACGTTGTAATGCCAAGGTACAACGACTGATCAAAGCAGCGGGGCTTCGTGAGCCGACAGCCTACTTGTCCAACATTGATTATGATCCAGTGCGAAAGATCAAAAAAACTGATATCGCGCGGTTATCAGGCTGTCAATGGATCAAGGATGGAGCCAACCTCATCGTTACAGGCGCCACCGGAGTGGGCAAAACTTATCTGCTTTCTGCCTTTGGAAGAGCAGCATGTACAATGGGTATGTCCGTTAAAAGCTATCGGGTTCCAAGACTGCTTACAAACCTTAGTATCAGCCGTGGCGATGGATCATACAATAAGCTTATGCAGGAAATGATCAAGCCCAAGCTCCTGATCCTTGATGATTTTGGGCTTAAACAGCTTGATGTCTCCATGACGCAGGATTTTCTGGAGGTCGTGGAAGAAAGACACCATGCTAAAAGGTCCATAGCGATATCGGCCCAGCTTCCTGTAAAGGAATGGCCTTCTATCTTCAAGGATCAAACCATTGCAGACGCTATACTAGACCGCTTAGTCAGAAACGCATACCGCTTCGATTTAAAGGGTCCATCCAGGCGCCCTTCGGTCGAACATGTGCCTCCGGCTGATGACGGCAAAGCCGAATTATGATATACTGCAACTTAAGATGCCAGTTTGTCCCTCTGGGACAGTGTTCTTAGTCCGAATAACTCAGGAACGCTGTCCGTATATTTCGGAAACGTTGTCCGCGAGTTATAAGAACGTTGTCCCAGATAGACAAGAATCATCATCTTTTTCAGATAAAACACTTATCGCTCCAAGATAATCACCAAGTTGACCCCAAGATAACATTTTGTCTAAAGAAATCGCCTATACAAAACAAAGTGCGGAAAGAAAACTACTTCCTGCACTCTGCA
>Ga0256404_1009230_pt1 | contig 14289 bp, 17 predicted proteins | sample RumenRJG_01DNA_FD_185990 | JGI IMG/M metagenome (GOLD analysis project Ga0256404, IMG submission 185990) | Bovine rumen microbial communities from Lethbridge, Alberta, Canada - RJG_01 | ecosystem: Host-associated > Mammals > Digestive system > Stomach > Rumen | place: Canada: Alberta | collected...
GCTTGAGCAAAGTGAAAGCCAGCGCCTTGAGACGCCGGCTGAGTAATCAGAGGCTTATAGCCTCAGAGCAAACCACCCGTTTGACGGGTGGTTGTGATTTATTTATTATAATGTCTCCGGCCACCCGGTTTTGACCTTTCTTTAACTCACAGCTCTCTGGTTTCCTCGTATGATTCAGATACTGCATCCAACAGATTTATCATAATCTTATCCGGATAATAATGTGGTCGTTTCTTAGGTCTGTCCATTTGCTAACACTCCGCTTATTCTAATTAATGTTGTCTTACACTATTATTTCATCCTTCAATTTATAATCCACCCATATCCGCGTAGTAATTCTTCAGGTCTTCACGTAACTGTTGTTCTATCTTCTCAAAATCTTCTTTCGTAAGTTTACTATACAACGCATGATTCATAGAGATAATACTTAGATCCTTTGAATAGTACAAAAATCTTTTTCTCTCAAACTTTTCAAACGGATTAGTCAGCATATTTCTTTGAACCGCACTCTTATCCTTCAGCATCTTCTCGTCATATGGACAAGATTTACGATCTACCTGTAATCCCCTGTCAAGTCTTGATCTATAGAACGAAATATAGTCTTCAAGTACATCATCAATCTTTGCATCTCCTATGGAATTCAGATGTTTCAAAAAGCCCAGCATGAACGGCATCTTATAGGAAAGTGAGTAATCACGTTCCTCCAGAAACTCAAAGAAATCTTCCCTGATAGTCTCATCGTTATGTTCTTTTATTTCAAGTTCTTTTCTGTACTTCTCCACAGAATCCGGGCTGAACAGATACATGGATTTGCTTCCGAATTTGTATTCCACCGATGGCTTTATTTTACCCTTTTTTATCCAGCTTGTAACAGTACCTGTACTCACAAAATATTCTCTGGCTACCTGCTCCTGACTGAGATAGTCACCATACTGATCCTCGAAGGAGTTAATGTCTACTTCGGTTATCTTTTCGATTCTTTCCTCAAAACCATCAATGGTTATCATGTCCCCATTCATATAATCCGTCTTTGTGATATCTCCAAATGGAACATAGTACGGATTGGAAAAGATGGTATGCATATTACAGGCCTTGACCATTGCTCCGTACTCATCCACGACATCGATAACGATAACATTTTTCTTTTGATCGGTTTTTCTCAAACCTCTTCCGATTTGTTGCAAATAAAGTACCTTAGATAATGTCGGCCTCGCCATAACAAGCAGACCAAGCTCAGGATAGTCCCAGCCTTCAGATATCATGTTACAGGAACACAGAAACCGTACTTCTTTATCCTTGAATTTTCTCATGATCTCTTCCGGATTTCTTGACTGTCCGGATAAGCTTAGAGCAGAAATACCAGAATTGTTTAACAGTTTAGCCATCTCATTCGCATGAGAAACATTAACACAGAAAACAACGCCCTGACGTTTCCCGGCTTCACCATCGACAAAATAGTCCTTCAGAACATTTACAATAAGATCATTTCTGGAGGTGACACGAATGCTCTTTTCCAAATCCGCATTAACATAATCCTTACCATTGAACCTGACTTTCGAAAGATCGATGTTTGTTTCGATTCTGTAGACATTAGCACTGGCAACGATACCTTTATCCATGGCATCCTTCAGCGATAGGGAAGAAGTATAGGTTCCGAAAACCGTCTCCAGTTTCTTCTTATCAGGCCGCTGATCTGTTGCCGTAAGCCCTATAGTGAAATCCGTTTCGAAGTACTGGATCACCCTTTTAAGAATCGGAGCTACGGCATGATGAGCTTCGTCAACTGCTAGATAACTATAGTACCTTGGGGATTTCTCTGTATAATGTCTCGCCATATAGGCATATGTGTAGACATCTATTTTATCTTGAAGTTCCGGAATGGAGTTTCGTATCCTGTCCTTCCAATCTGTGAGAATATTCTTTCCCGGGACCAGAATCAGCCCTCTGAAATCAGACTTATCCTTAGCAAATTCTCTCATATCCTCTTCTACGATTTTTGATTTTCCGGAAGCGGTGGGCAAAACCACCAAAAAAGCTTTTATCCCGGAAGCCCTCCGACTTTTAATCTCATTTAAACTTATGGTCTGATGCTCATAAAGCTCGACTTTTCTGTCCAGCTTTAATCCATCATCAATAAAATGAGAGCTGCTGTCTCCCATGTATTGTTTGATGTCATCTTCGATACGGCTGTCGAATGCACAGTCTTCGGTTGAAAATCTGTAGAGTTTGATACCCCATAAAGCGCAGGTATTCTGCTTTTTTAGCTGGTTTCTGTACCTATCTTCACCGATGATCTGTGGATGATGATATGAAACACCGTTCTCCTCTATCGCATATTTCTGATCGGTGGTTCGCACGAGATAATCAAGAAAATAATTATTCCCGTTTTCATCACAGATGCTATATTCCCTTGAAAGATATTTTAACGAGTTGAGCCCATAGACATTGGAAAAATTCCTCTCGAAATGCATTTCAAGTGGTGAAACATCCGCCTGTTCACTACGGTCCGCAACTGTAACCTTGTAATCCATTGGAACAACAACTTCATCGGCTTCAAGGTATCTGTCTATTTCATCTTTGTCATATCCCAGGAATCGGAACAGCCTTTTAAACTGATGCATGTAAGAATTCTGTTTCTCGGTTATCAGCATATATGAAAATACCGGGGAATCCGATGCATGATCACATATACCTTCATCAATGATGACCATATCTGTTCCGTCATCATAGAAATAAGAGAGCCCGCCATTTGGATAACTAACGGTCTCCCTCAGCTTGAACTTTGTATGCTGATTTAGGAATTCGTCTTTTGCAGTATCAGATTTAACCACTTCTCATCCTCTCTTCCGGGTCTCACATCCCCGGTTATCCATTGATCCCTGATGACAAGTTCTTTCACGTCTTTGATAAAGCTTGCAAATGTTTCTGTCGTGAAATCTGTAAAATATCTTCCGTTTCTGTCTCCTTCAAAGGTTCCGTGCTTAAATGAAGTATAGATGATTCCATCGGGGACCAATGCTTCCGACATCTTCAGAAATACTTCTTTCAATTCTGATTTAGGAAGATGAAGGATTGAGGAACAGGCCCAAATGCCGTCATAAGCAGCACTTTCATCCAGCTCCTGAAACAGCATATGTTTTACTTCTATCCCGGTATACAGGCTTGCTGCCTTGCATAATTCCACGGAACCATCTATGGCAGTAACCTCATAATCTTTTTCGAGAAAATACTTTGTATCCCTGCCGGAACCGCAGCCAAAGTCTAGAATTTTCTTTCCAGATAACAGGCTCAGGAATTTATCCTGTGTGTCACTAAAGTCAACAGCTACGGTTCCTTTTATAAAGGTCTCTGCATTATTGTTGTAATAGTTTAATGTAGTATCCGTCATTGATTACCTCGATACTGTATTCATTCGTTTCTATGATATACTTATATTATATTCAAATTCAGGAGATAATCGAGATGTCTTTGTTTGCAAGATCAGAAGTAACAATACTTAAAGAGTCTAGTGATGCCAAGGAGTACCTGTCAAAGCTGGAAGAATTACAGGCTACAATAAAGAAAGGCTCACCGCTTCATAAGAAAATAGATAAAGAGATTTCTATCGTTAAGGCCGGTATCATAGGCGAGGAAAATATCCTCTTCGAACTTAAGAATAGTGGCATGGATCTTGTTGTGCTTCATGATATCTGTTTAGTTGACCAGGACGGAAACTCAGCGCAGATCGATTTTCTTGTTATTACTCCTTATGTCAGAGTATTTATCGAGTGCAAGAACTTGTTCGGGGACATAGAAATTAACAACAAGGGTGAGTTTATCAGAACCATTGAATATGGTAGTAAAAAATACAAGGAAGGCCTTTACAGTCCAATCACTCAGAACGAACGCCATTTGCTTGTATTTAAGAATTGTATTACCGAGAATAAAAACATTGTTTTACGTGTTGGCATCGAAAAAATGTTTGATCATTGGAATAGGTCTTTAGTTGTATTAGCGAATCCAAAGACGCTCTTGAATGATAAATATGCTCCAAAAGATATTAATTCCAAAGTTATAAGGGCAGACCAGCTAATCAAAACACTTAAAACATTAACATCATCAGATAAGTCCAGTAAAAAAGAGATGTTGGACGATGGTAACAATATTCTCTCTATGAATCACGAGGATAGAAAAGATTACCTTGAAAAGTTCCTGAAGTTGAAGGAAGAAATGGAAGCTGAGGCTCAACCTACACCTTCTTCAACCACTCCATCACCCGAGCTTTCTTCTTTCCCAGCATCGCATGAGGTAGAAAAGCTTTGTCCTAGATGCGGTAGTAAGATGATTCTGAGAACAGCCAAGAAAGCCCAATACAAAGGAAATCAGTTTTGGGGATGCAGCCAGTACCCCAAGTGCAGATATATAGAAAATATTATATTGGACCTATGAATACAAAACCACGGTACAATGAAACCGTGGTTTTTGTATTCTTTGAATTTTATATTTTCTTTGTATAGCGGCATTTAGGATAATTACTACAGCCATAGAAATTACCATATTTGCCATTTCTTTTTACAAGGTCTCCACCACATTTGGGACATATACCTTCTTGTATGGAATGTTTCTCGTTATTCGTTTTTTCTTGAATACCACTTATATGAGCTTGACGAGTTTCTCCCGAATCAACATTGGCTATCGTGATTATTCCAAATATTGAATTCATTTTTTCTTCACTCAAACACATGGTTTCAGAATTAGATATTATTGTTTTGTTTAGATCCCCCCACTTTACAACGAGGGCGTTATTAAATTTGATCTTTAAATTAGCATCTCCTGGAAAGGTTACAATTGGTATAATAGGAACTCCAGATATATCATATTCTTTAAGTAATGCTTCAATAGCTTTTACATGCCCGTAGTTTTGGTGGATTGGATTCATAAACTTATTTTTATGCCCATAAATAGATTGTGTCCATTCTCTTCCGTTCTCAAAGCCTAAAATCCAGCCTTTATAATTTTTGACTTCAATAACAAATATTCCATAACGAGATACTACTATATGATCGATCTGTGTTGTGCCTTGTCTTGCTCGAATCATCACATTATGAAGAACCTTATAGTCTTCATTGTTAAGACCGCGAAGCAAGGTCGATATAGATGCTTCTCCTATGAAACCTTTAATCAAAGGTAACCATATATTTTTTGTGAGTCTCAAGCAAATATAAATACCAATAAGTATCCATAACCAGTCATATTGCCTCATGACGCAACCCTCCCGTGGTTGATTACTTGATTAGTATAACTTAGAAGATTACGTAATACATCAAATAATTAAAAGGGCTCAGTTATCTAAAATATTCGGGGTTACCGTGACAGATAAGCCTGACATATATAATTATCGGGAACGCCCCATTCTTTCATGAGCGCCCGGCCTTCTTCACTGTCAAACGTCTCTTCACCCCTGGAGATGATACAAGAGGCAATACCCAGTTCCGTAGCCTGCAGCACGATATTTTCAGCCATGCAGAAAGCATCCGCGGTCTTAAACAGGAAATTACCCTGGGCAAAGATTGCGATCACTGTAGGTGCTCCATAGAATCCATCCTTCATGGTGGGATCATCAATGACACTCGGCTGCTCCTTAGATACATAAGAACCTACCAGGTTCCCTCTGTTAAACTTCGCAAGATTCATGACACCAAGCTTTCTTGTCAGTTCCCTGTTATGCAGTGCTACCATCATGCTTCGTTGTCCGCCGCCTGCATTAGGCGCATAGTTTCCTGCTTCAAGAATCTTCTCAAGATTCTCACGACTGATCTGTTCGTCCGTATATTTTCTGATTGAATGTCTGCTCTTTATGATATCTATCAACATGGTAATACCTCCCCTGTGATCTCGTTCCTTGTTTTCCAGCACTGAGGATCCGCAGCGTAAAAATCTCCGTTTGTTCCCTTTGCTACTGCAGGGCACCCCGGCACCAGGGTTTTAGTTCGCACTTGGAGCATTTGCTGAACTTCTCATATAGGAAGTAATAAGGTGAGGTTATCTGGTGATAAGCAAAAGTTTTCATGCGATGATCGGTTCCAATTTCTTATATACAGCCTCTGCAAAGATCCTGTGGCCTTCCTCATCCATGTGCTCATCATCGATGGTGCTGGCTGTTACAACGTCGGAAGCTGCCAAGAATGCTGTACCTCTCCTCTTTGCTATATCCTGATAGACCTGCTTGAGCTCTCTGCTGGTGGCAACAGAATTGCCGTTGAACTCAGGGTCCTTCTCGGGATGCCATACATCCTCTCCAAGCGCCATGGGCGAGATCAAAAGAATGTTCTCCGGCTCCACATACTTTTCCAGGATGTCCAGACATTTCTCAATCCCTTTACCTATCACATAGGCAGAGGCATTGTAGAAGGTCTTGCAGTCATTGGTTCCCAGCATCAGGATAGCGCCATCCAACGGAAAGTGACTTTCAAGAAGCGGATCCAGGGAAGCCACCGCTTTCCTTCCCGGGCGAAGACCATCCTCAAATACTGTTGTCCTCCCACAAAGCCCCTCTTCTGCAACCCTTATATCCTCTGCCTTTTCCTGCAAAAGGCTTGTCCACCTTACTCCCCAGGGATATCTCTTTTGCGGATGCGATCCGGGGATAAGTCCCCATGTATTGGAATCTCCAAATGCCAATATCTGTTTCATAAGCCACCTGCCTGTGAATTGCGTTTATGTTTCTACGTTTACAATTATTACCGATGAAAGCTCTTTTGTATAAGACATGGTCCTTATAGGCAGATATAAAGATTACTGATATGCACGATTTTTCTGCTTTGACAGACTCTCAATGTGCTCATACTCATCATTCTCCGATATGCCCAACGGATTACTTTTTTCATGCTTCCATCCATATATATTTTGTAGGTAATAGCTGATCAACCGAACGTCAGATACGCCTTCGACAAGAACTATTTCAATCATAAGCGCACCTCAAAATCAAATGCCATTCTGTTATCATACACATACTTCCCTGTAACATTTCTGGCAACTACATTGCTTTCAAATCCATTGCCAAAGTCAACCTTCTTTAAAGTAATTACCTTAATTGGATCTTCTTTCTCTTCTGAATTATCATAATTACCATATCTAAGAATTGCATCTATCGCCTCAATGCTATGAGTTGCAATAAACAACTGAACACTAAACTTTTTAGCCAGCTCAAATACTATTGGGAATAGGATATCAAAGTATTTTTTGTGTAGTCCTGTCTCTATCTCATCAATCAGTAATATTGAACCTGAAGCCGCATAAAGTCTATTGAGAATATATAATATCTTCTTAATGCCATCGCCATATACAGAAAAAGGCATGGTTATCCCACTCTTAGTGATTATTGTTTCTAAAAAAACTCCATCATCTGCCTTTGTATAGCATATATCTGCAATATCCTTATCAAATTGCCTCAAAATATCTATGACTAGCTTTTTGTAATCCAGATCATCTACTATGTTTTGAAGTAGATCATATCGCATATGTCCAAAAGAAGGAATGTAGTTAACTTCTTTCTTAATATCAGGTAAAGAAGCTAAAGAATCAATTGATGTAAATCTAACAGCATCCTCAGTTATTTTTTTTCCAACTTGTTTAGCGATACGACCGGTAAATATCCTTGCGTTTTCTGGTAAAAACGCCGTTCCTCTTTTATACTGAGTTTTTTGACGAGATGACAACGATGATATCTGAAGTGCTTCCTCGCCAGTAATTATTTTTTCATTTCCGCTTATTTGAAAACGAAGAACTCCTCCTTTACTATCCGCATAGATATCAAATTCCAGCTGATCCTTGCTTTCTTCCATATTAAACATTTTAACAAAGGAGACATAGAAACTGCTTTTATCAGGGCTAAGCACTGTTCTCTGATCGATCACAGGTTTAATCGATCCAAGCTGTGGCTTGGCAAATAATAATTGAATAGCTTCCAATAATGTGGTTTTACCACAGTTATTATCTCCGACAATAAGATTGATATTTGAAAATCCCGAAACAGAAAGCTGCTTAATACCTCTAAATTTGTTTATCTCAATTGATTTTATATATGCCATAATCAGTAATCTCCATCAACATTCTCAAAACTGATAACAAGTCTGGTGTGCGTCGCATCTGCTATTTTTTGCAGAGTCTCTATTTTGGGAACAACCTTTCCATTTAATATTTTGCTTATATTAGATTGAGACATATCAGTTATTCTGCACAGATCTTCCTGCGTAAAGTCATTTGCATCCATTACTCTTTGTATTTCTTCTGAGACTCCCACTAATATGTCTTTTACTGCTCTATTTGAAACATCACCAGATTTTTGTTTCACACTTGGACTCTTTAGATTATTTATCTGGTCTAATATAGATTTCATTTCCTTATTGTTCATGTAAGTGGCCTCCTTATATGTCAAGTATAACATATTTAAATATACCTTTCATCAAATTTGTTTTCGATGACATATTGTGTGAAAAATATGTTCTCAAAGACATATTTAAAGGAACTAATCTCTTTGTTAATGAAAAAAAGAGCCTGATCTAAGTATCAAGCTCTCCGATCATTACATGTATTAAGTTCACACCATCGGCTAAATGCTTTCAGGTTCATCTATGTGCATTTTCTTGAGAATCATCACTCTACCGGTACGATTCGAAAAAACTCACAATCTGCTTAAATGACACCGGAAAGAAATTGTTCGCATCAACACCTACATCATATCTTCTTTGTCCATCTGCACAGTTGTCAGTTAACTCGTGGTTGATGAATTCTCAAAAATCCTTTATTTACGTAGGTTAATGCTCGCAATGCTGTACATTAAACCTCCCTAAACGTTTCGATATACTCACGCATTGTGTCTGTATGGATGAGTACAACCCGATCCACTTTGAAATACGCACCGCACTCCTTGGTCAGTGCTTCGATCTTGTCCGCTCCCATGGAAAACATCACCATGGCATCCTTCAATCTCAAATACTCAGGGGCTACATTTCTCTTAAATTTCTTATATGACATTATGCGATTCCTCCTTCAACCCGATACTTTCTGATCAATATGTTGCTTGTCTGTTCGATCACTGTTTTCTTGATGTGATGGATCCTGACCCTCAGGGCATCCGGTTTCATGTTCAGATCGTAAGCCATCTGCTCGGTGTGGCTTCCGCCTTCGAGATACTTCCTGAGCATGTCCGAGTCTACCGGGTTTAAGTAATAGAAGGTATTATTCAAAACCCTGAAGTCCTCTTTCATATCCCGGATGGTCCGGATCTCCATCTCATGCAGGATCCTTACATCCTCATCGAGTTCCGAGATCACGCTGTCCAGGTCACCCTTCTTGATAGCCTCCATGATCATGATGTTGTCGATGGCTTCTCTGGCCGTCGGATCGCTGATGTGGGAATTCTGTACCCGCACGCCCAGTTCTCCAATGGCTGATCTTCTTTTCATTTCTTTTTCCTGTTTGATAATGAAGCTGAGGCTCTGCTCAAACCCTTCCACCAGGCGGATGAAATTGGGATAGTATCTGATCCGGATATCTATCCGTTTCCCGACATCTGAGTCTGTGTACTGCTCAACTATATTTGCTTTGTCTTTCCTTTTGACAAGACTAATTCTATCGGACTTAATCAGGATAAACAACGCCCCATCCGGGAACTTTGGTTCCTTGTCAGGGAACTAGAACATAAAAAAAGGACCTCGCCATGAGATCCTCTTAAAATCATATCATTGTATTTACTCAAACAAATCGTCTAACAAGATAACGTTAGTAAATACTCCGCTATACTCATTGCGTTCCAACCCATATGTCGTAATAAGAGTGCTGCGTATCGACACCTTAGGACTAACAGCTTCCATCAACAGTTCCTGCCGACGCAACAGTTTTTGGTAGTATTCTTTATTAACAGTAAACTCCCCTCCATAAAACTTAATCTCGCACATATTGATGACGTTGTCTTTTCTTGATATCAGAAGATCGATTTGCGCCCCTTCTTTATCGTCATCCCGCTTTGACCACGCCGAAGCAGTTGTATTGACCCCTTGTATTCCCAAAGCCTTCTTTATCTGATCAATATGATTAAAGCATACATTTTCAAATGCAAATCCCCTCCATATGGATACCGGCTGAGAAACAACATTTTGCTGCCAGTATTTTTCATTTTCCCGGTTCCAGTCTTTAACAAAACGAAGATAGAACAGGCAGAAAGGATCTATGAGTTTATAATGCTCCTCTTTTTTACTGAATCCAAAGGGTACATATTTCGTCACAAAATCGCTGGCGATCAATGCATTTAGATTCCTTGACAACCTTCCGCCATTAGATGCGCCTTGTTTTTCTATGATCTCTTTCCTGGTATAACCCGCATTTCTTTTAGCTAAAAACTCTACAATACTTTTTACAGCATCCGGATTAACAAACACAGAGTCAAAAAGCCTGTCATATTCATTCTGTAGTTTGCTTCCCTTTGAAAAAAAGAGTTTATCGACATTTTGTGCCAGCGAAAGTCGACCGTCCATGTAACCCATATAATATGGTATGCCACCAAGTATCATATAACTTTGGGCTATATCATATCTTGAAAAACTGACACCATTATCTTTATATAGTTCTTCACATTCTTTCAGCGTAAACGGTGAAAGTTTGATCTCATAGGTCACTCTGTTATAAAGCCCCCCATGATTATTTATTAATTTGTCCAGAATCCATGAATTCGCACTACCGCACACTACCACCATCAGGTTCTTCCTGTGACAGCCCCAATTATTCCAAAAGCCTTCAAATGCAGTTATAAACCCGGATCTTGCAGTGTCCAGCCATGGAAGCTCATCAAGGAATACCAGCTGCCTGCTTCCGTCATCGATTTTCTGGAGATATTTTTCCAACAGCAAAAAAGCATCCAGCCACGAATCCGGTTTTTTACACGCTTCCATCCCAAACAGAATAAGTGAATTATAAAAATGATCTAACTGCGCTCTCAGCAGACCATCAGCCTGGGCTTCTACCGGGGAAAGCCCTGCATGTCTAAAAGTAAATTTCCCCGCAAACACCTCATCAACCAAAAATGTCTTTCCAACTCGTCGTCTCCCATAAACAGCTACCAATTCTGCACGGTTCCTCTCATACAACCGTCTTAGCTCATCAGCTTCCTGCTTACGTCCTATCATAGATATTCACCTCTCCATTCTTTAAGCGGCTCCGCGAATACTTTTTTTGCTTGCGAAGCCACTTTAAGTGTATGTTAATAGATCTTTAAGCGGCTGTCAATATATTTTTTTGCCGTTTTGAGCCGTTTTAATTCTTTGACGTGTGCGTTTTTTGCGTTTTGCCAATTTCGCACACGTTAAACGTTTGAATCCGTAGTCAATACTATGAAATACACGCAATACATTTTAGCTGGTCGATCGCCAGTTTCCTCATGGCCGGATCCTAGATCTCAGAGAGTATCTGCATTACATCCTCCGCCCATGGATCCTCCTCGCTATCTCCCATCAGAAGATAATTCGGAGTCGTATGTAGCGCCTTTGCTAAAGCTACAATGCCACTGGAAGGAATATCATGTTCATCCTTTTCATATCTGCAGATGGTGTTCTTCTTCACATAAAGAAGCTCTGCCAGAGCCTCTTGGGAAAGCCCCAGTGCCTTTCTGCATTCTCTGATCCTTGATACGATCGTGTTTGTTTCCTTTGTCATGTTCTCCCTCTTTCCGGCCGATGACCGGAAAAAGGGCGCAAAAAAGAAACGCATGAAAAGCGCGGTCCATGCCGATCATCTTTTCATGCGTCTCTAGGATTGACGTTTACTCCCCGCGTTCATGGCGTCTCCTTTATCATGATGCCTTCGTTCAATTGTCTATAGTTTCATATGCCGGTTGGTTATCTGAACAGTCTGCCTGCGCTGTCTGCTTCAGTTGCAACCTTGCCCTCTGTAAGCTTCATGATGGTGACCACTCGCTTACATCTGTAGCATTTCATTATCGCTCCCGTTAAGAACTCCTGATCTGAATCACCGGACAGCTTGCATGATACATGCATGCTGCTTCGGCATTTTTTGCAATACAAATCAACACGACTCAAATTACCTCTCCCCCTTTTACTATACAAGACAAAACTATTGGTTCCGGTTTTGTACTTGAAAAGGAAAAGGGAAATTTGTCACCTTTGCAAGCCATTAACCCCCCAGTTTAAATACGAAAATATGTACGTTTATATTATACCGTCAGGTCATTTGATCTTCAAGTGCATCATATCCCCACGACATTTCTCTAGACATTATGTATCATCTAAACTGAATCTCTAAACTTCTCATTAGATTAGCTTTTCCGGCATCCCCCCGGAACCTCAACAGTTACGTCTACTGTTCCTTTGACAGCACCATTAACCTCATCCCATATCTGAATTCTCTTACCTACTCTCTGCTCCATAAAGCTTATTCCTCCTTCATTTATTTGGACAAACTCCTTAAGGCATATCATGGTAGCAAAAAAACGAGCCACCCTTGAATTTCTTTAAGAATGACTCGTTTTAAAACTGTCGTTTTTTAGATAATATTTTATATTTTGTCTTTCACAAAAACCGATTTAGTCGGATGTAAACGGATGATTTTGCTACATTTTTGCTGGCAAAACTCCGCTTACCCTCTTCAAACTCACATAATTACTGATGATTCTGAGTAGTGCTCTTGAGTGTCGGGATTAGTTCCGTTTTCAGGCTATCCCTCGTTGTCACCGGATGAGCTATGCATTTTCGTATCTCTAGCACTAAGCTATCTTCGGTCGTCTTTGGCTGACCAGAAAAGCCATTCGTTACATCGTTGTTACAACCTCGGTATTTTGTTGTAGAGCATTCGCTCTTCTTAAAATACGTTGTCCAACTTACTAGCTAATACGTTAAATGTTTCTTGTTTCTTACGGTCGGTCGCTTCCGCATAAATGTCCATCGTAGTCTCGATATTCTTATGACCCATGACGGACTGGATTACTTTCAAATTGCTCTCTGCTTCACAAAGTCTTGTAGCAAAGGTATGTCTCAAATGATGACAAGAGAAATCCGGAAGTATTAGCGCATCTCTCTTTTCTTTCTTTGCATTCAGAACTTCTTCTGCATTGTAGCTTGCTGCAATACGCTTGATTGCCCGATTGACTGATCCGGGATTTGGCACTTCTCCGAAACGGTTCTGAAAGATGAAACCGGTGTAGCCATCAATGACCTGCATGTTCGGACCATTCTCATCTTCTTCATCCTGAAGAATACTGAATGCATCCTTCACAACATCAAGCATAGGAATTGTCCTGATACCAGCTTCTGTTTTCGGTTCCGAAATACGGAATACGCAACTACCTGACTCTGCTGACTTATAATAGGTAAGAGCATGATCAATCGTAATGATCCTGTTCTCAAAATCCAAGTCCTTCCAGCGAAGTCCCAGGCATTCTCCAATTCTGCATCCAGTTCCAAGAAGTACTGTGAACAGTGGCCACCAATGAACATACACGGGATGATTTGCCATGTAATCCATGAAAGCTCTCTGCTGGTCAACAGTCAGTGCATGTCTGACATTGCGATGCATTCCTGTCTTCTTACAAATCTCAGCCATGACTCCATCTGTTGGATTCTTTCTTATTATATCGTCCCTGACAGCAAGCTGAAATGTTGGATGAAGGATACAGTGGATAGAATCCAGAGTAGCCAGCGCGAGATTCTTCTCATTTAATAAGAAGTAATAGAACTGTAATATATCTGAGTACTTGATATCGATCAGCTTGTGTCTTCCAAAATCTTCACGCACAAATCGATCATACATATAGATATATCCGCTCTTGGTGTTATCTCGCAGATTGTATTTCGTTGCGATGTACCGGTCAAACGTATCATTGACCGAAGCCTTTCCCGCTGCATAGCGATCCAGGCCATCGAGCTGATCCTTGATCAACTCTCGTTCCTTCTCTCGAAGGGTTGCCAGATCCGTGGCATAAATGAACTTACGCTTCCCCATCGGATCCGTGTAGCTATATAGATACCTGCCATCCGAGGACCTCTGAACTTCTCCTTTATGAAGCGCTCGTCCGCGGGCATCTTTCCTTGCTTTCGCCATATCTTACCTCCTGTATTTCAAAGAGGTGCGACTAAAATTCTTAATGGCGTCAGTTCGGTACCACTTCTTTTATTATCGCTTCTGAAGCCACTTTTTTCAAGATTTTTCTTAAATCACACCTCTTTATTATCCGCCCTAATGCTTTATCTTCGTCCTTTAGAGGATTAGAACTCAGCGAAAGTTTCCAGATGAATATTCCGC
>Ga0256404_1009231_pt1 | contig 14288 bp, 12 predicted proteins | sample RumenRJG_01DNA_FD_185990 | JGI IMG/M metagenome (GOLD analysis project Ga0256404, IMG submission 185990) | Bovine rumen microbial communities from Lethbridge, Alberta, Canada - RJG_01 | ecosystem: Host-associated > Mammals > Digestive system > Stomach > Rumen | place: Canada: Alberta | collected...
TGCCGAACTGCTCCCCCAGACATTTCATCTGTTCCTGCATCTGCCGGAGTTCCTCCACCAGGGGATATATGGTCTCCTTTTTTCCCACCACACAGACCCGGTTGTAAATACAGCTCCTTACAAAATAGTCTTTCTTTAACATGCCGCTTGCTTTTATCCTTGCATCAATTTCCCGTCTCTCATAATCAGAAACCTGGAAACTGATCGTCGGATGTTTGTGAACACCACTCATACTGCCTCATCCTCCTTTTTTTCCTCTGTATCTGCCACAAATGCCTCGTTCAGCATGGTTGCCATCTGTTTCTGTTCTGACGGGAACATGTGTGCATACCGGTAAGTAATATCTGCACTTTCATGTCCCACCCTGTTCCCTATGGCTACTGCTGTAAATCCCATGTTGATAAGAAGTGAAACATGGGAATGCCTGAGATCATGGATACGTATCCTCTTGACTCCGCTTGCGGCTGCTCCCCTGTCCATCTCATGATGAAGATAGGATTTCGAGATTTGAAAAATGCGGTCCGTAGTTTGATAACCGTACAGCATTCCCAGATACTGTTCCAATTCCCCACACAGAAAATCCGGTATGCTCACGTCTCTTTTGCTCTTTGGCGTCTTCGGATCTGTGATCACATCCCTTCCTTTTATCCGTTGATAAGACTTTGTGATGTGGAGTATCTTGTTTCCAGTGTCTATGTCGCCGGGACAAAGTGCCAACAGTTCGCCACACCTTAAACCACACCAGTACAGTATCTGAAAAGCATAATAGGATACCGGTTTATCTTTCACAGCTTCAATGAATTTCAGGTATTCTTCCCTTGTCCAGAAATTCATTTCATCTGCTTTTCCTTTTCCCAGTGGTCCTGCCTTTACAACCGGATTGTCCTTTAACTCATAAAACCGCACCGCATGGTTGAACAGTGCAGACAATTCTGATTGAATGGTCTTCAGGTAAGTAGGTTTAAATGGCTTTCCGTCCGCTCCTTTCAGAGCAGACATCTTATTCTGCCAGGTAATGATGTCCTTCGCCTTAATGTCTTTCATCTTCTTATCCTTAAAATAAGGGAGTATCTTGCTTTGCACCACCGCTTCTTTTGTATTCCACGTATTCTCTTTGAGTTTCGGTTTCATATCCATTTCATAGGCCTTCCAAAAATCAGCAAAAGTCATGTCCAGATTGGACTCTTCCCGCATCCGGAAATGCTGTTCCCACTCCAGTGCCTCTTTTCTTGTTTTAAATCCACGTTTTAATTTACGCTTGTTCTTTCCTGTCCAGTCATAATAGTGGAACGAAACATACCATGTTCCACGTTCTTCATCTTTATATGCTGCCATACACATTTCTCCTTTCCGTCTGCAAAGTGGAACAGTACGGTTCCACCCTGCACCTGTCCTGAAACTGTCTATTGTTCCCAAAAGCCGTCAGCCTGCTGCTCCATAAAACTTTTCTTCAAAGAACTTTCTGCTGACTCTGCCTGCTACGGTAATAAAACCTTTTGCTTCCAGTTCCTCATTCAGCTCACGCACAATGCGGTATGCTTTGGATTTGGAAATTCCAAGCATTTCTGCCACTTCCTGTGCGGAGATAAAAATACTCTGTTCCATAGCTGTGACCTCCTTTCCTTTGTTTGTATCGCAAATTTGCATTCGCATATATGTTAATGTTTTGTGATACCCATTATAATTCGCCTTTTTGTTAATGTCAATATCCTTTTTTATTTTTATTTCGCAAATTTGTTAATTTTCTTCTTTACTTCATCCATTCCATCCCGTATAATAAAGTCAGGCAGAATATTTTCTTTTTATCTGTCAATCTTTGGAAACGAGGTAATCACGTATGACCGTTGGTGAAAAAATAAAATATATCCGCACATTTCGCGGCATGACACAGCAGCAGCTTGGTGTTGCCATCGGACTGCCTGCAAAGGGAGCAGATAACCGGATGGCACAATATGAAACGAACTATCGTGTACCAAAGAAAGATATGCTTATGGATATCGCTAAGGTACTGGATGTCAATTACATCAATTTCATACCGCCCGTATCCGGTTCCGCAGAAGACATCATGCAGACATTTTTCTGGCTGGATGTGGATAATCCGGATGCACTGCAGTTCTTCCCCATGGTTCCAAGCAAAAAGAAATATGGAACGGGTAAACAGATAAAGGCACAGTATGATGACAATGACGATATGCCTGCCGTTTCGCCGGTGGGAATGTGGTTCAATTACAATTCGGTCAACGCATTTATGCATGAATGGATGATACACAGGCAGGAACTTGGTAACGGCGAGATAACCCAGGACGAATACCTGGAATGGAAACTGAACTGGCCGGACACCTGCACCAAACAGGGTACCTCCTGCAAACCATGTGAACCAAAATATAAATGGAAAAAAAATGACTCCGAAACGGAATCATGAAATAATAGAAAATACATGTTTAGAACTTTATTACTCAGTGAATACCTCCATATAGGTATCAAAAAGGTATCACAGAGAAAAGAAAAACCCCACAAACAGCGTATTTACGCCATTTGTGGGGTTTTGTACATTACTCAAACTCAATCGTTCCAGGTGGCTTACTGGTCAAATCGTAGAATACACGATTAACCCCCTTCACCTCATTGATGATTCTGCTCATCACTGTCTGCAATACCTCAAATGGTATTTCTGCTGCCTCGGCGGTCATAAAGTCCACCGTTCTGACGGCTCTTACCGCTACGGCATAATCATAGGTTCTCTCATCCCCCATGACACCTACGGATCTCATGTTTGTTAATGCGGCAAAATACTGGTTTGGCATCCATGGTGCTTCTACACCGTTTGCCTGTTTATATTCTGCGGCTGCTTTATCCACTTCTTCTCGGTAGATAGCATCTGCGTCTTGTACAATGCGTACCTTTTCTGCCGTTACCTCACCGATGATGCGGATACCAAGTCCTGGGCCTGGGAATGGCTGACGATATACTAAGTATTCTGGAAGTCCAAGCTCCAATCCTACCTTACGCACTTCATCTTTAAATAATGCACGAAGTGGCTCAATAATATCCTTGAAATCCACATAATCTGGTAATCCACCTACATTGTGGTGTGATTTAATGACTGCGGATTCTCCGCCCAGTCCTGACTCTACTACGTCTGGATAAATAGTTCCCTGTGCAAGGAAATCTACTGTGCCAATTTTCTTAGCCTCTTCCTCAAATACACGGATAAACTCTTCTCCGATAATCTTTCTCTTAGCTTCTGGCTCAGTTACACCAGCAAGCTTTTCATAATATCTCTCCTGTGCATTGACGCGGATAAAGTTGATGTCAAATTCGCCATTTTCGCCGAATACACCTTCTACTTCATCCCCTTCGTTCTTACGAAGAAGCCCATGATCCACAAATACACAAGTAAGCTGATTTCCAATGGCCTTTGCAAGTAACGCTGCAAGAACCGAAGAATCTACTCCACCGGAAAGTGCAAGAAGCACCTTACCATTTCCTACTTTGTTACGCACTTCTGTAATTGTGTTTTCTACAAAAGAATCCATTCTCCATGTTCCAGCACAGCCACAGACCTTCTTTACGAAGTTATCAATCATTTCTGTTCCATGCTCTGTATGCAACACTTCCGGATGGAACTGAATCGCATAAAGCTTTTTATCTACATTCTGAGTAGCTGCGATTGGACAATCTGCTGTAGAAGCAGTGATTTCAAATCCTGGTGCTGCTTTGGAAATGCGATCAAAATGGCTCATCCAGCAAACAGACTGCTTTGGAATATCTTGGAACAATACTGCATTTTCTGTGTAAGTAATATCTGTCTTTCCATATTCTCCAACCTCTGGAGTAATTACCTCTCCGCCCAATACATGCATCATCAATTGTGCACCATAGCAAAGTCCTAATACTGGAATACCAAGTTCAAATAATTCCTTGGAATAAGTAGGTGAATCTGGCTCATAACAGCTATTTGGTCCACCTGTCAAAATGATACCCTTTGGATTCATTTCTTTAATTTTATCCAGTTCGATACGATATGAATAAATTTCACAATACACATTGCATTCACGAACACGACGTGCAACTAATTGGTTATACTGTCCACCAAAGTCCAGTACAATAATTGTTTCTTTTTCCAATCTAGCTTCCTCCTATATGATTATTTTCAACCTAAAAACATACATCTTCCTTGCAATTTTTAGTAGTTTGTACCAATTTAGAAAAGAATTTTTATTCCTCTAAACGGCCTATATTTTCTTTTTAGACGAATCCGTCCATATCTTTTATATTACTACATTTTTCAACGAGAAACCAGTCCCAATTTTCTACTTTTTACGATACCAGCGGCAACCTGTAGCTTGTCACAGATAGGTATTTTCGATGCCTCTTAGGAAAGTCTATTTTCCCCCACTATACACAAAACATTTAAAGCGCAATAAAAGCTCTTCACAATCCACTTTGCTTCTTGCTCCTATATTACTTTTCTTTTGCTTTTTTTACCTGTGCTTTTACCAAACGCATCGCTTCTTTATATTGATTATCGCTCTTTCCGTCTGTATCCAATTCTACTTTTACATCTGGATCAATTCCGGTTCCATGTATATTCTTTCCAGCCGGTGTATAATACTTTGATGTAGTAATTTTTATTGCTGTGCCATCTTTTAAAGGAATTACGGATTGTACGATACCTTTTCCAAAACTGGTTGTTCCTACTAACTGCCCCATTTCATAATCTTTAATTGCGCCGGAAAAAACTTCTGACGCACTGGCTGTATTTCCATTAATCAACACGGTCAACGGTAGTTTAAAGGAGGATTCTGATTTTGCAGTATACGTTTCTCCCTTTCCATTTTTATCCTTTGTAGAAACAATCGTGCTGCCTTTTGGAAGCATGTAATCCAACATATTTACAACGCTTTCTAACATTCCGCCTCCATTATTTCTAAGATCAATGATCAGTCCTTCCATTCCTTTCTTTTCCAAGTTTTTGATTGCTTGAATAAACTGCTCATCGGTAGGTGCATCAAACGTAGATATTGCAATATAACCAATCTTGCCATCCATTTTATACTCTACGGTAGGGACCTCAATTTGTTTTCTTTCCAATTGGAATGTTTTGTGCTCTTTGGTTTTCGAAAGATAAAATTGAACTTTAACTTTAGTTCCTTCTTTTCCCTTCATCATGGAAACAACTTCACTTAAATCTTTTTCCGTTACCTCTTTTCCTGCTACTTTCTCTATAATGTCACCAGTTTTTATTCCTGCCTCTTTCGCAGCACCACCTTTAAGCGATGTCACAATATAGATTACCCCGGTCTGTGGATCCTGTGCCACTGTTGCACCAATTCCACAATAAACACCATTGGAATCCTCTAGCAAAGAGGCATATTCTTCTTTTGTATAATAACAAGAATATGGATCTTGCAACCCTTCAAACATTCCCTTATAAATACCTTCTGAAATTTGATCCTCTTTTACATCTTCCATAAAATATTTATCAATATAGTATTTTAAATGATTCATTTTACTCATCGTAGAAGACGTAGATTTCCCCAACGCACTATACTTAGCACCGGTATACACACCTATTCCTCCTGTAGCAAATGAGAAAGCAGCAAACAATACCAATTGTATTGCTAATACAATTCCTGCGCCTGCTATACACCCTTTTAAAAATTTCCTATTCATATTTTCTACCATTTTTGACATACGCTAACAAAAATATAAGTTTCTGCTTGCGCCTGTTCCTTTCCTTTATTTTTTACGAAGTTTTACAAAACAAACACCACAACTCCAATTATCGTGACACATAATTTTCTGGATTCACATAATTTCCATTACTGATCACACCAAAGTGCAAATGTGCTCCAGTGGAAATTCCCGTAGAACCAACTGCTGCAATTTGTTCTCCTTGCGAAACTTTATCTCCCACTTTACAATATCTTCTGGATGCATGCATATATACCGTAAACAATCCATTTCCGTGATTAATCATTACGTAATTTCCCGCTGAAGAAGAATAAACCGAAGTCGTAACCGTTCCATCTGCTGCTGCATAAATAGCAGTCCCGGCAGGTGCTGCAATATCAATACCTTTGTGGAAGGTACTAGCTCCCGCTGTCGGTGCCGATCTTCGGCCAAAATGAGAAGTAATTCTACCACTTACTGCCAATGGCCAGATAAATCCATCTTCTACCCGCTCGCCAGAAAATCCCGTATCTTTTGCCTGTTTTAGCAAAAGCTGTTCAATCTCTTTTTCTTTCTTTTCTATCTTCTTTTGATATGCCTTCGCTTCCTCAGATTTTGTATCAATCGATGTGGTATACTCTTTTAGACGTTTCTGTTTTTTATCAGATAACGCTTTTAGATTGTCCTGCTCTAGTGTAACCTCCTCTTGCAGCACTTCCAATTGACTTTTCTTTTCCTGAGCTGCCGCTTTTTTTTCGGTCACTTCATTTTTGGTATTTTTGTATTCCTTCAACATTTTATTATCATATGTCGTAATTTTATTCACATATTCCACACGATTTAGAAAATCACCTATATTTTTGGCAGATAAAATAATATCCAAATAGCTCTGGTTTCCATTTTCATACATATATTTAATACGTTTTTTCATAGTTGCATATTGTGAAGCCTCTTTTTGTTCTGCCAGACTTAATTCTCCTGTAAGTGTTTCCAGTTCTGAGGATGCCTTTGAATAATTCTTATTGACCTCATCTAAATGTTCACTAACACTTTCCATCTTTTTATCCAACTTTTCAATACTATCCAACAAATCATCTTTTTCCTCTTCCAATGTAGAAAGTTCTTTTTCCGCCTCCTCCTTTCTGTCTTTTAAACGTTGTTTCTCCTGCTCTGCATCCCCCAGCTCGTCTGCCTTGCTATTATATCTTTGCGGCACGACCGTTCCCGCCAAAAGTGTACAAATACTAATATATGCTATCATTTTCCGAATCTTCATACCAGTTTCCTCTCCTTACACTTTCAAATGTCTCTTCACTGTCAGACCACTTCCAAGTAATCCAATCCCAACTCCTAATGCCAAAGAAAACGGTACTAATACGGAAAGTTCTGTTCGCAAACTCATAAATACCATCCAATCCGATAAAATAGAAAATCGATTCGATAACCATTGAATCAACTGATGATAAATGATGGCTAATAGAAACAATGGCAAAACAGCACCAATCAGCCCAATCATGATTCCCTCTACAATAAACGGACCTTGCACGAAGAAATCCGTAGCACCAATCAGACGCATAATACCGATTTCCTCTTTTCGAACAGAAATTCCAACAGATATCGTTGTGCTAATCAGAAACACAGATACCGCCATAAGCAATGCTATGATAAAAATAGATACTACACTAATCAATCGATTAAAATTTATCAATAATTTTGCTGTTTCATCCGAACTATTTACCTTTCGGATACCATCCATTTTCTTTAAATCCTTTACTAAAGCTTTTTGCTTTGTTACATCTTTCACATAAATCTCATAAGAAGCAGAATCCGCTAATGGATTATCGGTACCAAAAGAATCCACTAAATCCTGCTGTCCTTCAAAAATTTCTCCTTTAAAACGATTCCAGGCATCTTCAGCAGAAATATATTCTACCTTTTTTACATCGGAACGTCCCTTTAACTCTAAGCCAATCTCCGCAATACGGCTATCTGTAGTTCCCGGCTCAAAAAATGCTGTCACTGCTACAGATTTCTCCATATTATTCACCATATAACGCACATTGCTTACAAGAGAAAAGAAAATACCAAACAAAAACAGACACGCTGTAATCGTACAGACAGATGTAAAAGAAAACATCCGATTTCTTTTAATATTTTTAAACCCCTGTCCTATACAATAAAATAATGTGTTTATTTTTTCCATATTCGTTTCACTCTCCTGTACCATCCATCTATTCTTCCATAACTAAATTTTGTATCCTATAATCGAGCCAATCCCGAAAACAAACTCTCATTTTGAATAGAAAGGCTTTTTGCATAACTTCCATCTTCTTCATCTTGATAAACCTCTCCCTCTTTTAAGGTAATCACACGTTTTCGCATCTGATTGACAATTTCATTATCATGGGTTACCACAATCACCGTAGTTCCCTGTTGGTTAATTGCTTCCAGTAATTGCATGATTTCCATAGATGTTTTCGGATCCAAATTTCCCGTAGGTTCATCCGCCAAAAGCATTGCCGGCTTGTTCACTAATGCTCTTGCAAGTGCAACTCTCTGTTGCTCTCCGCCGGATAATTGTTTTGGAAGCACCTGTTCCTTGTCTCCCAAACCAACTAATGTCAAAATTCTTCTTACATTTTGTCCTATTAATTTATGTGGCACTCCAATCACCTTTTGCGCAAATGCCACATTTTCATAAACATTACGATCCTTCAATAACCGAAAATCCTGAAACACACAACCAATTTTCCTTCGATATGCGGCTACCTGCTTATGCTTCAAATTTGTAATATCTTTGCCATTAATTAAAATCCGACCAGAATTCGGTGCAATTTCACGCAACAACACTTTAATAAAAGTTGATTTTCCAGATCCACTCGCACCCACAACAAATACAAATTCTCCCTTTGCAATCCTTATATTTACTTTTTTTAATGCTTGTGTACCTGTTGGATAGGTAACAATCACATTATCCATAGAAACAATTTCTTTTTCTTCCATCCATCCACACCTCTGAATCAGTAATATATTTTTATTCCCTTAAATAACGAAACAGAATTGCGACCCACATAGCATTGTAGTTCACAATTCTGTACCTAACTTTTTATCTTCGACGCAGAACACATGTGACTTTCGTCATATGACAAATGTGCAAAACCACTACGAATCAACATAAATCCTATTTCATACTATTTAAGAAACATCCTACCGGAATATGCACAAATCCGATTAGTATTCTATTGTCTCCATATATTTCATATATTTTACTACCATCAATGCAATCTTAAATGTAATAGCATCCTCAAATACACGTAAATCCAAATTTGTACTCTTCTGTAACTTGTCCAATCGATATACTAATGTATTTCGGTGAATGTACAATTGTCTAGAAGTTTCTGAAACATTCAAACTATTTTCAAAAAACTTATTTATCGTAGTCAATGTTTCTTCATCAAAATCATCTGGTGATTTGCCATCAAATATTTCCTTTATAAACATCTTGCAAAGCGGCATAGGCAACTGATAGATCAATCTACCAATACCAAGATTTCCATATGCAACAATATCACGCTCTTCATAGAAAATCTTACCTACATCCAACGCCATTTTTGCCTCTTTATAGGATCTGGATACGTCCTTAATTTCTGAAACAATCGTACCGTACGCAATCTGCACTTTCTCCATTGCTTCCGTATTGAGTAAATCTAAAATCATTTTGGCCGTTTTATCCATATCTTCATAGCCTTCGGTTTCCTTCAGTTCTTTTACGAGAATAATGTCTTTTTCATCTACTGCTGTAACAAAGTCTTGTGTATTCCCTGTAAACAATCCTCTAACCGTTTCTAATGCATTGCTGTCTTTTTCCGTTTTTGTTTCAATCAAAAACACAACACGACGTACATCGGTTTCTATATGCAATTTTTTTGCCCGGTTATAAATATCCACCAGCAAAAGATTGTCTAACAATAAATTCTTTATAAAATTATCCTTATCATACCGCTCTTTGTATGCGACTAATAAATTCTGAATCTGAAAGGAAGCGATCTTTCCTATCATATATACGTCATCACTGTCTCCTTTTACAAGTATAACGTACTCTAATTGGTTTTCATCAAATACTTTAAAAAACTGGTATCCCTGTAATACCTGACTATCTGCAGGTGAATCTACAAATGTCAGCACCGCCTCTTCATACTCCTCCGCATCACTAATTGTTGATGCCAATGGCTTTCCCTCTGTATCCATGACACAGATATCAATACGAGTAATACCTTTTAATCCTTCTATGGTATTTTGGAGTATTTGGTTTGATATCATATAATCACTCCTTATCATTTATTCCTCTCTTTCGAGGTATTTTCATCTTATTTATTCTATCACCTTTTTAGTCAAAAGTAAATAAAATAACAGAGATTTTTTGTGTTTTTTTCGTGATTTATTTCAAAATACTTTTCCCATATAGCAAACTGTTACAATTTTTCACAAATAACTTAGATAATTTTCTAACAATAAAGGTCTTCCATAGCAAAATGTACAAATTTGCAACCGTTCCGTTCACACTTTCCTTATTTCCTATAAAACTTAAAAAGAAAAGAGAACTCACATATTATTACAATATATGAATTCTCTTTCGCTATCCTTTTTATAAAGCATCATTCAGATTATACTAAATGATACAAGTATGCTTTTTTACTAATAACGATTAGTTGCAGATTGCTTCCTCTGTTTCCTTATCAAAGATATGAATCTTACTCAAATCAAATGCAAGCTTGATTGTATCTCCTGGTCTTGCTGTTGTACGAGGATTTACACGTACGCACATGTCAAATCCATCAATATCGAAGTATAAGAATACTTCAGCACCAAGCATTTCGTATACTTTAATTGTTACACTTACAACACTATCAGGTGAAGTATTGATAAATACTTCTTCATCTTTAATATCTTCTGGACGAATACCAAGAACTACTGTCTTACCTTCATATCCGTTTGCCATCAATACTTTTGCCTTTGTTTCTGGAACCTTAATAGAATGACTACCAAACTGTAACATAACATCTGTTCCATTGTTAACAACCTTAGCATCGATAAAGTTCATCTGAGGAGAACCGATAAATCCAGCTACGAATAAGTTCTTTGGTTTCTGATATAATTCAACTGGAGCATCTACCTGTTGAACAACACCATCCTTCATTACTACGATTCTTGTTCCCAATGTTAACGCTTCTGTCTGGTCATGTGTTACATAAATAATAGTTGTTCCTAATTTCTGATGTAACTTAGAAATCTCGATACGCATCTGTACACGTAACTTAGCATCCAAGTTTGACAAAGGCTCATCCATAAGGAATACCTTTGGATTACGAACGATAGCACGTCCCATAGCAACACGCTGTCTCTGTCCACCAGATAAAGCCTTAGGCTTACGGTCTAATAAATGTTCAATATCCAAACTCTTAGCTGCTTCATGAACTAATTTGTCAATTTCATGCTTTGGTGTTTTTCTTAACTTTAAACCAAAAGCAATATTATCATATATTGTCATATGTGGATACAAAGCATAGTTCTGGAAAACCATCGCAATATCTCTATCCTTTGGTTCTACATCGTTCACTAGTTTGTCCCCTATCCACAATTCACCTGAAGTAATATCTTCAAGACCAGCAATCATTCTAAGTGTTGTTGATTTACCACATCCTGAAGGTCCTACAAAGATAATAAATTCCTTATCTTCAATTTCAAGGTTAAAGTTTTTTACTGCTACAAAACCATTTTCATATGTTTTGTTGATGTTTTTTAATGATAAACTTGCCATCTTCTCCATGTCCTCCTAATAAATCCTTGTTACTTAACGTACTCACCTATCATACACGAAAACGCAAATTTAAGCCATACTTCATTTAAACAAATAATTTTCCTTAGTTTTGTGCATTTTGTATAGCTGCCGAAGTTTTTTATCCCTCGCTTATCCAAAAAACATAAAAGCCACATTTTTTTGTGGCTTTTTTACATTTTATTCTCTATATTTCTTTGCATTTTGTTCAATTTTACACTTTACCATTTTCACGTTTATGCACAATGCACAAACTTCCATTTTTTTACTGTTTATTTTCTTTTACAAAAAAACGTCTTTTCCCTAATTTTTCTTCTTGTAACCTCATAAAACTCTCATAAGATGCACGGAACATTTTATGTATGAAATGTCTGGCAATACGTTCCTTAATTCGAACACAACCATTAAATAACGCTCCATGTGTTTCCCGTTCATATTGTTCCACCTGATCTGCAATTACTTTTTTGACCAGCACATCCGCTCCTATCAATACCTTTCCATTAAGTTTATCCAAATTATCCTGTATCCAATTTTCCTGTAATTGTGGTGCGATTGCAGTCAAAATAACATCTGGACAAGTGACATTAATATCATTTAATAAAATAGCATCGTCCATCTGCTCTCCTCCAACAAAACTTCCCACTAATTTAATCTGACTATATTTTTGTTGACAATAGCTGATGAATGCCTGCAATTTATCATAAGAATCTCCAACCAGATAAAGGGTTTTCTCACTTTTTTCTATGTATTCCAGAATTTCTTCCAAATACCCTTCGCCCATCATAAGGCCTTTTTGTTTATATTCTTCCACCGGATGCATCAATAAAACATCCTCATTTCCAGGATAAATAAACTGAAACCTTTTTACTTTCTCATAATACTCCTCGGATGCCATCGCTTCCTCTAAAATTGGAACCGATAAAAATAGAATAGATTTTAGCTTGCCCTCTTTGCAAAAACTCTCTACTTCTTGTCTAAAATCCTGTTTACTTATAAGACTTGTATCAAAGTTTAATACACTAATTTTTTCTTTCATTCTGTAACACCCCCATTTCGTCACAGTTCTATCGTGATTTTTTAATAACCACGTCTATATATCCCACTACTTTATACTCTTATCTCCTTGTAATAACATTTTTCCAAACAAATAGGAAATTCTATTCCCTTGCTTCTTTCCTATAGAAAATAATGCATAAAATTCCTATCTTAGAAATTGTAACATATTGTTTTTATAATATCGTTACGATTTTATTAAAACTCTATGTCTTTTCTATTATTTTCCATCCTCGCTACCAATTATAATACGAATATCTATATTCTGGCTTAACTCGCCCACTTCAACCTGTGCATCGTTGAAGTATGGCAATAAATCCTCTCCCACGCCTTTTTCTTTTACGATGATTTTGGTATGTTCCAACGTAGCTCCACTATAATTTCCAACCCCTGCAATATTAAATCCCTTTTTTACCAATTTTTCCTGCATAGAAGAAGCCAGGCCATTTATTTTCGTACTGTTTAAAATTTCAATAGCTAAACCAACCGATGACGTTTCTTTCTTTTCCTTCTCTTTTTGGTTTGTTTCTGTATATGCTGCATTTTTTAATATCTTATGGATGAGAAAATTTGTCTCTTCCACAGAAAGGGTAAAAGAACATCCTGCTTTTTCTCCACTGACAATATTAAATGCGACCTGCTTTGGTACTGCTTTTAAATATGTATCAATATATTTATACTTCTCTTTTTCCGCCAAATTCGAATGTACCTTTTCATAATATTTTCCAAAAAAAGATTTATATGCTTTTTCATCCTTTAAGGCTTCCATTTCTGTCTTATATGCTTTTTTCCATTTCTGAATCCCGCTTCCTTTTTCTGTCACAAACATCTCACTATATACGGTGGTTGGAATCACTGTGTAATAACTAAACTTGATATCCATAACATCTTCTAACAAAAGTTGAGCACATTGGTATAAACTCTCACCAGAAAAATATTTTTGAATTTGATCCATCCGTACAATCTGTGGAATATCTGCATTTGCCGTAACGAGTTTTTTATATAAATCATAGGACATGGTAAATTCCAATTTATTTGGCACTGTTATGTAATCAATATTGCCCGTCTGTTGATTGCAAATCTCTATTACAATTTTTTTTATCTTACCACTTTCACTTTCCGTACCTAAAATTAAGTTTTTAGATACTTCTTCTGCTACCCCTTCACTTTTTACTTCTTTTATGTATTTGCTCAAACTTTCATTCTTTTCTGTATTTCCTGTCACTTTATAATAAAACATTGTTGTCTTATAACTAGCAAAACCAACCGCTAATAAAAGCAAAACATAAAGAACAGATCGAACAAAATACCGTACAAAAACTTGTCCAACCGCTTTTTTTCTTTTTTTTGACATTTTCTTTCTCTCCCTTTCCCTGGAAAACGGTATTTTGTAACAGTTCAAAGGATTCACCTATCTGGCATTTTGCCAGTTGCATCCTATAAACTGTTACGATATTTTACGATTTACGTCTACTAAGTATAACAGAAAGCCGTTTTCATGGCAAGAAACGCTTACTTATTTTATAAAATCAGTGTAACAGTTCAGCCAAGCTTACCGCTATCTACATTTTCTTTTTTTGTCTTTCTGTGCTATACTCCCGTCTTTGACAGTTTCTAAAAGAAAAAATCGCTGTAACCATTGTATTTACTGGTTTACGGCGATTTTTAGCTTTGTCACGGAGTTTAGTATTTTTTACCTTCCTTTACTTTCTTTTTGAATTGT
>Ga0256404_1009232_pt1 | contig 14283 bp, 9 predicted proteins | sample RumenRJG_01DNA_FD_185990 | JGI IMG/M metagenome (GOLD analysis project Ga0256404, IMG submission 185990) | Bovine rumen microbial communities from Lethbridge, Alberta, Canada - RJG_01 | ecosystem: Host-associated > Mammals > Digestive system > Stomach > Rumen | place: Canada: Alberta | collected...
CGTGCTGGCGGTACTCTTCCTGCTCCGGTACTTCCTGATCTGATGGGAAGAGCCGCAGAGAAGAACAGCCTGTAAGACTCCGGAAATCATCCAAACAGCAAGATGGCAGCCCCCGCAGCTTTCCCCCGTGGAATCTGCGGGGGCTTTTGGTTTCGGATACCGGCACAGAGGATGACAGATCTTTGACAGAAACGAAGATTCTGCTGTCCCTGTCCGGCCAAAAGACAGCCAGAACGTGCCCCCTTGGTTCTCTGTGCAGCCTCAGAAGCAGTACCATGGCATGACCGCAAGTTTTCAACATAATGGAGCAAGGTTTCTGAATTACAGGAGGACTTCCATCTGCTAAAACATTTCTGACAGGGGAATGGGGAGCCTGGAAGGAGACAAAGGATCCCCCGCAGGACGAGATTGAGGTCTATCCGCGAGGAGCGGATCGTACAGAAAGGGGCAGGCAATGGAAGAAGCAAGAGTGTGGGAGGAAGAGGTCGTCATCCCGACCTATGAGGTCGGAAAACCGGACAAAAACCCGATGTTTCTCGAAAAGCGGGTCTATCAGGGCAGCTCCGGGAAGATCTACCCCTATCCGACCACGCAGAAGATCAGCAGGGAAAAGACGGATCATGTCTGGAAGGCAGTGTACCTTGAAAATCAGTACATCCGGGTGATGATTCTCCCGGAGCTGGGCGGACGCATCCAGCGCGCGTATGACAAGACCAACAACTATGACTTTGTGTACTACAATGAGGTCATCAAGCCAGCACTTGTCGGCCTGTGCGGTCCCTGGATCTCCGGCGGCATTGAGTTCAACTGGCCGCAGCACCACCGCCCGACGACGTTCTCTCCGGTTGACTATGCGCTGCGCGACAACGGCGACGGCAGCAAATCGGTGCTTGTGAATGACGTGGATCGGATGTACGGGACGAAGGAGATCACGACGTTTACGGTGTATCCGGACAGGGCCTATCTCGAGGTCCGCGGACAGCTCTACAACCGCACGCCGTTCCCACAGACCTTCCTCTGGTGGGCCAATCCGGCAGTGTCGGTCAATGACAGCACGCAGTCCGTGTTCCCGCCCGATGTCCACAGCGTCTATGATCACGGCAAGCGCGCCGTTTCCCGCTTCCCGATCGCGACCGGCGTTTATTACAAGCATGATTACAGCGAGGGGGTTGATATCTCCCGCTACAGAAATATCCCTGTCCCCACCTCCTACATGGCGGCGAAGTCCGAATACGACTTTGTCGGCGGGTATGACTACGGGAAGGAGGCAGGTCTTCTGCATGTTGCAGACCATCACATCTCTCCCGGAAAGAAGCAATGGACCTGGGGGTGCGGTGACTTCGGAAAGGCATGGGACCGTCAGCTGACGGATTCCGACGGCCCGTACATCGAGCTCATGACGGGCATGTACTGCGACAACCAGCCGGACTTCTCCTGGCTCAAGCCCTACGAGGAGAAGGTCTTTCTCCAGTACTTCATGCCGTATAAAAAAGTCGGATATGTGAAGAATGCGACCATCCACGCGGCACTGAACCTGGAGCAGCGAAAAGACGGCCTGTATGTCTGCATCTACGCTACGAAGAAGTATGACCCCGCTGTCATCGGCGTCCTGGAAAACGGCAGGGAGATCTTCCGGGAGGAGGCACTCCTGTCCCCGACCGACGTCTACGAGAAGACGATCCCGCTTCCGATTCAGGATTTCTTTCAGATCCGTGTCACGGTCTCCTATGCCGGAGAGGAGCTTGTCTCCTATCAGCCGCAGGATCAGGGGATTCCTGAGCCCGCTGAGCCGGTCAGTGCGGCAGAGCAGCCGGAGGACATTCGGACGAATGAGGAGCTCTTCATCACGGCACAGCGCATCGAGCAGTACCGCCATGCGACCTGGCTTCCGGATCCCTATTACAAAGAGGGGTTAAAGCGCGATCCGGGGGATGCGCGCATCAACAATGCATACGGCCTTCTGCTCCTTCGGCGGGGCTGTTTTGCGGAGGCGGAGGAGCACTTCCGGGCAGCCATCCGGAGACTTACCATGTATGTCCCGAACCCGTATGACTCTGAGCCGTTCTACAACCTGGGCCTTGCGCTTCTCTATCAGGGAAGGGAAAAGGAGGCGTATGACGCCTTCTACAAGGCGACCTGGACGAGCGAGGAGCAGGAGATGAGCTTCTACGGCCTTGCCGTGATCGCTGCGCGGAACGGAAAATATGAGGAGGCGCTTGGGTTTGTCGAAAAGGGTCTTGTCCGAAATGTGCACAATGTCAGGGCTCGGGGTCTCAAGGCGGCGCTCCTTGCAAAGATTGGAAGGAAGGAAGAAGCCTTTTCCTGGGTAAGGGAGAACCTGAAGGTGGATCCCTTTGACTATGTCTCCATGTTTGTCCGCACGGCACTTACCGGGGAGTCTGAGAAGCCGATCCGGAAACTCTGCCGGGACAGACAGGAGACCTATCTTCTCGCGGCGGGAGATTTTCTGGAGGCCGGGTTCTATGAGGAGGCTCTGCGCGTTCTCTCCCTTGCAGACAGGACAAAGCCCATGATCCTCTATTACACGGGCTATATCCTCCAGAAGCTCGGAAAGACGAGAAAAGCACTTGCAGCATATCAGGAGGCGGAGCGGGACTCCTCCTACCTGTGCTTTCCGAATAAACTCCGGGACATCGCCGTGCTCCGCGCTGCCATAGAAGCCAACCCGGACGGCGCGAAGGCGTACTACTACCTCGGCTGCCTGTACTACGACAAGCTTCAGTACGACACCGCAATCGGTCTCTGGGAGACCTCAGAAAAGCTTGACGGCACGTTCCCGACCGTGAGACGCAATCTTGCGATTGCATACTTCAACAAGCGGGGAGACAGGGAGAAGGCGAGAAGCGAGATGGAGGCGGCATTTTCCCTTGATCCCGGTGATGCGTGCGTCTTCCTCGAGCGGGATCAGCTCTGGCAGAGGCTCCAGGCGGATGTCATCAGGCGCCTGGAAAACTTTTCGGCACACATGGAGCTTGTCGAAGAGCGCGATGATCTCTACTGTGAGTACGTCACGGCCCTGAATCTTGCGGGAAAAAACAAAGAGGCCTATGAGGCCATCATGCGGCACACATTCCGCACCTGGGAGGGTGCGGAGGGCAGGATCTCTGCGCAGTACCGGATCTCCCTCCGGGAGATGGCAAAGGATGCCCTGAAAGGCTCCGATGCAGCAGAGGCAGAGGAACTTCTCCGGAAGGCGCTCCTTGTTCCCGAAAATCTCGGGGAGGGACGGCTCGAGGGGACAAAGAACAACGACATCTACTACACGCTGGGACTGGCACTGGAGAGACAGCAGAAAATGGAGGAGGCAGATAAGGCCTATCAGCTCGCAACGCTCGGCGCCGCGGAGCCTGCCGGTATGATGTACTACTACGATCAGCCGGCTGACATGATCCTCTACCAGGGACTTGCACAGCAGAAACTTGGGAACAGAAAAGAGGCGAATGCGAGGTTCTACCGGCTCCTCGACTACGGGGAGCAGCACCTCCGCGATCCGTTTGTGATGGATTACTTTGCGGTCTCCATGCCGGACATGACGATGTTTGATGCCGACATGGAAGAGAAGAACCGGGCACACTGCCGGTATCTTATGGGCCTTGGAAAACTGGGACTTGGCAGGAAAGAGGAGGCAGCAGAGGAGTTTGAAAAGGTCCTCTCAATGGACCGGAATCACCAGAACGCAAAGGATTATCTCCGTATGATCCAAAGAGAAATTCCGATGATCTGAAGATCACAGAAGGGAACAGCCGGGGGAGAGATCCCCCGGCTGCTCTTCAGCGCGTCAAAAGCTCTCCTGTTTCCGGAATCACTTTTTATGCCAGGGGATCCTTTCCCTGGGGCCTGATGCCGAGAAGGCTTTTCCGGTATGCGGAGGGCGTATAGCCTGTCCTTGCCCGGAAAAAGGCGCAGAAACTGCTGGCATCCGCAAAACCGGTGTCCGCAGCGATCTCCTTCACGGAGCGCTGCGTCGACGAGAGCAGATAGCGCGCAGTCCTAAGCCTGGTTTCCAGCACGTACTGATGCGGCGTCATGCCGGTGGTGCGCTGGAAGGCGCGGGAAAAGTAGCAGGGACTCAGGCAGGCAGTCCGGGCCAGGGTGTCAAGCCGGAGCGGCTCCTGAAAGTGCTCGCTGATGTAGGTCATTGCCCTTCGGATACCGGATGAGGCATCCGCACGCACGTCCGTCATGGAGAGAAGACACAGGAGCGCATGATAGAGACGCCCGGATTCCAGGCACTCCTCTGCAGGCTTTCCGTTTCGGAAATCCTCGTAGACTGCCTGGATGTCATCGCGGATGAGGGAGTAGTCCCTGGGGGCGGAGACGCAGCCGGGGTTTGCCAGGATGTGCTCCACGAAGGCCTGCGCCATCGGGCCATCGAAGTGAATCCACAGGACCTCCGCGCCCGATGCCGAGCCGTATTCCTGCACCGCATAGCAGTCAAGCAGTACGGCACTGCCCGTAAGCGCAGTGATTTTCTTCCGGTCTCTCTGCACCCAGATCGATCCGCTCTCAACCAGCATGAGGAGAAAGCTGCCAAAGCTTGTCCGGTGAAGGTGGTAGCCGGGCTCATAGGCAAAGCGGCCGACGATCAGGGGATAGAAGAGCAGATCATGTGCAGTGACGCTGGGGCTGTGAACGTAGTAGTCCGATCCCGCAGCAACCTTCTGTTCTGTGGAAAGCATGGCAGATACCTCCGGGGAATATTGATTATCTTATGTCATGCGGGTGGGAGACGCAAATGCCGGTCTGTGTGCAGCGTTCCAAAAACGCCCGGAAGAAAAGGCCAGGGGCGAGAACAGCGGATTCTCGAAAGCAGGCTGTAGAGTTGTCGTTGCAGAGAATACCGGGATACGGAAAGGCGGATCGGCTGAGCCGGATGGTTTCGCACCGGTGCATGGACGTTGCCTAGCAGAAAGTATGGGGAGAATAAGTGTTAAGGTCACCGTCTATGAACCAGAAGACAGCTGACATATGAGGAATCCGTGAAGTCGCAGATGTTGGCACTCCTTGCGAAGGCAAATAGCCAGAGAGAGCGAGCAGAGTCGAGACCGTGAAGATTCATCTAGGAACATGCACCTTCCTTTGGCGTTGCCCGCGCTGCCTTAATAAGTGTGAAAGCATAAATAAGTTTGATACCAAATGTAAATATAGCTGATACTAATGTAATTAAGTCTGCGTCTTGCGCTCGAGCCACTGGACGCCCCCGAAGCGCATGATCATCAGCGCGTGGAAGAGCGGAGACTGCTGACGAAGGCCATGTTTGATGACATCATTCCCCATACGGACCAGGTCCTCTTCGGGAAACAGTTCCAGAACGAACCCTGCATCCTTGCTGGCAAGATGCCTCAGGATGTCCTGCCATGAAGGGTCTGTTCCAAGCTCTGACTCGTAAAACTGCAGCAGTCTTTCTTCTGTTCCAATCCTTTCACTGTTCGCCAAAAGCCAGTCGATTGTCTTTGCCAGCTCGAAAAAACGATCCTGGAATACATCCGTTTTTTCCCCACGGCTTTCCCTTTCCATCTGACCGGCCATTTCTGCATCCGGTGCAGGATAAAAATGCACGAGCTTTTCACCTTCCGGCCAGGGACTTTCAATCAGTCTCATCCCATGAATGGGGCAGTATCTTACACCATTGATCTGGTGTACAAGGTGCCAGCAGGAATGGTGGTATTCCTCTGTGTCGCTCCTGACACAGTCAGGGCAGAAGCAAAGCTTCTGATGACGGCCCCGTAGAGCACCAGCCATCTGAGAGCGCATACCGCGTCCACGTTTTGCGCTGCCCTGCATAAGGCGCTGATAAGCGGTGTCCGGAAACCGTGAGGAAAGACGCAGGTACTGGTATGCTGTGAACTCACGAATGATTCTGTCCGATGTCAGCCCGCATTCTCTGGGGAGCCATGCGTCGATAAGCTTTACACGGGCGGGAAGGGTGACGGCAGCATCCAGCACCGTTTTTCCGCCGAACAGTTGGTCAAAGGTATACTTCTCGCTTCTGTTCCCGCTGATGGCATGGTACCTGGCAAGCAGGCTGTACCAGCATTCCCCCTTCATCGGGATAGGAAACACAAGCAGATGCTCCTGGTCTTCACGAATCATTGTCGGATCCCTTTGCAGAATCTTTCCCAATGCCGGACTTATCCAGGAGTTCCGCAGCATAGAGCAAAAGCTTTGCCGGATCCTTCTCATCCGGAAAAGCGGCAGCCACGCTGCGCGTAGCTTTCCTGGCGTCCTGCATGCTGACGCCAAAGACGGTAACGAGGTTTGAAATGAGGCTTTGCAGCGGATCATCCTTCGGCATCTGCTCCTGCGGATTCATTTCTTCCGGAATGGCAGGTGCTCTCCAGAGATGCTCGTACAGGGTCAGGTCGACATCCCTGCCTTCCCGCATGTCCTTCCGCTGCTGTTTCGTCAGACCAAGTCTGAGATCTGCTGTTCTGTGGACAGTTTCAGCGTCAAAGGTCTCCGTTTTGCTGATGATGGCATAGTCCTGTACCAGTTTGTACAGGATCGCAAGCAGGAACTGATTCCCGACAGTCTCCTCATAGAACGCGTCAGACAGGGCGGCTGTAAGCTCCACCTTCTTCCGGGTATACTGATAATGCCAGAGTGCCCGTATGTACCGGTTCCATTCTTTGCTTCCCTGCTTCAGCAGGTCCATGTGGACCTCTCCCTCTCCGGTGACGCGCTTGGCCTGCTGGAACTCAGACTGCAGGATGGTGGTAAACTTCGGTGCACCGACCATGACAATGGGGACTTCGGCAGTGTTCACGAGGGAGACCAGGAAGTTCAGAAGCTCTGTGGAGACCTGGTCTCTGACACTGCAGAGGTTCTGGACGTCGTCAATGACGAGGATGCCCAGACTGCAGGAATCAATCGCTGACCGGAGATCCCCAAGAAGTACTTCTTTACTGATCCGATTGAAGGAGTGCTGTTCTGAGAAGTGAGAGCCGAGAATCCGGTCCATCTCCTGAAGTATGCGCTGACATAGTCCCTTTGTGGAGCCATCCTGCGGACAGTCAACCTTCAGCCAGACAAGCTGATGAAGATCGAAGGGGACGCCTCTGTAGTTCGTATGGACAATGACCTGCGGGTAGAGAGTCAGGACGTTCATGACGGAACAGGTCTTTCCGACGCCGGAAATGCCGAACACTGGAAAGCCGTATGCAGGCTGCTTGTAGGACCGAAAAACTCGTCTGAGCCGGTCATCGAATGGAATCCCGTTTTCGGTAATGGCCTGCTGTATGACCGAAAGCGGCATCGGATTCCTCCCGTAGTAGCCCCAACGGAGGCACCGGTCGACATTCATGGCGATTTCGGTGTCACAGGTGCAGGGCACATGGAGCTGTTTAATATACGGCAGCTTGTTAAGCCGCTCCATCCGGTTCAGGTTCCGGTCGCTCTCCTGATAGGGCATGATCACCATGAGCTGTGCGGCATACTCCAGTGGATCCCCGATGGAGGGGATCGCCTCGATCAGTGGATTTCCAATAAACAGCACTTCTGTCGGGCTTTGATATACTGCGTTTTCAAAGATCTCATTCTTCAAAGCGACCCCCCTTTCCGTTCCTTTTCTTCAGATCAGGCCTGCTTTTTCCAACGCCTCGTCAATCGACTGGTCGATTGGAGAATCTTCGCCATAATACCGCTGATCTTTGTCTGCGGTGGCCCCCTCCTTTTGCGCATTCAGTTCCGTCTGCATGCGCTTGGCTCTGGCAGCGCCGGACAGTTCCTCGCGCTCTGCCTTCCGGTTCTGTTCGATGTTCTTAATGGATTCCCTGATGATCGATGGAGCTGCCTTCCGGCTGCTGATCTGCCGGCGGATCTTTTCCATCGCCTGTTCGAACTCCGCGTTCTTCTGATTCATTGTAGCGGTATACTCGGCCTTCTGCTTCCTGTCCTCATCACGGTAGCGGTCCATCTCTTCCTCCGTAATACCGCTGAAAGAAGCACTGCGCTCCAGGAGAGAACAGGTGATGAGCTTCCGATCATCTTCGGTGGTGACATAGATGTGATCCACACAGGTCGGATCATAGATGACTGTGACGGCGTACCGTCCTTTGGTTCTGGCAGTGGCAAACCATTCCTCGTCAACAGCTTCCTGACAGGTATAGTACAGCCCATTGAACTCGATGCCGCGCTCGGTGATTTTTGCCTTTCCCTGCGGCAGGAGCACCCGGTACATATCCTCCTGCGAAACGAGACGCATGGCGCCGGAGCGATATCGTATGCCATAGTTCCACAGGTCAAGAGGATCTGCGTTGACATGATCCCGGATCATCTCCGGTGTGCGCTGATAGGTATCTTCATCCAGCCACGATGAGTTGTACTTCAGGATACACAGGATCAGTGCCTTCATAAAGGTTCCATAGTCGCAGGCTGCCTTCAGACGATAATCATCTGCACCCCGGGTGCCGGCGTCCTTCTCCACATATCCGGGGAGGATGTCCTTCAGTGCCCCCTGTGCAAGACAGAACGCATGCTCAATGATTCCCTTCAGATCACCGCGATAGGGTGGGCAGTTTTCTACCATGATGCCAAGCTCTGAGATGAGTGACTCAACACCTTTTCCTCCCACTTCGCCGTTATCCGCAATGAGAACCGACGGGAGATGATGGCAGGGCCACTGTTCCTCGGTGATCTCCACACCAAACCGTCTGCAGAATGCCACCTTGTCTTCCGCGGAGTTCTTGATGGCCAGCAGCGCCTGGTTCCAGGAGGCGTTGTCCAGAGTGACATGCATTCCGGTGATTATACGGGAGTAGGCGTCTTTGATCAGGAAGATCACAGGCCTTCCGATGATCTGCCCTGGAAAGTTCTCCCGGACAAGATAGAAGTCCGCAATGGTGGCATCGATCTGTACCTTTTCAGAGGGCCCGCTGACCGTGCACTCCGTTTTTCCGGTGATAGCCCGTGAACTGAGTGCAAACTTATGCTCTCCATCTTTCTTCCGCTTCGAAGAAACAGAATCTCTGTTTCTGTGATACCAGTACAGGAACTGATTGATAGACGGAATCTCATCCGGAGGCAGTGAGACAACATTTCCCTGAGAATCCTTTGTCGTATATTTCAGTCCGATCATGCGGTGATAAGTGCTCGAGAGCGTAGCGTTTCTGCTTTTGCTGTAATGATGATCAATCGCATCTGCGAAGTTCTCGAAGTCCTTCTGGTTCAGGATCTTCCCGTTGCTTCCTGGTTTCTTGGGACGGCCAAGACGCTTTTTGACGCTGTTTTCGGTCCTGTGACCGCCACAGTTGCGGTATCCGGGGAGAAGAGCGTTCTTATCTTTGCCGCCCCTCCAGTACTTTCCGAGATACCGATACAGATCGGACTTGGGAACGCCTGTTTTTGCCTCGACCTGCTTCAGAAGATCCGTCCGTTCGGCTCTCTGATAAATCTCCGGTTCTCTGGCTACGACATCCCTGATCAGCTCCCAGACCCTGTCACGGCTCTTCTTCATAGCTTCAGAGAGGGAATCCTCCCTGACACTTTTTTCGGTGTCGATGACTGCCTCCAAAGAGCCGCTATTCAGGGAGGAGAGCAGCTCTTCTCCGCGGATGCTGTCCGGGGTATTGCATTTCAGGTCGTTGATATCAATCCACCAGCAGCTGTCCTGAAGATTTGGAGATACATAGAGCACGCGGCAGACGCGTCCGCTCTGTCTGTTCCGCAGCAGCTGCCCCACAACGGGAGTAAAGCTCTCAGATGCTTCTGTATTCATCGTTGTATCCGTCATCTCATGTATTCTCCTGTATGCCTGTACGGGGATCGTCAAGGCAGATCGTTCTGTCAAGATCCAGTGTGATTTGTCCTGCCTGCACCAGGTGTTTGAACATCTGAATCACCGTGCCGTTCTCCAGATGGAGAGCAGTCTCCATTTCGCGGATGAGGACGGGAAATGGAATGCCTGGATCGTTGTAGCACTGAAGAAACGCCTGCTCAAGAAGCGCTCTCTGACGGTCAGAAGGTACAAGCTCTTCAAAGGAACGGCCGCCAGTGATCCACAGGATGTTTCGGGCCCGGGTTCTGTTGATCTCCTTCTCTGTCATAATCGACCAGCTGACCTGCTTTTTCTCCCAGTACAGCTGCTCGATCTTAAGCTTTTCGGCGACTCTCGCACTGAAGAGCTCTGAGGATGGCTTGACCGCCACCGCGTGCCACACGCCATCTTTAGAGTAGTAGAAATCGCTTGTCATCACATTCGGCCAGCCGTTTGCCTCCGGATGTCTGATGCCGGCTTCTGCAGCGATCAGGAGAGTCTCCTGCAATTCAAGGGGGTACTGTTCCCGGATATCCGTCACCGCAGGGTCGTAATCAAGGATCAGAAACAGATCACGCTCAAGGCTGGACATCATGTGGTGGATTCTTCCTGTCGTCTGTCCTCTTGCTCTGCATACCTGACCTTTGGATGGAAAGTCGTGCGTCGTGATCCAGGGCTTGTAGTCGGAGCCTTCGCCACTGCCGCGCCCTTCTTTAATCCTTCGGCGTTCTGTTTCCAACGACCATACCGTGCCTCGTCTGCTCATGGGATCTTCCTCCTCTGGTGAATGGATGAAAAACTGCCCACTAACAGTATATATCTTAATTACATATATTTCAATAGTATCTGTAATAATTATGTATTTACTATATATGAATCGATAGTATCCATCATAATTAAAAAAGCGCCCCAAACGGGACGCTAATGTAAGTCATAATTTATTTTTATCTAAGATAATTACACCTTCGCACTATTGTAGTCTTTTTTCGGAAGAATTAACCTCAAGTATTTTTTCGGAAGGATTAACTTCCAGTTTTAAAATTTACGAGTGGAACTTCGTTTAGCAATTCACCTGGACGACTTCCTTCTGCATCCAATCACAGAGGACGATGAAGTCAAGGCTTTGTATGATATCCTGGAAAAACGGAACGAATTGTCAAGGAGCTGTATTATCTGCTCGCAGCGAGAGCCGTAGGCATGGCCTTCCATGCTGATGGAGGATGAGGTCTCATCCAACTCCCTGCTTAAGCGTGTAACGAAGCATTACATCGTCATGATTGAACGGGAAAGTGACTGATTAAAGCGCTGTTCGTTGACGCCGCCGAGTGTCCGCCAGCAAACGCACCAGTGTCCGCTCGGCGGCGCAAAACGCACCTTACGAATGTTTGAAGCTTTCAGGAGCGAAGCAACATGGAATCTTTTGAAGAAAGTGGAAATGGAGCCACTGATTTCTGCAGAGTCATAATCATTCTGTGTTATACTGGTAGACAAGGCAGGGACCTCCGTTTGTTTGATTTTTGGTAGCACAATAATTATATCAAACGACTTGCTTTCTGCCTTTTCAATTGTCACTTTTTATTGAGCTTTCAAGGTTCGTTAGCACTTTTGATGTGCGAAGTTTGAGGTAATTAATCCTCAAATGGAAAAATAGTAATGCAAGCCTCAATAAAGTAAAAGAAATATTTATGAGCGTTGGGCCCTTATCAATTTTACGACTCCAGCGCAGGATAAAAGTACTATAGAGGAATCATCTATGCAGATTGATAAATATATACGTTTGGCATTTGTATTGAACGATAATCACGCTAAAACCTTGAGCAGAAATCTTGAGAAGATGATTTCTTTGGTTCTGTATGAGGCACAAACTGAAGTTAATTCATCCGAGTCAAACGGCAGATTTGAAGGGCTTGAGGTATTTGACATTATTGACAAGTTAAAAAATTCATATGGACTCGATTTCTCCGAAAATGAAGTTTTTAATGTCATCAATAAGGAGCGGAAGAAACCGATTTTCATCTGTATAGGCACAAATCCTAAAAAGTTTGCGCTCGTACCTAATGAGATAGAAAAACTAAGAAATAGGATCAGAGATGATTCATTAGAGAGGGTTATTTCTGATTTTGCAATATATGAGAACAATGGAAAGCTCAGCGAGGAAGAACAATCCTTAACAGAGGTTGTATTTCCTGGGGCAACAAATTCAGAAGAAGATATAAAGGATATTCTGTATCGATATTTTTATACCCTTTTTAATTCCAATGCGTCATATATTAGGAGCTTTCTTGGGAAAAAATATGACACAGTAAAGCTTTCTAATTCTGAATTTAATCCATCTGAGAAGATCCTAATAAATGATTTTGTATATTGGAAGAATCCCGAGAAGGATAAGCTTGTTTATGAAATGGTGTCCTGCTGTTTTGATTATTGTATGTTAACAGTGAAAAAAGACACCACTACTTATCAACAAGTTTTCAATAATAAGGTTTTCTATCTCGACACCAATATTATCTATAGACTTATTGGCATCAATCATGAGAATAGAAAAAAGGTCACTGACGCTTTTATAAAAAAATGTCAGTCAGTAGGAATTAAGCTTGAGGTAACAAATTTTACGCGGGAAGAGATCGACGGTACTATTGATAGGAACGTTAATAAAATAAAGTCTGTCCTTAATGGAAGCGAACCAATCAGCACTAATTCTATAAGTTACTACGCAAGCTCTATATTAAATCCGGATTTCTACGAAATGTATCGGGAATGGTGTGGGTCTAACGACTACAATGACTATCCTGCATTTATGAGAGAACTTAAACGAAAAGCACTAAGTACGATGAGACAATATGGCATTTCTTACGTGGATTACGAGTCCTTTAAGGCGAGACCAGATTATTCTGATACTGTTGATTCTTTAATTAGCTACAAGCAGAGTGCAAACAGAAATTACAATAAATATGCTGCAGAGGTTGATGTGAATAACTATCTGTTTGTAAAGAAACAGAATTCTGAAAGGCCATCATCTGATTTCTTTAGCACACATCATTATTTGATTTCTGCGGATCATGCATTTGGGGATTGGGCTAGAGAAAAAGTGCCCAACGGAATTCCTATCGTAGTTCTTCCTTCTGTTTGGTATTCGATAATATTACAATATGCGGGAAGAAACACAGACAATGATTATGCTGCTTTTACGAGGTTTCTTAATTTCAGTCTTGAAAATGGCGAAAGACAGGTTGAAGGACTAGAGAAGAAAAAGCTGGATATTTTAGATAAAGTTTTATCGATGAATGAGCCTAGCACCATTAAAGACTCGATATTATTTGACATAGAGGAACGACTTAAGGATAAAAAAGAGGATGCGGACTATTCGGATGATGTTGATGCTATAGTAGAAGAGGGTCTAGAAAGCGTAACGGCCAAGGCTGAGGCAAATGCTCGTGCTGAAGAGCAGGAAAAAGCCAGAATATTAAGAGAAAAGGATAGTGCTGCTTACAATCAAGACATTGCCAAATATAGGTGTGATGTAGAAAGCTTAAAGGAAGAAAATATACGTCTTCAAGAAAAAGCTGAGGTAGACAAGAAGGCGGCTATTGAAGAAGAACATAAAAGATATATTGAGAATGAGACAGCCGCGCTTACAGATACACGATATAAAAAGTATATAACCATCTTTATTGTTATTATTGTATTTGAAGTGATGGTAGCGGTCTTCTTTGTAATTCGTGTGAATAGAACATCCGATATTACAGAGATGGAATTAAAAATTGCTACAGCTATTTACAGCATTATATCGGGTGCAATAGATCATTGCCTTTTTAAGGGAATATTCTGTAGCTTTGATAAAGAGAAAATAAGAAATATTGCAAGAACTGATGTTGAGGATGAACATAGGTAAGCGTTAGTAAATACAGGGATCTATAATTATGTAAACACCAATTCACTACTTCGTAAGCGGTTATCTTGAGGCGTCGGCCTGCAAAAATCTCCATTCCGGGATAAAGCCGAAATGGAGAAATGAATCATTCACATAAGATTTTCAGGGGAATCCGGCTGGCAGGCGATGACAGCATTTATGCTCCATGGCATCAGCTGTTCCAGTTCGTCATCTGACATTCCTCCATGAGGACGCTGATCAAGAAGAAACATGAGGTACTTATAAATGTTCAGGCCATTGGCTTGGGATGTCTCGAAAAGATCAAGCAGATGCAGAGCTTTCTGTATGCACTACGCGATGAAGACCGGGAGTTTGGTCCGACATTTGAAAAATACTTCTTCCTGCACAGGGATAAGGAAAGCGGTATGTTTGTTTACGCAGAGCCGAAGCTTCAGGTGATCCGGGACGAGCTAGAACTATGCGGTTATTTTGCCATCATCACATCGGAAAAGATGAATTAATTTTATCAAAGAAGCCCGCAGTCAGAGAGAATATGAGAAATTACAGTATGGATTTCAAGCGAGGGGTTCTCCTGATAATAATGGAATCCTTTGTACTGCAGTAATCTATATCCAGA
>Ga0256404_1009234_pt1 | contig 14281 bp, 16 predicted proteins | sample RumenRJG_01DNA_FD_185990 | JGI IMG/M metagenome (GOLD analysis project Ga0256404, IMG submission 185990) | Bovine rumen microbial communities from Lethbridge, Alberta, Canada - RJG_01 | ecosystem: Host-associated > Mammals > Digestive system > Stomach > Rumen | place: Canada: Alberta | collected...
AAAAATAGTATTTCGTTATGTATGATTGTCAAAAACGAGGAAGGTGTTTTAGAGAGATGTCTGTCAAGTGTAAGTGAACTTGTTGATGAGATTATTATTGTCGACACGGGCTCAACGGATAGCACAAAGCAGGTCGCGAGAAAATTCACGGACAAGATTTTTGATTTTAAGTGGAAGGATGATTTTTCAAAAGCAAGAAATTTTGCATTTCAATTTGCGAGCTCTGACTACATCATGTGGCTGGACGCTGACGACGTAATTCCGCCAGAGAGCCTGAAAAAGCTCATTAAGTTAAAAGAAGAAATAGATGGCAGTGTGGACGTATATATGCTGAAATACAACACTTCCTTTGACGAATTTAATAATCCGATCTTCAGTTTCTATAGAGAGCGAATAATGAAAAATGACGGCACTTTTGTTTGGAATGGATTTATTCACGAAGCGATAGTCCCTCACGGAGAGATAAGATACTTTGATATAGCTATTGAACACCGAAAGGATAGACCAAGTGACTCATGGCGAAATTTAAATATTTACAGAAAACATATAAAGCACGGCGAAAAGCTGAGCGCGCGGGAGAGTTATTACTACTCTAGAGAGCTGTTTTATCACGAATACTATAAGAAGTGTATAGAGCAGCTTAGCAAAACGCTATTATATGAAGATTTATGGATTGAAGACAGACTTGGCGCAATAATACTTAAAGCAACGTGCTTGCAGATTTTAAAAAAGTACAAACAAAGTAGGATTGAACTTTTTAAATCTTTTGAAGTTGCAGCACCTCGGGCGAAGGCGCTATGTATGATCGGCGATTCTTTTTTGGAGGAGAACAAATACTCGCAAGCGATTTACTGGTATGAGAGTGCAATAAACCAAAGCGAAGAAAAAGAAAAAAATAGCTTTATTGAAAAAGATTATTTTGATTATTATCCGGCATTAAACTTATGCGTCTGCTATTTTTATTTAAATAATTTAGAAAAGGCGGAGGAATATAATAACATTGCATTAAAAGTAAAACCTAATGATCCGATAGCAACGAATAATAAAATATTTTTTAAAAATAAAATAAATTAGCTAAATTTAAGTAAAAAAAATGAAAAAAGAGAGGTTTTTATACGAAAAACGCTCTTTTTTTTAAAATAATTTAATTTTTTTACAAAAATATTTATAAATTGCACAAAAATGGTTGCCTTTTTTACAAAAAAGGATTATTATGAAAATGGGTAGGGATTAAAAGGGGGGAGAATATGTTGTCGGACAATAGTAATAGCGAAGGCCTCCAGTTTGAGATTACAAAGATCTTACTAAATCTGGGCATGGCTATCAACTTGAAGGGCTTTACATTTTACAAAGAGTGCATCATGAAGGTGGTTGAAGATCCGTTAGCAATCAGGAATATAACTAAAAACTTATATCCAACGATTGGCAAGAATCATAATGTAAATGGCTCTGTCGTTGAAAGATGCATGAGACACGCCTGCGATTTAGCGTATTGCAAAACTGGGTTTAAACCAATCAATAAATTTTTCGGAATGCCTGAATTTTATGATTGGGGTTACAAACCGGCAAATTCTGAATTAATTGCGTTAATTGCAGAATATATTAGGTCGAGCATGTGTAAGGAAGCTATATAAAAAAGCTTAATGCAATTATTTGGAGATGTTCTCTTTTTTCCAAAGAAAAAAATAACATATTTATTTAACTAAATTTACTTATTTTTTTACCTTATTTGGATTTTAAAAGGAGAAATTGTTTTAAAAACCTCTCGGAAGTCAATTTTGAAACAAGTTCAAAATTAGTGCTGTCGCACTTGTAAAATTGAAATTTTACACTTCCTCGTTTGCAAAAAAAATAGTTTTACATGAATAAACAACAATGTAAGTTCATAAAAACTTTCAAAAATAGAAAGCATTTAGAGAAGGTCGGGGAGAGCCTCGGCTTTTTTTTGTTTTTGAAAACTGAATAAAAAAAGAAAATAGACAAAAAATATGGGAAAGGAGAAAAGATGTCAGACTGGATTAAGCTTATAATATTTTCGTCTGTCGCAGTTATTTTCCTGTTCATTATTTCAAAATTGATGGGGAAGAAGCAAATTGCTCAGCTGGAGTTTATTGATTATGTAATGGGGATTTCCATAGGTTCTATTGCTGCCGAAATGGCAACTGACGTTGGTGACACGCCATTCTATTTTTATCTAATCGGCATGACTATATTTTTCCTCTTCGACATCCTAGTTTCCTATCTTGGAAGAAAAGGTCCAGCCATGAAACACTTCTTCAAAGGTCGGCCTCTAATGATTATCTACAAAGGGGAGATCAACTTCAAAAATCTGAAGAGAAGTAGACTTGACATCAATGATGTGATTGAGATGTGTAGAGAAAAAGGATTTTTCGACATGTCGCAGATCGAATTTGCGATATTTGAAAACAGTGGAAAACTGAGCATATTGCCTAAAAATGATTATAAGCCAATTGTGGCAGAAGATATTGGACTTAATCTTCCAAAAGTTAAATTACCAATATATTTGGTCGTTGACGGCAGAATATCCTTTAGCAGTTTAAATGAGATAAAAAAAGACAAGCAGTGGTTGTATAAAAAAGCTAAACTTGATGATAAGAGCATAAAAAACGTGCTTTTAGCGACTTTTATCCCAGAGGATAATGAAATTATCTGTCAAATAAAAAACAAACAAAAAAGAGTGCAAATTAAGAAACAAAAAAATAGGGACAGCTAAATGAAAGCGTATTCCTATTTTTTATATTTCATTCCTTGATAAAGACCCTCTTTTTTCATTCTGTTTTCGATCCCGTTCATAACAAGTTTTTTGTGAGTGTTCCACTGAGGAGCAAGAAGCCTTTCTTTTGGTGCATCTCCGCTTATCCTGTGTATTATGAAATTAGGATTAAGATTTACTAAAATTTTAATAGCTGTATTTATGTAATCTTCAAGCTCCAGGGGAGTATATTTTTTATTTAAATAAAGCTCAGCAAGTTTTGTGTTTTCAAGCACATAGGTAGAATGAATTTTTATCCCCATAAGATCAAACTTATTTAAATATTTTGCCGTTTGAATTGCTCCGTCTAAATCTTCTCCAGGAAGTCCGACCATGATATGTGTGACAACATTAATCCCATATTTATTTAATATTTTGACAGCGTTTTCAAAGCATTTTCTATCATATCCGCGGTTTATGTCTTTTGCGACTCTGTCATTTGCCGTTTGAAATCCAAGCTCGACCCAAACATAGACCTTGTCCTTGTAGCTTGCGATAAGCTTTGCTCTTTCTTCGTCGATGCAGTCTGGACGCGTTGCAATTGCGAGCCCCACAATCTTGTCGCTCGATTCCACCGCCTCGTCATATTTTTGTTTCAAAATCTCGACTGGCCCGTAGGTGTTTGTAAAGTTCTGAAAGTAAACGATAAACTTATTTGCACGTTCTCCGCGATAGGATGCGAGGTGCCTTTGGATTTGCTCTTTTATTGGGATAGCATTTCTTTCAACGCTTCCGCCGGTTTCTCCGCAAAAAATACATCCGCCGTGTCCACATTTTCCGTCGCGATTTGGACAAGTAAAGCCTCCATTTACAGAAATTTTCAAGACTCTTTCGCCGAATTTATCTTTCAAAAATTTATTTAAATGATTGTAAGTAAAATTTTCCATCACAGACATTCTATCACGAAAAGCTTATTTTTACAAGAAGATTGCGGAAATAAGTGCATATTTGCGTTTTTCAAGAAGAAAAAGTTTTTGAAAAAAATTAAACAATAAAAAAAGACTGAATGTTCAGTCCCTTTTTAGTTGAATATTTATTTTTTTAATGTGAATAAGCTTGCAACGAATGCAAATAAAGCATCAACAGCTGATATAATCAGTCCAAGCCAAGCAGCTTGTGTTCCTGTGCTGAAGTATGAACCAATTGAACCTGAGTTACATTGTGTTGGAATGTAAATCATGTTTGTAATGGTCAAAACAAGAGCAGCAAAAGCTAAGAATACAACTACATAAGCTAAGATTTTTGATATGCTTTTATTTTTAAATAATCCCAAATCTGCAAGCATTTTTACAATTGCAAAAAGTGCAAGCAATGAAGCAAAGATTACTAAAAGTAAAATAACTGTTGCGATTCCTGCGTTAGCGTCGAAGTTCAACAAGTCGTATCCTGAGTAGTTAGTTACTGCAGTTGAACCTAATGCTGTTGTTTGATATTTCATAAATGGTAATGCTAAGAATCCAAGAAGTCCACCTGCAAGAACCAAAACAAGAAAATCAAACAAGAAACCTTTCATGCTTTTAGATGATTTTTTTGCCATACTTTTCCCTCCTTTTAGTGACATTTTAACAGACTACAAAAATTAAGTCAAACGAATGCGATAAAAAATTTTTTCACAATCTGCTCAATTTTCACAAAAAGAAATAAATATTTATTGTGAAATCTTCATAACTATGATATAATTAAATATATAGATCAAAAAAGGAGATAAGATGAAATCATATAAAAAAGCTATATATTTAAATTTAGCTTTAGCAATTGTACTAACAATTTTCCTTCCAGCAGGAATTGTAGGAATCATTATGGGAGCAACAAGGGGCATAACACCACTTTTAGTAGCTGGAATTGTTATGACAGTTCTAGGTTTCTATGGCGCTCCAATTTCGTGGATTTCGTATGGGGACAAGAAGAAGGCCGCACAGATTTTGAACTTAATTCAAAATGAGAATGTATATTCAGCGGACGTTTTGGCAGAGCAGATTGCATGCAAAAGACAAGAGGTTATCGGAAAAGTAAATTCTCTTATTTCCAAAAGCTATTTGACAGGATATCTTCTTAAGGATGGGGAACTTGTAGCTAACAACAATCAAAAGAGAATATCAACAAAAAATAAGTCACTTAAATGTGATAACTGCGGCGCTAGAATGAAAGAAACGCAGGACGCATATGTTTGCGACTATTGTGGGAATAAGATTAAGAAATAAAAGCTTAGTGATATAAAGAAAAAGTTTGAAATAAGTTTTTTAAAATAAAAAATCCAAACTAAAAAACGCAATTATGCATGGATTAAAAATAACAGATTAAAAGTAATGATGAAGATAAATATATTAACACTAGTTAACTAGCTGTAAAGATATAATCAAAAATAAAAAAGTCCGATCGGACTTTTTTATTTATTTGCAAACTCTAAAATTCTCTTTCTTATCTCAGTTATCTTTTCTTCGTCATAGACGTATTTCTGCCTAGGTTTAACGAAGTTCTTCGATCCTCTTTCTTCATAAGAATATCTAGGAATTAGTTGCACGTGATAGTGATTGTTTAGCCCGTCGCACATTGTGCAGAGATAAACTCTTTCACATTTGTAAACATCTTTAATTATTTTCATAAATTGTTTTGAAAATCTAATTATTTTAGCATTAATTCTATCAGGGGCTTCGCTCATATCATGATAGTGTTTCATTGTTGAAATCATCATGTGCCCTGGAGCACGTGGATTTGGAACAAACAAGCAGTCGATGTCGCTATCGGTGTAGAGTTTGAGGTTTGATTCATCGCCAAAGACTCCTCCGTTTGTTTCCCTGTTCAAACAAGTAGGGCAAATTCCCATGTCAGTAAGCTCTCCAGGTGATAGCTTTAAAAGTTCTTCTTTTGTCATGTTTTCCTCCTTAAGTTTTAATTTAAAAAGCCTATCACACGATAGGCTCAAAATTAGTTAATGTCAATAATGTCTTCCTTTTGATAAAGTTTTTTCTTAGCAGCTTTAATTTTTCTGCTGTAAACGATTGTGAGCACGAATCTTTTAACGCCTTCAAAAATGAGTGCGCAACCAGCGAAAATCATAACAGCATCAAAGTTTGCAAACATAACTGAAACGCCAAGAGCTGCAGTAAGGATTGATAAAACGAATAGCACTGACCAGCCTCTGATCTTAGCTTTTGCGCAGTACATGCTATCTGCAAGAGAGGAAGCTGAATCAATCACAATGAAAAGTCCCAATAAAACGGTTAAGATATTCTGCAATGCATTAGGATAAACTAAACAGAAAATTCCTAAAATAAGTGTTACAACTGCGGTGATAAGTAGGTGCGCTCCAAAAAGCCTATCATATACAAAATAGCTAACAAATAGTGCAACGCTAATTGCTATAAGTGATGCTCCATAGACAATGCAAAGCACGTCTCCGGCGCGGTCTGGCATAACTACGCACAGAATTCCGATTGCAATAGAAAGTAGCGAAACGATAATGCTATCCCATTTAATTCTTCTGAAAAAAGCTTTAATGTTATCCATAATTTCACCTCATATATTTTTAGTATAACATTTTACATAAAAAATGTTAAGCAAAAACGCAGCATATATGCAAGTTTTAACTAGTATGACAAATATTTTTTAATTTAATCATAAGATATTGACATTTTTCCCATTATATGATAGCATTTTAGTATACAAAAGAAACACAAAGGGGGATAAAACAATGGCAGTTGCAAAGAAACAAGAAGTTAAAGATACACAAGCAAGTGAAGAAAAAGTAGTATCTCTTGGAAAATATGTTGTATCATATGATAAGGAAAACAAGAACTGGAAAATTTCAAGAGATGGCGCAAAGAGAATCATTGATTCAAAGGCAACAAAAGCAGAAGCTCTTGAGAGAGTAAAACAGCTTTCTATCAATAACGACGCTGGCTTTGTAGTAAAGAAGAAAGACGGAAAATTCCAAAAGAAATAAAATAAGAGTACATAAAAAACACAAGATATTTCTTGTGCTTTTTTATTTTCCGTAATATGCAGGGTTTTAGTATAAAGTTATAATCTTTTCGCCTAAAGATTTAGCATCTGCGTCAAGTGTTTTATTTAACTGCGTAAGCTCTTCTAGGTCTAGATCAAAATATCCCTCAAGCAAAATTTGATCGTTTTTGCCAATAAAACTTTTCTTGGAAACTAAGTTGTATGTGATATCAAAATTCACAATATCAAAGCCTATGTCATTTGAGCTTTTTATCTCATCAAAGACTTTTCTAAGCTTTGAGTCAGCTGGAAAAGTTTGCAAAGCATTGTAAAATTCTTCTATAAATTTATTCATAGGGATGCTCTTATATCCCTTCTTTTTAAGCTTTATAAAGATATAAATATAGGTGTAATGTTTGTAGTTTGAAAGTGCTATCTCTTCGCTACTAGCGACATCGCTTTTAGTAGTTGAAGAATTTGCTTGCATCGTTTTCATTTGTGTTTCTAATTTTTCACTTTTTTTCTTCTTTTTTGCATTTAGAACAATTGAAATGATAGCGATTGCAATTGTAATAACTAAGAGGATAATTAATCCATAATATTCTCTAATAGCCATATCCCACCTCACTTTTTGTTATTTTATCATAATTATTAATATATGTCAACATTTTGGCTTGTTTTATGATTAAAAGTGTGATAGAATAATAAAAAAAGGAGGGGATTATGAGCACTGGTGTGATTTTAACACTATTTTTTACTGGACTGCTAATTGTCCTATCAATTCCAACGTTTCTCCTTGTGAGTTGGCAGAGAATTAGATATGCAAAAATCTTATGTCCAGAGGTTAAAAAATTAAAACAAGCCAATCAGGTTCTTAAAACTGCAAATGCGCTTGTCTTTCAAGCTACTGGGATGTACTATCAAAACATTTATGACATCAAATCAATTTTAATTATGTCGAACAATTTTCCAATAAAACTCATGGACGACTCGAAAGTTCTTAATCCACAGCCAAGCAGCGTAAAGATGTCGCAAGAAGATATTGCAAAGTTACTAAAAGAAAAATCCGCGGAAGAATTAATTAACATTATGTTCGACAAGTACAACTTGCCAAAAGATGTTTTAAATCTTGAAGACATGAAGTTGGACGAAGGTAAACCAGCGAAGAAAGCCAGTGAAGTTTATTCAAGAATTCGTGCAATGAAAGTGATGGCACTATTTGTCTTTGAAATGACAAGAAATAGAAACAAAAAAGCAATTTGTGAAAAGTATAAGAAAATGGTCCAAGACTACTCAGTCGAACTTTCAGAGTTTGAGAAAGAAGCCTTAAGACCAGATGTCAGCGAAATTGAGCTTATGCAGATTTCATGGTACATCGAAGCAACATATATCTTTGAAATGATTTTAGGATATGTAGAAAAATATTATCTTCCTTCTGAGCCAGCGGACATCTCGAATTGGATGCCGACAAAGGAAGAAATTGCAAACTTAAAGATAGATGAAAGTTTAGCTGAAAAACTTATGAAACTATACTTTGCTTATGCTTGGACTATTCACGAACAGATGTTGAATGGAAGAAACGTAAATCTTATCTCAGATATTGTTTTTGAAAGATACAAAGCGCTACTTTGGATATATGACGAAGAGGAAAGTGAGTATAACAATATTGAGGTGGATACATAATAAAAAAAGCACAAGTAATTCTTGTGTTTTTTTATTTGCCGTAGTAAACAGGGAGTTTACTCTTCAATATCTTTGTGAGCTCTTTCAACAAAGTTTATAAACTCGTTTTCTGATAATATTTTATCATGTCCAGGGAAGACTTCAAGGCAGCTTTCACAGCCTTTTATTTTTGTAAGCTTATTTACAATTTCTTTCCACTTGATTTCTCCGTCAGACAAAAGGTTATGTGTGTCTTTGCCATAGTTATTATGTAGATGTGAGCACAATATATATTTTTTATTGTTTTCAAATAGTTCGTTCTCATCAGCATAGGCGTGCGCGTGTCCTAAATCGTAGCACATTCCAATATTTTTAACATTTAACATTAAAATTCTTTCTAGATTCTCATTTGACCTAACATTTTCATAGCATAAATTTACACTTGGATATGAGCTTGCAAGTTTTTTTAATTTTTCTAGCTGTGCGGTGCTAATTACAGGAGGATTATCACCTTTAGAAGCATGAACAACAAGATTTTTTATTTTAAATTTCTCACATATTTTTAGTCTTGATTCAAGGTAGTCAAAGTATTCATTTGTACTTTCGTCGCAGATTAAGTTTGAAATTTTGTAATCTGCGTGGACTTGCATGATTTTTAGCTCTATGTCGTGGGCGTAGTTTATTAGTTGCAAGAAGTTTTCGCCCTTATCATAGTAGTTGTCGTCGATGAAAAATGCAACTCCGCCAAAGCCTGCCTTTTTGTATATATCCAATCTTTCTTTGAACCCAAGAGGGGTGTTAGTGTTAATATCATAAATTCCAAACATTTCTATCCTCCTTTTTCCCATTATATCATAAAAATTAGAAAATAAAAAAGCTATATGCACGCTTTTGGATATAATCAAAAAAATATACTATGGATTTTAAAAATATGGAAAGGAAGATTTACAAAATAATTATTGACAATTTAGCTATTATGTTGTAATATATGCTTACAATCTCGTGTCATTCCAGATTGGTTTATTAGGGGAAATTTGAAAAAATCTTCTTATGAATGGCAATAAAACAACAATATTTCTTGGCTGTGTTTTATTGTTTTTTGTAGGTAGATTTTTTATTTTACAGCTAAAAACCAAAGAAGGAGAAAAGAAAAATGAAAGTATTAATAGGAACAAAAAATCCAGGGAAGGTGAAAGGGGTTTCCACAGCGCTTAGTTATTTCTATGACAATTTTTTTATCGAAAGTTTAAGCGTCCCATCCAATGTTAGCGAGCAGCCTGTAAATGAGGACACGTACATGGGAGCTCGCAACAGAGTTCAAAACATGATGAAGTATGCAAAAGATAACAACATGCAAGCCGACTTATACATGGCAGTAGAAAGCGGAATTGTCAATATGTATGGGAATTGGATGATTGCAAACTTTGCAGTTATCTCCGACAATGAGGGATATCAAAGCGTTGGGATGAGCGCAAGTTTTCCAGTTCCTGAAAAGCATGTTCAAAACATAATTGACAATACTCTTGGAAATGTTATGGATGAGCTTTTTAACGAATCAGATTTACGTAGCAGTTCAGGTGGAATAGGCCTTTTGACACACGACAACATGACGAGGATTGATCTAAACACGCAAGCATTCACTATGGCACTTACGAAGTTTGTCAATGGTAAAATCTGGAGCGATGAAAAAGACGAAGAAATAAGCAAGAATATGTAACGCTGTCGCGAGTTAGAGTGACTTAAAAAATAATAACTTTAGATATTCATATCCAGAAATAGATTGTTGAAATCAAGCATATTACTAAAAAATGAAAATCCTACAAGCAAAAAAGCCCAAACGCTGTTTGGACTTTTTTGCTTGGCGGAGAAGGAGGGGGCGACGCGTTAAGCGAACAAGCCGGTGTGCTTGTGAGTAGCCAAAGCCGGGGAGCAGCATAACAGCTGACGCAGCCTGAAGGCTTTGTCTAGCTTATCACCACACAAATCAATTCTTTTTCAGTATTATCTCTGTTTCAGAACCACCGATGAGGAACCTCTATCGGGAACCTGAAACAAAGAAACTACAAGAAAAATCTCTTGATTTCTGCTGCCATATTTCTTCGAATTACTATATTTTTTAATTATATTTATCATCAACTCGCACATAAGTGCGAATATCATTGCGTAAGCAATATCATTCACGCAGTGAATAGCATTTTCGCTTGCGGAAATATCATTGCAAAAGAAAAAAAGACTTTCACGTCTTTTTTTGCTTGGCGGAGAAGGAGGGATTTGAACCCTCGCGACAGTTTTAGCCATCCTACTCCCTTAGCAGGGGAGCCTCTTCGACCTCTTGAGTACTTCTCCAAAACGATATTAAATTGACTGAACCTTTTTTCTCGTAACCTCACTGGTAGAGGCTCTCCTGCTAAGGTTCCGCAGCAGGGGGTTGAGGCGAATAAGAAAAGTGTCCAGTGGACAGTTTTCCGACGAAACGGGCAAAGCTTTAGCGTGCCCCGGCACCTTGGTGCTCTTCGACCTCTTGAGTACTTCTCCAAAACGATATTAAATTGACTGAACCTTTTTTTCGTGATCTCACAAACTAAGGCTCACTAAGAAAGGCTGTTGCACTTGAAACTTGCTCTAAAGGAGTTTTCCCTTCAAATGCAAAATTATTTTAACATAATCAGTTTTTATTGTCAACATATTTAACTTTTTTTTGAAAAAAACATTGCGAATTGCAATGCCTCTTTCTTAATATTTAGTCTTTTAAATTTTTGTGATCCCTTTTACTGCTTTGTTCTATTTGTATTTTTGTTTAAATCATTAATTGCATGCTCAGTTTCATTTACACTAATTGCTGTAATGATTTTTTCTTGTTGTTCAAGGACCTTGTTTTCAAAAATTCTTGCAAGAGGTGTGACATCTCTTCCAACGATTGCTGTCTTTAAGCTATCATTGTAGTTCTTGTTTTCCTCTGCTCCATGGCATAGCTCAATAGTAGGGAATCCATGAAGAGCAAGCATTGCATTTGTAACTAAGTATGCTATTCTCTTGTTTCCATCTACAAAAGGTTGAATTCTTACAATTTGAGCGTGCAACTTTGCGATTTTCTCAAACATATTGCTCTTTCCAGTTCTGTCTACATATCCCCATTCGCACATAGCAAAATTTAATTCAGATGCGACCTTTGCCCCTTCAGTAGGAGTGAAATATCCAATTACTGGAGTGGATGAATATTGATCTCTTAAGCGGCCAATTTCATATCTAGAAAGATCTAGATTATTTTTACTTAGTTCTTTATGTAAAAATGGAAGAAGATCCACATAAAGATAAGGTTCTTTCTTAAGCCTATTTAGAAGTAAATTTTGAGCAGACATGAAATCATCAATTCTAAGTAGATTTTCTTGTTCAATTTCCTCTTTAAAAGGTGGAAGCTCGCTTGTGAAATCTTCTTGTTCAAGCCCTGCCGCACTGATAGCATTTAAAACAAGTTGCTTCTTTGTAATTTTATTAATGATGCTTGGTCCATGTGACTCTGCATATGCGTTAATTGTGGATTGATTGAGTACAATTCTTGCTTCAAGATTGTCATCCTCTGCAGTAGGATTAAATTGAAAAGGGGTTTCGTTTTCTGGATATAACCAAAGTTTATTCATATTTACCTCACATAAATTTATTCTATCATATTTTAAGTTAAATTTCAATAAGTAATTTATAAAAAACAAAAAAGCACTATAAAAATAGTGCATATTTTGCGTTTTTATACTTCACGAAGTTTAGATGCTTCAAATTTATTATCTAAAATACTAAGCATATACTGTTCGGCTGACATTTTTTCCTCTTCTTCTAGATCGCAGTACATATTGAACTTTAGAACCTTTCCATCTATGTGATCTGACAGCTTAAAATTGTGATTTAAGTAAAGCTGAAGATTTCCGTCGACTTTAAAATTTTTAGCAATAGGATGAGGAACGATCCTCTCAATTTTATTTAAAAGTGCATATTTGTATCCCTTCATTTTTGCAAAATCTTTTGAGAAATCCACAAGACTACTTCCAAGGCCAGTTCCTCTGAACTCAGGCGCAACTTCATAAAGCATCTCAACCGACTCGTTGTCCTTTGTTTCGATCATGCAGAAGCCCGCCATCTTTTGATCTAGTTCATATATTTGTTTGTTAAAAAGAATTTTATTAGCTGCGACATCGATAGTCAAAGCATCCTCTCGCATCGCTCTTACAAGATAAAAATTGTGTTTTTTGTCTTGTATGACCATTCTGTAAATTTCTTCCATACTTCTTTCCTTATTGTTATTATTCTGCTAATTGACTTAATTCATCCATTTCTTTTTGGATATCAAGTCTAGGGAAGAGCATTGGAATAGGTGAGATTGTTTCTCCAGCTTTTAATGAAAATTCGTGTAAATGCTCGAACTTATCTTCCTTTGGATCAATTCCGAAGGCTGAAAGTGCAATTGTTGTGCACTTTGGCAAGTAAGGATAGAGAAGAAGAGACCCCTTTCTAATTACTTCAAGTAAGCATCTTAAAATTGTGTCAAGTCTAGCCTTTTTGTCCGGGTCCTTAGCTAATCTAAATGGCTCGGTTCCTTCGATATATTTATTTGCAGCAGAGAAGATATTAAATATTGAAATTAGCGACTTTGAAACATCAAAGTTTTCCATATATTTATCCACATTTTTGATTTCTTGATCGACCGTATCAAAAAGCTCTTTATCAATTTGTTCAAGCTCTCCCATTTCTGGAATTACACTATTATTGTACTTTTTGAGCATGCTGAAAGTTCTTGAAACAAGATTTCCATAGTTGTTTACAAGGTCTGCATTGAATCTTGTCAGGAATGCTTCAGTAGAATAGTTTCCGTCTGAGCCGAAAGGAATTTCTCTAAGCAAGATGTATCTTACAGCGTCAGAAGTGTATCTTGGAGCAAGAATTCTTGGATCAACGCATTCTTTTGAATCAACGCTTTTACTCTTTGAAAGTTTATCTCCTCCAAATAACATCCAACCGTGTCCAAAAATCCTTTTTGGAAGTGGAAGGCCTAAGGCCATAAGAAGTGCAGGCCAAATGATTGCGTGGAAACGAACAATTTCCTTTCCGATAATATGAACATCCGCTGGCCAGTATTTTTTAAGTAAACTTTCGTCATCTGATTTAAACCCCAGAGCAGTCATGTAGTTGAAAAGGGCGTCGATCCAAACATATACTGTGTGTTCTGGGTCGAAATCCACAGGGACACCCCATTTTACGCTTGTTCTTGAAACGCAAAGATCACTTAATCCAGGTTTTAGGAAGTTGTTGACCATTTCGTTTACTCTAGTTTGTGGCTCCAAAAATTCTGGATGTTCTTTGTAAAGTTTGAGAAGCTTATCTGTAAATGCACTGAGCTTAAAGAAATATGCTTCCTCTTCTTGTGCAATAACAGGCCTTCCGCAGTCAGGGCAGCATCCGTTGACTAGCTGACTTTCAGTCCAGAAAGATTCGCAAGGAACACAGTAAAGTCCCTTGTATGAGCCTTTATAGATATATCCCTTGTCATAAAGCTCTTTAAAAATTTTCTGAATAGCTTTAACGTGATATTCATCTGTTGTTCTAATAAATTTATCGTAATCAATATCTAAAAGTTTCCAAAGTGATTTTGCGTCAGCAATAATTTCATCAAGATATTCCATTTCAGTCTTGCCTGCAGCCTTTGCATAGTTGCTGATTTTCTGTCCGTGTTCGTCTGTTCCAGTAAGGAAGAAAACATCTTTCCCTTTCATTTTGTTGTATCTTGCAACAGCATCACAAATCACTGTTGTGTAGCAATTTCCAAGAGTGAATTTTCTGCTAGGATAATATATAGGTGTAGTAATATAAAAAGTGTCTTTCATTTATTTCATTCTCCTGCGAATAAGATAGCACAAA
>Ga0256404_1009236_pt1 | contig 14274 bp, 9 predicted proteins | sample RumenRJG_01DNA_FD_185990 | JGI IMG/M metagenome (GOLD analysis project Ga0256404, IMG submission 185990) | Bovine rumen microbial communities from Lethbridge, Alberta, Canada - RJG_01 | ecosystem: Host-associated > Mammals > Digestive system > Stomach > Rumen | place: Canada: Alberta | collected...
GAGGTCCAGCAGGCTCTCAATGTTCGAGACATTCCATCCGGACAGACCGGTGCAGTATCCGAAGAAGGACGCCATCAGCCCGGCGCAGACGCAGCCCACCACCGTGCCCGCCGTCGCGATCACGGTCTTTCTCGTCGGCCCGCCGATAAAGTACATGGTGACGAGCGTTGTGACCGCACAGGTGAGAATCGCCGCGAGAAACGGCGACATGCCGCGGTAGATGAGCGGCGTCACCATGAAGATCACCACAAAGAAGGTGAAAACAAGCCCGGCGCATGCCTTCAGTCCCTTCTTGCCGCCCACAAGCACAATCAGGGCAAGATACAGCACGCCGAACAGCAGAATGGTGTTTCCGCGGTCCCTCGCGTAGACGCTTGACACCACCTCATCTCCGCTGACCGACTGCATGACAATCACCTTCATGCCGGGCTTGCAGGCGGCGCCGAAGAGGTACCCGGCAGAGCTTGTCGTCTGTACTTCCTGCCCTTTTTTCTCCCCGGTCGTCATGCGGACCAGGACGGTCTGCTGCCCGACTCTGGTTCCATCCTCCTGCACATTGTCCTCGAGCACCTCTGTCACCACGCCGTGCTCAAAGGTCTGTCCCTCCGTGGAGACAAGCGGCACCTTCTCTGTCGTCCGGTTGAGCCAGACAACCCAGATCATAAACAGTCCCATCAGCAGCAGCGGGACGCCCCACCGCAATATTGTTCGTTTCATACCGTCCTCCCGGGTTTTGTGCCGCTTTCCCGGTACTGTGCCCTGCTGCCGCTTCAGTTCTTGACGATCGTGAACGCGTCGTCCAGCGGCTGCACCTGCCCGTCGTCCGTGATCTGATAGGTGCTGATGGTCAGCCTGTCGCCCTTCACGTCCACAACGCTGTAGCTCGGCAGCCAGTTCTGGGAACGCTTCTCGATGTAATCCTGCTGCGTCTTCGCAAGCTCATAGTACTTGGAACCGGACGCGGAGTTTGTGGTGATGTAAAGTGTGCCCTTCGGATTCACGACCTGGTTTCCTTCGGTGTCCTCGATGGTGTAGCAGGCATTGTCCTTATGAAACGCCTCGAGGTCCGCCTGTGCCTGTGCATCGCTGTCTTCCGGATAGAGTGCGATCTTTTTGGAGGCTGTCTTGTCGAATGCATGCTCCCAGTCGTAATCGTCTCCGGTCTCGTTCAGCTGGAACTCATAATTGTCGTGCTGCTGCCCGTCGCCGTAGAGCATCTTGGAGCGGCTGTAGGTATGATCATGGCCCTGCAGAACCACATCGACATCATACTGATCAAAGATCGGTGTCAGCTGGGTGCGGAGAATCATGCCGTCCGTGTCAGAATGGTCAAGGCCCGAGCCATAGATATCCTGATGGATCGTGACAATGCGCCACTTTGCCTTCGGATTGGAAGCAACCGCTTCCTCCACCGCCTTCTTGTGCTCGGCGGCGTTGTAGTTGTTGGTATTGAGGAAGATAAAGAGAATATCACCGTAGCTGTAGTAATAGTCACCGCCAGCCTTGGTCTCGCCAAGCCCGGTTTCGTTCGGTGTGGTGAAATGATTGGAATAATCCTCTGTGAGGGAATCATGGTTGCCGATGGTCGTGGCAACCGGAAGATAGGCCAGCGCGCTGGCATTGAGGTAGCCTGCGAATTCCTCTTCCTTGACCTTGCCGGTCTTGTTCACCTGGTCGCCGCAGGAAACAATGAAGTCCGTATCCGGATTCTGCCCGTATGCAATATCCAGCGTGCGGTCCCAGCTGAAGGCATCATTTCTGGCCGCCGTGTTCGCGGCGCCGCCGTCCTCTGCATTGACCGCGCCGTCAACCGTCTGGCCCTTGGAGGCGCCGATCTGCGGATCGCCCACAACAAGGAACTTCACATCATCCGTGCTGCTCAGGGTATAGGAGCGGACCTCGCTGTCAACGCCGTTCTTCACAACACAATAGTAGTAAGTGTTGCCGGGAACAAGACCGGTCACCGTGACACGGTTTGTCACATACTGCACACCGTTCGTGTATTTCGTATCCACCTTTGTGATCGTGCCGCGCACGGCGCGGAGATTCTTCTTCGAGAGTCCGATCTTTACTACCGGAGTCGGCGTGGCATTGTCAGCTTTGGTCTGCCAGGTAAAATTCAGCTTTGTCGCATCTGCGCCCGGATTGATGGCAACCTTCGTATAATCTGTGGCAACGGTCTCCCAGTCCTTCTTCCACTCGCTCCACGCCGCATCGCCGGCAATCTTCTTGCTGTCCGCATAATGCGCAGTGGAGGCGAATGCCGACATCGGGATCGCCGCCGCCACTAATCCTGTGCAGACTGCCGTCATCAGACCGCGCTTCATACCTGTTTTCATAAACTCATTCCTCCTCGCTTTTCTGCATCACATCAGCTTTTTCTCTGTGATCAGAAACAGCTTAGAGGATTTCCGGAATACCCGAAATCACAGTCAGGTAAGAAGTTTGTAATCAATACGTAAAGTTTACGGAGTACTCCTCTGCACGCTTTGACTGCCAATGGTATCAGCGGATTCAAAATAGAACACTATCCCCCTGCTCTCATGCCTCCGGATGATTCCGCTTCAGAAGCTCCCCCATGGCAGTCAGGATGTCCTCCGTCGTGCCAAGGAGTGTCTCCTCGTCCTTTTCCGTCACACCCGCGGGGCGGAAGGTGTATTCAAACTGCGGTTCTCCCTTGGCGAGGAAGGTAAGGTTCGGTCTGAACCGGCGAAGGAACGCCGGAATATTCTCCACTCTCCAGTCCGCCTTCGGCTGCGGCTTCAGGATGATTTTGCCGGCATATCCGACGATGGATGCAAGATCGAGGCTCTGGGCCGCCGCCCGGATGAGCGCGATGCGCAGAAGATTCTGTGCGGGCATCGGGATCTGGCCGAAGCGGTCGAGGAGCTCGTCCCTGCGGTCCTGATAGTCCTCCACCGACGCAATGTCGGCGATCCGGCGGTAGATCTCGAGCTTCTGCGTCTCGTTGACAATATATGTCTCCGGGATATATGCGTCCACGTTCAGCTTCACTTCCGTGTGCGGCTCCTCCTGGGCAGGGATCCCCTTTGCCTTCCGGACCGCCGTCTCCAGCATCCGGCAGTACAGATCGTAGCCCACCTTTGCCATATGGCCGTGCTGGGCCCGTCCGAGCACGCTTCCGGCGCCGCGGATCTCCAGATCGCGCATGGCGATGCGGTAGCCGCTCCCGAGCTCCGTGAATTCCCGGATCGCGGCGAGCCGCTTTTCCGCATCCTCCTTCAGCATCCGGTCCTTCTGATACATCAGAAACGCATAGGCCGTGCGCGAGGAACGTCCCACGCGGCCGCGGAGCTGATACAGCTGGGACAGTCCGAGCCGGTCCGCGTCGTGGATGATGATCGTGTTGACATTCGATATGTCGAGACCCGTCTCGATGATCGTGGTGGAAACCAGCACGTCGATCTCCCTGTTGACAAAATCAATCATGATCTGCTCGAGCTGTTTCTCCTCCATCTGTCCGTGCGCAAACGCCACGCGGGCCTGGGGCACGAGCTTCCGGATTCTGTCCGTGATGCGGTCGATGTCATTCACGCGGTTGTACACATAGTAGACCTGACCTCCCCGCGCGAGCTCGCGGACAATGGCCTCCCGTATCATCTCCTCGTTATATTCCATGACGTAGGTCTGGATCGGCTGGCGCTCTCCCGGCGCCTCCTCGAGAAGACTCATGTCGCGGATTCCCACGAGACTCATGTGGAGCGTGCGCGGGATCGGCGTCGCCGTCAGTGTCAGCACGTCGACATTCTCCCGCATCTTCTTGATCTTTTCCTTGTGGGTCACGCCGAAGCGCTGCTCCTCATCCACAACCAGCAGCCCCAGCTTGTGGAAATGAACATCCTGCGAGAGCAGCCGGTGTGTTCCGATGACAATGTCCACGCTGCCATCCGCCAGTCCCCCGAGCACCCGCTTCTGCTCCGCGGGAGAGACAAAACGGCTCAGCTGGCCGATGTTCACCGGATACCCGTGCATCCGCTCCGAGAAGGTGTTGAAGTGCTGCTGCGCAAGGATGGTCGTCGGCACCAGCACCGCGGTCTGATAGCCGTCCTGTGCCGCCTTGAAGGCCGCACGGATCGCGATCTCCGTCTTTCCGTAGCCGACATCCCCGCAGACAAGACGGTCCATGATCTTCCCGGACTCCATATCCCGCTTCGTGTCCTCGATCGCGGCGAGCTGATCCTGCGTCTCCTGATACGGGAACATTTCTTCAAACTCGCGCTGCCAGGGTGTGTCGGGACTGAAGGCATGTCCCCGTTCAGACTGCCGCTTTGCATACAGCTCCACCAGGTCCTGCGCCACCTCATCGACGGCCTTCTGCACCTTTCTGCGGGTATTGCTCCACTCCTGCGTGCCAAGACGGTTCAGCTTCGGCTTCGCGTCGCCGCCCGCGGCATATTTCTGCAGCACACTGAGGTCGTTGGGCAGAACATAAAGGAAATCGCCGCTCCCGTACTCGATCTTGATGTAGTCCTTCGCGATGTGATCTACCTCAATCTTCTCGATTCCGCGGTAAATCCCGACACCGTGATCCTCGTGAACGACATAGTCCCCCACATGCAGATCATCAAGCGACCGGATCGCGCCGGCACCGGTGTGGCGCGGCTTCTTTTTCCTGACCTTCGTCTGCTCCGCGCCGAAAATATCGGTGTCCGCGATGACCGTGAACTTCAGCTCCGGATACTCGAAGCCGTGCGCGGAGTGGCCGTAGAAAACCTCCACCTCGCCCGGCCGCAGTTCCCGCTCCGGATCCTCGCTGTAGAACGCCGTCGCGCCCTGATCGGTCAGTTCCTTCGCCAGGCGCTTTGCCCTCGTCCTGGATCCGGACAAAATCAGAACCCGCGCCCGGTCCTTCCTGTATTTTGACAGGTCGCGCAGCAGCGCCTCAAAGCTGTTATTATAGGGCGCCACCGTGCGTGCCCGCAGATGCACCGCATTCAACGGAAAGAGTTCTGACGGCGTCCCGAGGGTGCAGAGCGCAGCCCGGCGGAGCCTCATAAGCCCGGTGAGCACCTCCTGCTCCGGCACGAGAAGATCCATCTGCCCCGGCAGAATATATCCCTTCTCCACGCGCTGCACCATGCTCTCGCGGAACTCCGCCCCGATGGCTTCCGCCTGCTCATGCAGATGCGCCGGTTCATCCAGCAGCGCCAGCGTATCCTGCGGGCACAGATCAAGAAATCCCGATGCCGCCGGATAGAAATAGCGCAAAAATCCCTCCATTCCTCCGAGATCCCTGGTCTGCTCCGCCTGCTCGCAGATGCCGAGCACCTCCTTCTTCAGGCGGGCGGCCTCCTCCGTCTTTCTCGCCTCCCGGAGCTCCTGATACCGCTTCTCCTCCTCGGCCCGGATGCGGCGGATGCCGTCCGACAGCCGCGCGGAGGACAGAATGATCTCGGTCGCCGGATAAAGTCTGACCGATTCCAGCTCCTCAATGGAACGCTGACTCAGAATATCAAAACTGCGGATGGAATCGATGTCGTCGCCCCAGAGCTCGATGCGGACCGGATTCTCCTCCGTCAGATCATAGACATCGATGATATCGCCGCGGATGGAGAACTGGCCGGGACTGTCCACCTGGTAGTTGCGCTCATATCCCATGGCGGTCAGGCGGTCCGCGATCGTATCCAGATGGATGGTCTCATTGCGGGACAGGGTGAGAACATTTTCCTTCAGCACCCGCAGCGGGACCTGCGGCGTCATCAGCGCGGAGAAAGTCGTGACGACGGTCACCTGCTTTCCCTCTGTCATCCGGCGCAGGCACCGAAGCCGCTGCGCCTCCAGCTCCCGTCCGCGGAGATCCGCCTGATAGAAAATGAGATCCTTGGCAGGAAACAGCACAGCGTCCCGGTCATAGAACCGGCAGTCGTCCAGAATTTCTCTCGCCCGGAGATCGCTGTATGTCACAAAGAGTCTGACCCGGGCGTTCGGTGCGATCGTCTCCGACTCTGCCAGCGCATACGCAAAATGAACCTTCTGCGAGTCCGCACAGCCATCCGCCAGAACATGCCCGGCCGGCTCCTCCAGGCAGGATACTGCCTTCCGGAATTGTGCTGATTCCATCAATGGCTGAAAAAGAGTGCGCATACTACCTTCCTTTTATCCTCTGTCTTCGATTTCTATGTATCTATGTATCTGTCTTCCATCGGGACCGCGTCACGATCCGCACTGCCGACCACTTTTTCTCACTGCCTGCGGAGTTTTCCGCTGCATTACTGTCTGCCGCATCTCCCGCTTCATTACTGCATGCGGCACTGCTGACCGCCTTTTCTCTCACTGCCTGCGGACCTTCCCGTTGAATTGATTCATCGCCTCCGGCACGCCCTGCGTCAGAATCATCCCCACGGCATCCGCCGCCCTCTCCTTTGCCTCCGCAAGGAGGTCTCTGTCCTCCCCCGCCGGGCGGCCGAGTACATAATCCGCGAGATCGTAATCCGGAGACGGCTTCGCTCCCACCCCTACGCGGACTCTTGTGAAGTCCTCCGTGCCGAGGCAGCGGATGATATTTTTCAGCCCGTTGTGCCCTCCGGCGCTTCCCTTCGGCCGGATGCGCAGCTGCCCCACCGGCTGGTCAATGTCGTCGCAGATCACAATCACATCCTGCTCCGGATCCGCCTTATAAAACTGCACGGCCTCCTGAATGGCCTCTCCGCTGAGATTCATGTAGGTGAGCGGCTTCATCAGGAGCACCCGCTGCCCGTCGATCAGTCCCTTCGCCGTCATGGCCTTCCCGTCTCTCGTCATCGCCGGAAACCCATACCGGTCCAGCAGCAGATCGATGACATCAAAGCCCATGTTATGTCTCGTCCCCTCGTATTCCCGGCCCGGATTTCCAAGCCCGGCAATGATTTTATATCCCACGATGTCTGTTCCTCCTGATTCTGCCTCTGTCCCGTTTTTTCCGGGTTTGGCCCCATGCCGCGCGGCGTCGGCGTACATGGCGTCTGCATACACGGCGTCTGCCGGCGCATTCTCATGCCGCGCTTTCTCTGCCAGAAGCGCGCAAAGGAGCGTGCCTGCTCCCGTCTGATACGGAATGCAGACCCGCCCGTCTGTCAGCACCCATCCTAACGTAATCCAGCTTAGAAATCAACGCGCCGTCTGCCCCGCGGGAAGGGTGTATAAGCCGTCTGCCCCGCGGGAAGAGTGGCATGAGAAGGGCTGCCGTGGAAAACAGAAACTCTGTTTTCCACGGCAGCCCGGGAATGCTATGCCATATGATGTCTGTATCAAGAAATGCTTAAACTGTGGCATCCGGCTCGAGACTCTGCCGGTACCGCTCCAGAATGATGCTCTCAAGCCTGGCGCGGGTTTCGGAGTTGATAGGATGTGCGATATCTCTGAATTCACCGTTTGCGGATTTCTTGCTCGGCATAGCGATGAATAACCCTTTTTCACCCTCGATTACCTTGATGTCATGTACTACAAATTCGTTGTCTATCGTGATGGAAACAACCGCCTTCATCTTACCGTCCTTCGCAATCCTACGTACTCTCACATCTGTGATCTCCATAGTGTTTTCTCTCTTTCTGCGATTGTATGACGGTCTTCTGCGCTTCGTGGCGACAACGCGCTTCTTCCAAGTTACATGGTATATCTTGCGTTTTTCTCTATAACGATTTTTACCCCATCCTCCCCTTTGTAATATGCGTTGGCCTGAAGGGTGCCGCGGCTCTCCACAATGCAGTTCTCAATGTATGTGTTATCGCCGATATAGACATCATTCAGAATGATAGAATTTCTGATCACACAGTTATTGCCGACGTAAACCTTCTGAAACAGCACGGAATTCTCGACTGTCCCGTTGATGATGCATCCCGCCGCCAGGAGACTGTTGTGCACGGAGACTCCGACATTGAACTTCACAGGAGGCAGGTCCAGTACCTTGGAGTTTACCGGCGGATACTGCTTGAAAAAGTAATCACGGACAGCCGGCTTCAGGAAATCCATGTTCGTCCGGAAATAATCATCCACGGACGCGATGTTGCTCCAATAGCTGTCCATCCGGTATCCATAAATTCTCTTTACATCTTTATACCGGATAAAAATGTCTTTGACAAGGTCATATCTGTTCTCTTCCTGTGCCTTTTCCAGGAGCTCGATCAGCTGGCGGCGCCGGATCACATAAATACCGCAGGAAATCGTATTAGATTTTGCCACGACGGGTTTCTCTTCAAACTCCCGGATCCGGCTGTCCGCATCCATCTGAACACAGCCGTACCGCTCCACCTTCACGTCTGCCGGCATATCCCGCACGACGACGGTGATGTCCGCCTTCTTGTCGATATGGTACCGGAGAACCTCGTTGTAGTCCATCTTATAAACGCAGTCCCCGGAGCAGATCACGACATAGGGCTCGTGGGAATTCTTGAGGAACCGGAGGTTCTGGGAGATGGCATCCGCTGTGCCGCGGTACCAGCTGTTGCTCTCATTCGTGAGCGCCGGTGTGAACAGGAACATGCCTCCCTGCTTGCGCCCGAAGTCCCACCACTTCGAGGAACTCAGATGCTCATTGAGCGATCCGGAATTGTACTGCGTCAGCACCGCCACCTTCTGGATGTGCGACCATTCCATATTGCTGAGGGCAAAATCGATGCTGCGGTAGCTGCCGGCGATCGGCATGGCACAGACAGCCCGCTTGTCCGACAGTTCCCTCATCCGTCTGCTGTTGCCTCCTGCCAGAATGATCCCTATTGCTCTCATATTCCGTCACCTGCCTTCACGAAACTTCTGCCGCTCTCCAGTCGGCCGTTCGGGTAATCCTCCGCGGCAGTCTCGCCGGACACGAGAGCATTCTTGCCGATACTGACGTCTGACGGAACCACAGACCTTTCGCCGACGACGGACAGCCCGTCCCGGTAAATTTCCGGTGCCGTCTCATTGGGGACCTCTTCCCCTTCCCCGATGCGGACACGATCTCCGATCCGGACATCTTCCGCCACAATCGCCTTCTCGAGGAATCCGCCGCTGCCGATGACCGTATCATTCATGATAATCGAATCCCGGACGACCGTTCCCTCCCCGATCGTGACCCCTGTGCCGATGACGGAGTTGTAAACCTGTCCGTAGATCTCGCTGCCCTCTCCGATGATGGATCGTTCCAACGCGCTGTTCTCTCCGAAGTACTGCGGCGGCAGCGTGGTGTTGCGGGTATAAATCTTCCAGTATTCCTCGTACAGATTGAACTCCGGAACGATGTCGATGAGCTCCATGTTGGCCTGCCAGTAGCTGGTCAGCGTGCCGACATCCTTCCAGTAGCCGTTGAATTCATAGGCGTACAGCCTCTCATTCCGGTCTCTGCAGTAAGGGATGATATGCTTGCCAAAATCCAGATTGGACTTCTGGGCATTGGTGAGCAGCGCCTCCTTCAGAACGGGCCAGGAGAAGATATAAATGCCCATCGAGGCGAGATTGCTGCGGGGATGCTCCGGCTTTTCCTCAAAATCCGTGATCCGCCTGTCCTCGTCCGCGATCATAATGCCGAAGCGGCTTGCTTCCTCCAGCGGGACCGGCATGACCGCAATCGTCACATCCGCCTTTTTCTCCTTGTGGAAGTCCAGCATCGTCTCGTAGTCCATCTTGTAGATATGGTCGCCGGAGAGAATCAGGACATAATCCGGATGAAAGGCCTCGATATAATCAATATTCTGCAGAATGGCATTTGCCGTCCCCGTATACCACTCTGTATCTTCCATTTTCTCATAAGGAGGAAGCACCGTGACACCGCCGACGTTCTTGTCGAGATCCCACGGAATCCCGATGCCGATGTGCGTGTTCAGTTTGAGCGGCCGGTACTGTGTCAGGACGCCTACCGTGTCAATTCCCGAATTGACACAGTTGCTCAGAGGGAAATCAATGATGCGGTATTTTCCTCCGAAACAGACAGCCGGCTTGGCCGTTCGTGATGTGAGAATCCCGAGGCGGCTTCCCTGACCGCCAGCCAACAGCATGGCAATCATCTCTTTTTTGATCATAGCAGACACCCCACCGTGTGCGAATCCGGAACACAGAGCTGATCAGGAAACAAACGCTCCCCGGCACGTGATGCCAATTGTCGTGCCCTGGCAGATTGGTAAACCAGTGTGATTTCGCCGTCCGGACTGGCAGATTTCAGAGCGGAATTATGTACTCTGTACCGAGATTATAGCATAGGAATTGGTGAAAAGGAACATTGGGCGGCTCTTTCGCGCCTTTTTTCTGTCAATTTTTCACAGTTCTGCATCCACTTCCAGCGCGCCTTCGCATAAACTGTCATTTGCCCCTGACATCTGTTTGCCAGTTGGTTTTACCGGGAGAAAGTTTTATGATGGAAGCGCCGGAACAGACGGACAGAGTCCGCACCGGCAGAAAGGTCACCGGAAAGATTACTATGTATAAACTCGATTTCAAACATCCTGTTCACGTATATTTTGTCGGCATCGGCGGGATCTCGATGAGCGGCCTTGCCGAGATACTCTCCTCGGAAGGCTTCCGGGTATCGGGCTCGGACCGTCAGGAATCCGCGATGACCAGAAGGCTGAACAAGCTCGGCATTCGTGTGCTGATCGGGCAGAGAGAAGAAAACATCACGCCCGATATCGACGTGGCTGTCTTCACCGCAGCCATCCATCCGGACAACCCGGAGTATAAGGCTGTGCAGAAGCTCGGCATTCCATCCCTCACCAGAGCCCAGCTTCTCGGTCAGATCATGGATAATTATCCGATGTCCGCAGCCGTCTCCGGCACCCACGGCAAGACGACCACCACGTCCATGCTCTCGGAGATCCTCCTGGAGGGCGGCACAGACCCGACGCTCTCCATCGGCGGTATCTATGACCGCATCGGCGGCAATATTCTGGTCGGTCACTCCGGCAGCTTCGTGACAGAGGCCTGCGAATACACCAACAGCTTTCTGTCTCTGTACCCGGAGATCGGCATCATTCTCGACATCGACGCGGATCATCTCGACTTCTTCAAGGATCTCGCGGACATCCGACGTTCCTTCCATCAGTTTGCGTCCCAGATCCATGAGGGAGGCACGCTCATCCTCAATTCGGATATCGAGCATCCCGAAGAGATCACCGACGGTGTGAAAGCGCAGGTTGTCACCTACGGCTCCTCGCCGGAAAGCGACTACTATCCCACTGATATCACCTACGACGAGCTCGGCCATCCCACCTACACCCTGCACACGGCGCATCCCCGCGCGGGCGTCCCGGCGGAGCAGCGCATCACGCTCTCGGTGCCGGGCGAGCACAACGTCTACAATTCCATCGCTGCCGCAGCGGCGGGCGATCTGTACGGCGTGGACCGGAAGACCATAGCTGCCGCGCTTCTCCAGTACAAGGGTACGGAACGCCGCTTTGAATTCAAGGGAGAGCGGGACGGTGTCACCATCATCGACGACTACGCCCACCATCCGACCGAAATTGCCGCGACCATCCATGCCGCCCGGAAGCTGCACAAGGACCGCGTGATTGTCGCGTTCATGCCTCACACCTATACCCGCACAAAGGCTCTGATGAAGGATTTTGCAAAATCTCTCTCGCTCGCGGACGAGGTGCTGCTCGCGGATATCTTCCCCGCGCGGGAGACAGATACCCTCGGGATCAGTTCGCAGACGCTGGCGGATGAAATTCACGCACTCGGCCACTCTGCCGTCTATCTTGGAAGTTTTTCCGCCATCGAGGACTACGTGAAAAAAAATTGTCGTAAAAATGACCTGTTGATAACCATGGGTGCCGGAAACATCGATACTGTCGCGGACGATCTGCTCTCTTGACCGGGAGAGTTCCGGTTATCCACGTTCTGCCCAGAAGCGGATGGTGGATATCCCTGTTTTCCACCCTTGCGGAGACAGGCGCCGCGGCCCACTTTCCCACCTTGTCCACACCTTCCACACGGCGGCGCGGCCGTGCCCGCGTTCAGAATTTCTGTTTAGTTTGCCGATGAACACGCATTCCCCCGGGTGTTATACTCCAGGCATTCCAGAGTTCTGAACAATTAAAAAAAGGAAAAAGGGCTGCAGCTGCGGTTTATGAAAGACCACTCCGCGCACCGGCGCATTCGATTCAATGTCATACGTCGGGCAGTGCTTTGACGGACTGAAGAGGTGCATGACAGCCTACCCCTCTGTGCCGGAACGGCGCTGCGCTCTTTTTCATTCACAAGATCGGGGGAAGCAGGAGTTGTTTACGATTTACAATAACACGGAGACAGGTTCCACTGTCGTATCCAATCTTTTTATCGACGAATATATGAAGGACGCCAATGACGCGCAGATCAAGGTCTATCTGTATCTGCTGCGTCAGATGGGACAGGGACGAGCCGCCAGTATCGCGGAGATCGCCGACACCTTCAACCACACAGAGAAGGATGTTCTCCGCTCTCTGCGTTATTGGGAGCAGTGCGGCCTCATGAAGCTCGACTACGACTCCGAACGGAATCTGACCGGCATCCATCTGCTGGATCCTTCTCCCGCGCCGAAGGCTGCTCAGGCCGTCCGGCAGGATGACCGGGTGATCTCCATCACACCGGTACTGGAGGCGAGATCCGCCGCCAGATCGGCAGAGGATGCCGCATCCGCAGGAGCCGGCAGCAGAGGCCGCCAGTCGGAGCGTGCTTCCTCCGCCGTCGAAGCTGCTGCACTGGAGGAATTTCGCGCGGACCGCAGAAGACAGGACCTGCTCTTTATCATCGAGCAGTACATCGGCAAGCCGCTGTCCCCCGCAGAGCTCCGCACCATCTGCTTTATCTCGGAGAATCTTCATTTTTCCGATGATCTCATCGACTATCTTGTGCAGTACTGTGTCGACCTCGGCAAGAAGGATTTTCGTTATATCGAAAAGGTCGCCATCGGCTGGTCCGAGCGCGGTATTTCCACCACGAAGCAGGCGCAGGAGCAGGCAGGCCGCCGCACCGTCACCCGAAAGGCCGCAAACGGAACCTGCGGTTCCTTCGGTGATTTCCGTCAGAATCAGTATGATTTTGCCGAGATGCAGAAAAAGCTGGTCCGTAACTGACGAGAGGAAGGTTTGAAAGTGACGTTGATACGCCGCTTTCAAACTGCCCCTGGTGCCGATGGCATCAGAGGCCCGCGGGAGAAAGCCCATTCGGGCATGTCTCCCGCGGGCGCCGTAGAAAATGCGGCACAACAGGAGTGTAACTATGGCCCTTACCAGGGAACAGTATGACAGTATCATGCTGCACTACTCGCGCGCGCGGGCAAGGCACCGCCGGGAGCAGGAGCAGCGCCGGGCGGAGATTCTGCGCAAAATTCCCGCCTACCGGGATGCGGAGCGTGCTGTCTCCGAACAGGGCATCGCGGCACTCCGGCAGGCGGCTGGCAGCGGTATGCGCCTTGACGCCGACGCGCTCCGGCAGGCAGCTGAAAAGGCCCGGGAGGAGAAGCGCCGGCTTCTGATCGAAGCAGGCTATCCGGCAGATTACCTCGATCTCGCCTATGACTGCCCGGACTGTCGGGACACCGGCTATATCGGAACGGAGAAATGCCATTGCCTTCGTCAGCAGGAAATCGCTCTGCTGTACCATCAGTCCCATGTGGAGGAGCTTGCCAGGACCGAAAACTTCAGTACGCTCTCAACCCGCTGGTACACCGGTATTGATCTGAACCGGTTCACTGCCGCGGCGCGCGCAGCCCGTGAATTTGTGCGACTATTCGGGAAAGACTATCACAATCTTTATTTCTATGGTACAGTAGGCACCGGCAAATCCTTCCTGTCCGTGTGCATTGCGCACGAGCTGATTGAAAAGGGCCACTCGGTGCTCTATTTCAGCTCTTCTTCACTGTTCGAGCAGCTTTCCTCCGCTGCGTTTGACCGGAACAGGACCGGCGGACTTGCCGCGCTTCAAAATGATATCTGCAGCTGCGATCTTCTGATCATCGATGATCTCGGGACAGAACTGAACAGCAGCTTCGTCGCCACCCAGCTGTTTTCCCTGATCAATAACCGGGATATGGGAAGGCGGGCGACCATCATCTCCTCCAATCTTTCCATCGAGGAGCTGCAGAAGCGCTACTCTGACCGCATCTTCTCACGGATCGCGAGCCGGTATGATATTTATCAGTTTTCCGGCCCGGATATCCGCTATGCAAAGCGATTGGAGCAGCTGCAGACGTAACCATTTCTATCTCATGCCGCTTCTTCTGCGGCACCCATAAGGGAAAAGGCCGGGGCATTTTACTTTTCCCCGGCATCCGGACAGGAATGCCGCGGCATCCGTGCCCGGATTTTCAGCGACATCGATACAGACGTT
>Ga0256404_1009238_pt1 | contig 14272 bp, 13 predicted proteins | sample RumenRJG_01DNA_FD_185990 | JGI IMG/M metagenome (GOLD analysis project Ga0256404, IMG submission 185990) | Bovine rumen microbial communities from Lethbridge, Alberta, Canada - RJG_01 | ecosystem: Host-associated > Mammals > Digestive system > Stomach > Rumen | place: Canada: Alberta | collected...
TCAGGCCATGGTCTTTTTCATAGGTCAGAATCCTGGCATCAGTTCCCAGATACCTCTCATCTTCCGGAATGGAAAGATGAGAAGGAATCAGAATCATCAGCACGGCAGAAAATGCAATCGTGCATAAGAGCGCACTGCTGCGCACGCTCTTCCATTGCGGATCGCGCGTGAACAGAATGCCGAGCAGCGCACCCATGAAGAGGCCGCCCAGATGAACCTGATAACCAATGCCCGGCATGAAGTTCATGATCAGGTTGATAGCCAGAACTTCCAGACAGGAATTACGCACCTGCGGAATCCGGAATCCGCCTGCTTTATACACGAGAATGAAGTAAGCTGCCATCAGTCCGTACAGCCCGCCGGATAAGCCGACTGCAACGGTATTTCCGCCGGTCACGAACAGAAACGCATAGCCGGCAATGCTGGAAAGACACAGCAGCAGGAAATAACGCAGCGGACGGTAGGTTCTTTCCAGCACGCTGCCAAGCAGATACAGCGAATACATGTTCATCAGCAGATGCCAGAAATTCACATGTTCAAATCCCGCCGTGAACAGACGCCACCACTCTCCTGCAGATACGAATGTCTTGTAATAGGCTCCGAAGAGAATCGCAGTTTCCGTGGAATTGCCTTCAAACGGAATGACATGGATCAGCACGGTGATTGCGGTGCATACGAACAGAATCGTCTTCGTGACCGGCGGAATCAGTTTCCATTGCTTCATTGCATGCTCTCCCTGCGCAGCATGTCCAGAAGTTTCTGAAAATACTCCGGGAGCGGTGCTTCAAACACCATTTCTTTCCCGGTCCGCGGATGGATCAGGGTCAGCCGGTATGCATGCAGAACCTGGCCCTGAGTATCCATGTACCGGCATGGGGTGCCGTATTTCGTGTCGCCCAGAACCGGATGGCCGATATAGCGCATATGCACACGAATCTGATGCGTCCGTCCGGTTTCCAGAGCACATTCAAGATACGTCGTATCTTTAAACCGTTCCAGCACATGGAAATGCGTGATTGCCGGGCGGGAATGATGTTCTGTCACGGTCATCTTCTGACGGTCTTTCGGATCTCTGCCGATCGGTGCATCGATCATGCCTTCATCATGATCCAGCACGCCGGTCACGATGGCCCTGTATTCCCGGTGGCACGTCTTCGTCTCCAGCTGCTTTGCGATCGCTTCATGCGCGAAATCATTCTTGCATGCGACCAGGCATCCGGTCGTATCCTTATCAATCCGATGCACAATGCCAGGCCTCAGGACTCCGTTGATGCCGGAAAGATCCTTGCAGTGATACAGCAGAGCATTGACCAGCGTTCCGTGTTCTGCCCCAGGTGCTGGATGGACGACCATGCCCTTCGGCTTGTTGATCACAATGATATCTGCATCTTCATACAGAATATCGAGGGAAATATTCTCTGCTTCTGCCGCCAGCGGTTCATCATCCGGAATCGTGGCAGAAATCTCTTCTCCTGGTTCCGGCTTATAGGAGCTCTTCACCGGCTTGCCATTGACCAGCACGAGGCCTTCATCGCAGAGCTTCTGGGCTCTGGTCCGCGAGACTTCGGTCTGTTCGCTGAGCAGACGGTCGATCCGGATACCCCCGGTTTCCGCAGTCAGATTCACGGTCTTCATGCGTGCTTCTCCTCGCCTTCGCCCTTCAGCATGCCGATGATCAGAAGAATGACGCCGATCGTCAGCGCACAGTCTGCGACGTTGAACACCGGAAAGTCATAGCCGAACGGATAGAAATGCAGAAAGTCTCTGACATAGTTCAGCATCAGACGGTCGATCAGGTTGCCAGCTGCTCCGGCAATCATCATCGCCAGGGCAGTTTTTGAGAGCTTCAGGTGTTCTTTCTTTGCTTTCTGCATGAAGACCCACATCACGCAGATGGCGGCAGCCGCAATCAGGCAGAGAAATACCTGATGCCCCGACAGCATGCTCCAGGCAGCACCGGTATTCTGCACGTAATTCAGATAGAAAAAGCCGGGGATCACTTCTGTCCCTGCTTTTACAGCGGCACTGTTCTGGATAACTGCTTTGGTGATCTGATCCAGAATCAGGATCACTGCAATGATTCCATATTCCATAATGGGTTCCTTATTTCCTGCCTGCCTTGTATGCCATAAGCGCCTTGGCCATCTGATCCGGGCAGGACGTGCTCTTGAATCCGCACTGGATGCCATCCAGCCGGGCAATGACCTCATCAATGGGCATTCCCTTGATCAGGGAAGCAATTCCCTTCAGGTTGCCATTGCAGCCATTCACGACGGTCAGTCCTTCTACTTTATCTCCGTCCAGCTCGAATCTCATTTCGGTGGAGCAGGTTCCTTTCGGGTGATAAATAAATGTTTCCATTCCGCAGTACCTCCGATATTCGAGTAGTATGATAACACGGACCGGAAAGGATACGACACCCAATGACTTCAGAAACCTTCACAGAGAACCCCTTCCTTCAGAACAGGCTTCAGGAACTAGGCATCCGGGAATACTCTGCCATTCAGAAAGCAGTGATTCCCCATGCAGAAAACAAAGAAGATATCTTTGCCATTGCCCCGGCAGGCTCTGGCAAGACGTATGCCTATCTGATCCCCATTCTGGAATGCATTCCCCATCAGAACACTGCAAAGCATAAGCCTTCCGCCCTGATCCTTTCTCCGACCAGAGAACTGTGCAGTCAGATTGCTGACACTTCCCGCTCTCTCTTAGCTGGACAGGAGGGCATACGCACTGCGCTATTGACTGGCGGTGCTGACATGAACACGCAGGTCAGAAAGTTCTCAAAGGGAGCAGATATCGTCGTCGCCACTCCTGCCAGGATCCTGGACCATCTGCGCCGGCATTCCTTTCGTCCGGACCAATGTTCGATCCTGGTTCTCGATGAGTGCGATGAGATGCTTTCGATGGGCTTTCTGGAACAGGTACAGCAGGTCATCAGAGAAGTCAGTCCTCAGCAGATCATGCTGTTCAGCGCCACTGCGTCAGACCAGGTCAGAAGTCTAGCAGAATCCATGCTGAAGCATCCTTTTTCCATCACCATCGAAGCAGATCCCTCGTTCCAGGCAGAACCGGATCTTTATCACCTCATCCTCCCAGAAGAGCAGCAGACCGATGCGATCGCAGCACTTCTCAGGCACCAGTCAAAGGCTCTGATCTTCTGCAATACGAGATCCGGATGCGATCGTCTCTCAGTCCAGCTGAATCATCGCGGCATCCGCTGCGGCAGCCTTCACAGCCAGATGGATCCCTCCTTTCGCCGGAAGCTTTTGAAAGACTTCCGGGCCGGATCAATGCCAGTGCTGATCGCCACCGACGTTGCCGCAAGAGGTCTCGATCTTCCTGATCTCGATCTGGTGATCTCCGCGGGATGGCCTGACCAGGAAGAATTTCTCGTTCACCGGATCAGCCGGACCGCAAGAAACAGAAAGTCAGGAAAAGCGATTCTTCTCTTACTGCCGAAGGATCAGAACCAGATCCTGAAGATCCCGGCGCTGACTGGAAAAAGGAGCAGACCGTATCCATACAGATCAGGGGAACGTCACAGACCTTCTTCATCAGATAAACGCCGACCCATCAGGAGAAACAGATCCCATTCAGCCGGAAACAGAAGATAAATTTCTCCTGATTTCCTTCAAGGTTGAGAATCAGGGATCTGTCAAAGTCCAGTTCTTCAAGAAAAGAACCAGCTTCCCCCATCTCTCCGACCTGGCAAGGATCATAGGCATCTGAGCTGACGACGATCGGCACCCGTTTTTTCTGGCAGAGCTCCAGCAGACTCCGGTAATGGGCGAAGCAGACAGATCGTTCCTCAGGATTCCGGTACGGATTGCTGCTGACCTCAAAAGCCACAGTCAGATCCCTGGCTGCCTGCACGAGCCGCGGATAATCCAGCGGAATTTCCGCTTCTGCCGCATGCGAAACCATCCGCACCTTCGTATGCTGCATGCATGCAATCAGAAGATCCGTGTTTCTCTCCATTCCCTGATTCCGGAAGCACTCCGGATGGATAGCGGCAGCTGCATAATCAGCACCTTTCAGAGAATCAGCCAGCGAGCGCATTCCGTCATTGCGCACACTGATCTCACAGCCATAAATCAATCCGACTCCGCATGAAGTTCTCATAGCACAATCCATTTTCTGCAAATCACCGGGATCGCAAGGAACCTGTTCGCTGATCCCGAGTATCTGCAGATTGCGTTCTGCTGCTGCCTGCGCCATCTCCTGGATCTCCCCGCAGAGATTGCCGGCCGCAATCGTATGCGTATTGAGATCAGCGAAGAACTTCATCATTGCCATCTTCTTTCTGAGATAGATCAAGGACCTTCCGCTCAGCTGTGATTCTGTTCAGCTTCCATCCAGAGGACATCCTTATTCTGAATGCTTCTATCCATATCGCGCTCCATAAGGATTTCAATGAATTCTCAGATCTCTCTGCAGGTTCCGCCATCTTCCTATTCTCCAATCTGTCCTGAATCAATTAGGTACATTGTTATAATATGGTTAAAAAGCAGTGCTAAGTTTGAATTATTTGGCCTGAAATTATTAAAATATCACCAGAACAGGAGGTATTCTGATGGCGATTATCCCTTATCGGAATCATATTCTCACGGATGAGTCCGGCCGCGAGCTTGCCTTGCATGGATCCATTTTCTTTCCTGCAGCCTGTTATGAAAAGGATGACGGATCTGAATCGGTTCCTCCGCACTGGCATGATGAATTTGAGATCATCCTGATGATCTCCGGCCAGATCAATGTCGAGGTGCAGATGAAGCATTACACCCTGGAGAAAGGAACAGGAATGTTTATCAATTCCAATATTCTGCATGGCGCATCCAGCTTTCAGCCGGATACCTGTTTCCATTCTCTGGTATTCTCTCCTTCCCTGATCGGCGGCAATGAACATAGCATCTTCTGGAAAAACTATCTTGCTCCATTGCTCAGCGATCCTACGCTGCCTTTCTTATCTCTCTCCTGTCAGAATCCATGGCAGGACAGGTTTCTGAAATCAGCGGACCATGCCTGGAAAGAAGCCCGGCAGGAGAAGCCAGGCTACGAATTCCGGATGAGGTCTGACCTTTCCGAGTGCATCTTCCTGGTGTCAGAAAACGCAGATCATCAGAACACCGTAGACGACCGGAAACGCTTTCTCAGAGAGCAGCGTCTCAAGACCATGCTTGTCTATATCAGAACGCATTATTCCGAAGAGATTGCACTAGCGGATATTGCCAGCTCAGCCGCGGTGAGCCCCACCGAATGTCTGCGCTGTTTCCGGGAAGGAATCTCGCTTTCTCCCATTCAGTATCTGAGAAAATACCGGCTGTTCGTCGCTTCCGGCTACCTGAAGACCACGGACTGGCCGATCAGTGAGATCGGAGCCAGATGCGGGTTTGCGGAAATGGGTTACTTTGCCATGCAGTTTGGCAGAGAATACGGAGTCACGCCGTCTGAATACCGGAAACAGAGCAGAATCTGAGATCAGAAATAAAACAGGCCTGTCGTTTCCGGCAAACCTGTTTTCTCAATGCATGCTAAGCAGCCTTCTGCTTCGTTTCCTCAGCAATCGGCAGTTCAAACCAGAAGGTGCTGCCTTCATTTTCCTGGCTGATGACACCATACTCTGCCCGGTGAAGCTCCAGCACCTGACGGGCAATCGATAATCCGATTCCGGAGGAATTGACCCGGCGGATATGTTCCTTATCGACCTTATAATAACGGTCCCAGATATCTTTCTGCTGATCTGCCGGAATGCCTTCGCCATGATCCTGGACTTCCAGATGGGCTTTGCTGCCCTTCGGGTATACCCGGATTTCAATCTTCCGGCTGTTTCCCGAATAATTGATGGCATTGATCACGAAGTTGTTGAACACCTGCGCGATTCTTTCAGCATCGGCATTGACAGGAAGACCAGGCGTGCATTCACTGGTGATTTCAAAGCCATCGGAAACCCGATAGACATCATATTTGCGAAGTTCCCGTTCGGCCAGAGCAGAGAGATCGAATCTGCTGCAATTCAGCTTGATCTTGTGTTCTTCCAGCTTTGAAAGATCGAGCAGATCATTGACCAGGTAAGTCAGCCGATGCGATTCATCGATGATCACCTGGATATTCTCATCGGTCTTTTCACCAGGCAGATCGCGCATCATCTCACCGTATCCGCTGATCATCGTCAGCGGAGTCCTGAGGTCATGCGATACATTTGCGATCAGATCCCGTTTAGCTTTATCGGCCTTCTGAATGTCCACTGCCGCATGAGACAGGGTTGCATTCAGTTCCTCTGCTTCCCGGTATTCCGAAGCGCTCACCGGGGCATCATAGGTTCCCTGCGGGAGCGTCTTCGCAGCGTCATTGATCCTCAATAGCGGCGTTGCAATATGCTTGTTCATCAGGTAGACCAGCAGAATCATCGCTGCCGCAACCATCAGCGAGATATACAGGATCTGCATTCTCAGAGTCTGCATCGTCGCATTGACCGGAGTCAGTCCGGTATAGATCATGACGGTTGTGGAAACGCCATCCGCATCTTCAATAATCCGCGTGAGCGTGATGTTCTTCATCAGATCATCATGTCTGCCGAACAGCCCCTGCGCACCATTGACCCCGCCTGCAGGCCCGAAACCGGTAACCGTCGTGGACAGGTAGGAATTGTGATTCGCCCTGGCAAGGTTGTACTGCTCGATCAGCTCACTCGTATCCATCCGGTACAGAGCACAGCCCATATTGCCCGTCATGACATCCGAATTTCCGCTCAGAATGCGCACGCACGTATCATTCTGAGCACTGACTTCATAGATCTTCTCATTGAGGTCCGAAGAATCCGCGGACTGCAGCGCGGAAACAATCGCATCGCCAGCTCTGCGCACGGTTGCGATCTTGTAGCGCTCATACATCGGTTCCAATAGAAGAAGCTGAAACACTGCCAGCAGACCGATCAGCCCGACCGCAAAGAACAGTAAATACCTAGCGATTTTCCACTTCAGACTGATTTTCTTTTTCAAAGCGGTATCCGACTCCTCTCAGCGTGACAAGATATCTGCTGTATTCGCCGAGGTTCTTCCGCAGCAGCTTGATATGCGTATCGAGCGTCCGGTCATCGCCATAGAAATCATAACCCCAGACCGTCTGCAGGATCTGTTCCCGAGTCAGTGCAATGCCGGCATTCTTCACAAGATAAACCAGCAGCTCATACTCTTTCGGAGAGAGATTCAGACGCTCTCCTCTGATTGTGACCACCCGGGCATTGTAGTCAATCGCAAGATCTTTCAGATGGAATGTCTCCTGGCCTCCTGAAGAGGGATGAACCCGCTTCAGGATTGCATGAATCCGCATCATCAGTTCCTTGCTGGAGAAAGGCTTGACGACATAATCATCGACGCCGAGATCGAATCCGTGCACCTTGTCGTATTCTTCGCCAAGTGCCGACAGCATGATGAACGGCAGATCCGGCTGGGTCTTCTTGATCTCCTTGCAGGCGCTGAAACCATCCAGATTCGGCATCATGATATCCATGACTACCAGATCATAATGATTCCGGCTGCATTTCTCGACTGCCTTCAGGCCATCTTCTGCTTCATCGGTTTCAAATCCTTCGTATTCAGCATACTTCCGGATCATCTGGCGGATCTTCTCTTCGTCATCGACGATCAGTATTCTCGTCATATTCTTTTCTCCTTGCTGAGTATTCTGACAGCGTTCTGTGAACTCTATCTGAACTTACTGCAGTTTTTCGATGAGATCGGCAGCCCTGCTGATCTCAGGAACCTTCAGATCCTCGATATCTCCGCGGTCGGAATACAATGCATTGTCTTCGCGCAGCGGAATCCGGGCAAGCACTTCAAGGCCATGCTTCCGGGCAACTTCCTCGATATGAGACGGGCCGAAGACCTGAATCTTCCTGCCGCAGTCCGGACATTCGACATAGCTCATATTCTCGATGAGGCCGAGAATCTTCACATGCATCATATCTGCCATGTTGATCGCCTTCTCAACCACCATCGAAACAAGGTCCTGCGGACTGGAAACGACAATGATGCCATCCAGCGGCAGGCTCTGGAACACGGTCAGCGGCACATCTCCAGTTCCGGGGGGCATATCGACAAACATATAGTCCACATCTTCCCAGTAAACCTCCTGGTAGAACTGACGGATCACGCCAGCCACAATCGGTCCTCTCCAGATGACCGGCTGATCATCCTGTTCCAGCATCATATTGGTCGTGACTACCTGAATCCCGCTCTTCGTCTTTGCCGGATAAGCCACTTCGCCATCGCCATACATCTTCTCCGTGATACCGAATACCTTGCCCATGGAAGGACCGGTGATATCAGCGTCCATGACCGCAGCATGATGGCCCCTTCTCTGCATCTCGCTTGCCAGGATCGAGGTCACGAACGACTTTCCTACTCCGCCTTTTCCGGATACGACACCGATGATCCTGCGGATCTTCGACTTGGCATTCGGTTCAATCCGGAATGACTCCGGTTTCTCTCGTTCTGCACAATTGGAACTGCAGCCTTCACAGTTATGGCTGCAGGTTTCCGGGTTCTGTTCACTCATAGTTTCCTGTTTCTCCTTCATCCAGGGACTATTTTATCAAAACACCGCATTGTCAGCACGGAAAACGACTTTCCGTGATAGAATGTTCCACGTTACGGAGGAATATTCATGGCAGGATACGTAGTAGTCGGATGCCAGTGGGGAGACGAAGGAAAAGGAAAAGTCGTCGACCTGCTCGGCACCCATATGGACATGGTAGTCAGATTCCAGGGTGGCAATAATGCCGGTCACACGGTCGTAGTGGGAGACCAGAAGGTCATCCTGAGACTGCTGCCCTCAGGCATTCTTTCTCCTGAAGCACAATGCGTCATCGGTGCAGGCGTCGTCGTGGATCCATTCGTGCTCTTAAAGGAACTCGCTTCTCTCTCTGAAAAAGGATTCCGGATGCCGGAAGGACATCTGATGATCAGCGACCGCGCTCATCTGCTCATGCCCTATCACCGCTATCTGGATGAACTCGAAGAAGCAGATGCCGGAGCCATGAAGATCGGCACCACAAAGAACGGAATCGGTCCCTGCTATGCCGACAAATACAACCGGACCGGAATCCGGATGTGCGATTTCCGCGACCGCGAAGTATTCAACGAGAAGCTGAAATACATTCTCGAAAAGAAGAACCGCGAGATCGTCAAGCTCTACGGCGGCACTCCATTTGACTATGACGAGCTGGTGGCTCAGTTTGACGAACTCCGCACGCAGATTGCTCCGATGATCTGCGATGCCGTAGATCTGGTCAATCGCGCACTTGATGAAGGAAAGAACGTCCTGTTTGAAGGTGCCCAGGCAAACATGCTCGATATCAACTACGGAACTTATCCGTATGTCACCTCTTCCTCCCCGACTGCGGCAGGTGTCTGCGAAGGTGCCGGCGTCAGCCCGAGAAAGCTGGACCGGATCATCGGAATCTCGAAAGCCTACGCAACCAGAGTCGGCGAAGGTCCTTATGTCACGGAAGAATTCGGACCGATCGCAGAGGAATTGCGGGCAAAAGGCGGAGAATACGGAGCCGTCACGGGCAGACCGAGAAGACTCGGCTGGATGGACCTGCCGGTTCTGAAACAGGCAGCCAGGATCAATGGACTGACTGATCTCGCACTGACCAAGATCGATATTCTGACCGGTCTGGACAGAATTCCGGTATGTGTTGCCTATGACCTCGACGGCAGGCAGATCGATACCGTTCCTGCAAGCCTGAAAGACTACGGCCGCGCAAAACCGGTCTATCGGTATTTCGATGGCTGGAAAGAAGATCTCTCCGCGATCCGCAAGTATGAAGACCTTCCGGAAAACGCAAGAAAATACATCGAATTCATTCAGGAATACACTGGTGTCCCCATCTGCATGGTGAGTGTCAGCCCTGAACGCGATGCGGATATCATCCTGCGCAAGCTGATCTGAATCCCATCTCAAAAAAAGGATGCATCCCCGGAATATGGTTCTCCATACCCGGAAGGATGCATCTTTTCTTGTGATTCACAAGTAGCAATGGATCCGAAGCTATGCCTTGCTTTCCCAATCTTCCGCCAGGGACCTGAGGTTCTCTATCAGGAACAGATTCACTTCTCCAGGAACATCTGCTTCACTGACATCACTTCTGCTTCAAGCTGCCGGGCACTCATGCGCATTGCCCCCATCGCAAAGATGCTGTTCTGAATCAGACCGTCAGACGAGGCAACGAGATAGTCATATTCTTCTGCGTGTTCATAGACTTCCCGCTCAATCCAGGCATCGGCGGTTTCATCCGCTCTGGTATAGACGATCGTCATCGTCCCTTTTTCGTAAGAAGAGCCGATGCTGTCCTTCTGCCGGTATCCGTCAAACACGAGAATCATCTTCATGCCGGCATATCCCTGCCAGCTGTAAAGTTCATCAATCAGCTTCTCGCGGGCAATCATCAGATTCTCATGAGCAAGCTCCTTCAGGCTGTCCCATCCGAACAGCATATTGTAGCCATCGATGAGGATGCACTTTTCCTTTGAGACTGACGGCTTCGGTTTCCTGACCTTCTCCTCGACCCGCTGCGGCCGGTTCTTTTCCGGCTTCCGGTTGCGGCCGGACTCATTCTGCATGATCAGATTCAGTTCCTCATCGCTGATCCGCATCGTCTCATGATGCATGCCTTCTGATTCTGACTTCTGCTTCAGCTGCAGGTGCATCTTAGCATCCGCTTCTCTCCAGGGCACATAAACCCCCGAACCATGCACGCAGAAGATCGAACCGGCAGGATGGTCCGGATCATGTTCTGCATCATAGCCTGAGTCCTGAATGATGGCCGTCTGATCCGGACTTTCCTCATAGCCTGAGGATTCATAGGAGAACCTTCCTGATCCATGGGTATAGGAGCGGACCTCTTCTTCATAATTCCGAAGAAGTCTAAGAGGACCTTTCCCGGAAACCTGACTGATTCCAGCCTTCAGCGATTCGGTCTTCGCATCGGCATGGCGCTGTTCGAGATCGAAGAGAGCTCTGGAAAGAGCAGCATCCGGGATTCTCAGGACAAAGGAAACATAGGGTTCCAGCACCAGATTATCTGCCTTCATCAGGGCCTGCCGTACAGCCCTGAGGGCAGCTTCCCGGAAATCGCCGCCTTCCGTATGCTTCACGCTGCCTTTTGCGGCAATAAGAGAAATCTTCACATCCGTTAACGAGGAACAGGTCAGCACCCCTCTCAGATCTGAAGAAGCAAGTGCAGAAAGAATGGCATTCTGAAACACAGATGAAACTTCATCCGTGCTGATCAGACTTTCCAGGATGATTCCGCTGCCCCGTTTCAATGGAGAAAGGTGCAGATGTACTTCTGCATAATGGCGAAGCGGTTCAAAATGTCCTGCTCCATCCGTCTCAGAGCGGATCGTTTCAAGATAACGGATCTTTCCTTCTCCGAAAGAAACCGGAATCCCGCTTCGCTCTTCGATCAGATGCGCCAGCACCTCCTGCTGAAGCCTGCCGCTGACCGGTACCCGGATCGTATCTCCTTCCATCGCAAACTGCAGTTCCGGATAATCCTTCTGCAGGGATCGGCATACGGAAAACAGCTGATTCAGATCCGTTCCGGAAGGAACTTCCAGCGCATAGGAAATCGAGGACTTCATCGTTTCCTTTCTCTGATCCGGTTCAAATCCATAGCCGGTTCCTGCTTCCGCAGATTCCGGCCCCATGACGGTCACGATCATGCCGGCAGATGCCTCCTTCACCTGCACGGCTTCCTGCCCATTCATAATCCGGATCTGATCTGCTTTCTCTTCCTTCCTCAGGCGGTCTCTGACCTTCAGATTCCCGCCGGTAATCTTCATATGAACAAGCCGGTGCCCGTCTTTATCTCTGGAAATCCGGTAGACTCTGGCTCCGAACGAGTCCGGATAGACCGGTGCACGAAGATAGAGATCAATCTGATCGAGAAGATCGGCGATGCCTTCCTGCTTCAGCGCACTGCCGAACACGACCGGAGAAACAGAACCTCCAGATACCGCATTGCGGATCATCTCATCCGTGATTTCTTCGCCTGCACTGTATGTCTCCAGCATCTCATCGCTGCAGGCAGCCAGCTGCTCTGAAGCATCTTCAGAAGCAAGATCGACTGCCCCAGGCAGATCTTTCTGCAGATCCGAAAGCAGCTTCTGTTTTTCAGGATGCGGAAGATCCATCTTGTTGAAGAAGACCAGAACCGGAATATGAGATTCCTTCAGGGCATGGAGAATGGTCTCCGTATGGGGCTGAATGCCTTCCGGTGCAGAGATCACGACAACCGCGGCGTCAAGAACTGAAAGTGCCCGTTCCATCTCAGCAGAGAAATCGACATGGCCAGGCGTATCGATGACATAGCAGTCGGTATTCTTCCAGACAAAATGTGCTTCCTTATCATATATCGTGATGCCATGATTCCGTTCCAGCACATCGTAATCCAGAAACGAGTCCTGATGATCGACTCTGCCTTTTCTCCGGATGGTTCCGGACTCATAGAGCATCGCTTCAATGCATGTAGTCTTGCCCGCATCGACATGGGCAAGAATTCCGATCGTAATTCTTCCTGACATAGCTTCTATTTTAAAAGAAAACCTCTGCAGATGCATGCGGCAGAGGTCCATGATTCAATCATTCCATACGCGGCTGGCAATCCGCTTCACAAGTTCAAGCTTCGCCCACTGCTGATCGGCCGTAAGCTTGTTGCCGATTTCGCAGGAGGCGAATCCGCACTGCGGACTGAGACAGAGACGATCCAGCGGAAGATACCGCTCTGCCTGATGGATTCTGCGGATCACTGCATTCTCATCTTCCAGCTCGGAAGACTTAGTCGTGACAAGACCAAGCACGACCTTCTTTCCCTCTGACACTTCGGCAAGCGGTTCAAAACCTCCGGAACGGGAATCATCGTATTCCAGATAGAATGCATCGACATTCTCTCTGGCAAACAGATACGCCGCAACGCTGTCATAAGCACCGGAATTCGCATAAGTAGAATGGAAATTGCCCCGGCAGACATGCGTATTGATCTTCAGATCTTCTGGCTTTGAGGCGATGACACGGTTATTGATCTCGAGATAGGTTTCCTTGATTTCGTCCAGTCCGCTGCCGCTTACCCCATAGTACTGGTCCGCATGCGGATCTGCCAGCATGCCCCAGGTACAGTCATCGAACTGCAGATTCCGGCAGCCGGCATCATACAGCTGATGGATCACGGCCGTATAGCATGAAACAAGATCCTCGATCAGCTCTGCATCATTACCGTAATACTTCTTCGTATTCTCTTTGGCAAACGGCATGATCAGCTGCGCCAGAAACTGGGCAGGCGCAGGGATGGTCTGCTTGGCAATCGTATTCTCATCTTCATACTGCTTCACGAAGCGATAATGATTCACGAATGGATGCTCTCCTTTAAGACCGAGCTTTCCGATGAGATACGTATCATCGATCATGGCCTGTTCGCCATGGAACGGCAGTCCGTACTTTGCCGGACTGTGACCGATGCCTTCAAAGCCCCACATGAAATCCAGATGCCATGCAGAACGACGGAATTCGCCATCGGTGATCACATGATAGCCAAGTTCCTTCAGCTTGCTCACCAGTTCGCTGATGCATGCATTCTCGGTTTCCGTCAGCTGTTCTCTGGAGATGGTTCCCTTCGCAAATGCTTCTCTTGCCTGCTTCAGCCTGTAAGGTCTCAGGAAGCTTCCGACATAGTCATAATGAAACGGGGTAGTCAGTGTCATTTCAGTTCTCCTTCTGTTCCAGAATCTGTTCCATCACGGTTTCCATCGGCTTCATGCCCATGGCTTCATAGAATTTCTGCGCATTGATATTCTTTGCCCAAACATTCAGAGTGAGATTGTAGAAGCCCTGCGCAATCGCCCAGCTCCTGACATACTCGTAGAGCTGCTCGCCGACATGCATGCCCCGGCATTTCTCATCCACGCAGAGATCATCGATGAACAGGGTTGTGACATCCTTCATATTATTCGAATGGACCCGATGCTTCCGGATCGTCATGGCGTATCCGAGCACCTGATCCTCCTCATTGACGGCACAGAATACAGGGGTATCCGGGTTCTGAAACATCGTCTTCAGCTCGTCCGGAGTGTATTTCACCGTATCAGGAATAAAATTTGATAACTTAAATCAAGCCCTTTTTCGAAGATTTCTTCGATAAATTCATAAGCTTCAGAATTTTTCTGATCGGCCACCACGAAAAGAGGAGACAGGCTCCCCGTTTTTGAAAATT
>Ga0256404_1009240_pt1 | contig 14268 bp, 9 predicted proteins | sample RumenRJG_01DNA_FD_185990 | JGI IMG/M metagenome (GOLD analysis project Ga0256404, IMG submission 185990) | Bovine rumen microbial communities from Lethbridge, Alberta, Canada - RJG_01 | ecosystem: Host-associated > Mammals > Digestive system > Stomach > Rumen | place: Canada: Alberta | collected...
GCAAGTTCGTCGGCCCATTCAAGAAAGGCTGACTTCAAGATACCAACAGTTGTTATCACCACAGTATTCGACTGTGAATCGTCTAACATTGCTATAGACTTCATTACTCAAATATAGCAGGTTCTTTTGGCGATCCTCACGGTCAGACATTGACCTCGCACCTACCGGGATCCATCCTCTGCAATGAGGCTTGCAGCGATTTCACAATGCGAAGGTACGACTTTTTGAAATACGCTTGATTTATTTTGAGTAGCTTGCGGTAGCCGACTACCGAATGCTACTTCTGTTAATCGGATTTAACGAAAAAAGGTACAAAAAAAGCCTGTAACCACGAGATTACAGACCTTATAGCAAGCACTCTGAGGAAATCTTTTCTTAGACAAAAGACCAGAGCCAACGGAAAAATTGATAGAGCATATTCTTGGGCGACATAGAGGTCTTAACAAATTCTATTCGACCATCGTCATGCTTAGTATAGCCTATCCTTGACCTCAATAATGTTCTAATAGGTCGGAAGAAAGTTTCACGGTCACCCCTATCCAATTGTGCAAGTTCCTTGTTATAAGCTTTCTGATGAATAGAAGTGAATTCATCTTTAATATTATCGAATTTACAACTGCTTATCAAACCCTCATCGCGTGCAACAAACATGACAGTAGCAGCACCTTTCCCAACTTCTCCATCGATCATAAAGTGTAGTGTGTCTATTATTTCCTTGGCTCTTTCTGGGAATAGTATAACCTTCAGAAAAGAAGTCGGCCTACTTTCTTTATTCATTTGCCTCCACATTTTGAGGAAGGCCAGAACTATCTTCGGGGTCAATCCTTTAAAAGATTTTCCTAAAAGTTGTTTTATAAGTCCTTCGACCTCATCATAATGATTCTTTGCCCGAATAAACAGATATTCTATCACCCGCTTGTGACTTCTATCTTTCTCACAAAACTGCTCAAAAGTCAAATTAGGTCTTTCGGTCATTATCACCATAACCTCTGCAACCGACTCCAACGATGGGACAGGAATATTGTCATCTACCTTCCCGTCTGGTTGTAAACGCTGTTTGATCAAAGACATTACGTACTCGACATTCTTATCAGTATTGGACTTCCCGTATTCTCTGTCCAGATTCTCATAAAACTCGTCAAATTTATCTTTTGCCATACCTTACTCTACAATCTTTAAATCCTTGTTTACATAATACAACGGCTGCTTATACGCATAGCACATCAACACAAAACGGTCTTTCATATCCATGTGAGTATAGTGATTCACCGCATCACTGCCCTCATGATGCAATCCGGCTGCATACATGTTTATCTGGGCCTTAGTCAGAATATCCACATGGGTCTTGCGACAAGTCTTACTGCTTGCCAGTTCATAAAGTGGCTCATACAGATTATTGCCCAACTCATCATTGAACACCGCACATTTGCGATCTATGCCGCAGAACTTTATCAGTTCCTTGATTTTGACATTATATCCACTCTTACCGCTAATATATTTAAGGATATGGAAGCCGAACTTGTACTTCATGATGATATCGTATGCAAAGCGCATCACAGGGGTTTCTATCTCCTTACGGCTCACATTTTCCCTGAGCGTTTTCTCAGGCAAATAATGCACATACATGACTCCCTCATCCGATACTGCAATGTTTTCCATCGACAGTCGCTTGAATTCACTGATTCGGCAACCAAAAGCACATTGCAACAGAAAAGCATCCTTCGTTTCCTGTAAAGTCTCTGGCACCTCCGTGTCCTTTAGTTTTAGAAATTCTTCTTGAAGAAGGAAAACAGGCGGGTTGTATGACTCACGCATCATCGTACGCTTCTTGTTCTTACCCAGATGGGCAAAAGGGGAAATGCTTAACTCACCTTTTTCTATCAGTTCATTAAAGAAAGCCTGAACGCATTTCATCTTGGCAGCAACGGTATTCTGATCACGACGCTCAGTTGGTACATTCCTGGTCATCAGCAAATCATACAGGCTCTTATGCTTTTTCACATATTTGTATTCATCAAACAGAAATTGACGATAATCCGTAATATCATCTGCATCAAATTCTGACGGGGTGACTTTCAACCTGTGCTGAATGGTTAAGAAACGAGTTAGCTCACCTAACGAAACCTTGTAGTGTCTCTGCCTGCCCTCTCCAAAATTACCATCCCTTAGGCCATCATCAATATATTTTGAGAACCTGTCAATAAGTGCCATCTCCGTTAGAGCCTTTACGCTTTTCTGGGGATGAAGTATCATGGTGATAGTCTTCTCAAACTCATCGGTCGTTATTCGGGTCTTGTCCTTCTGTTCGCACAATTGTTTGTAGGCAGTTTCCATAGCATCAATCTCTGTGTCAATGTCGAGCTTTAGCTTTTTGTTATAGACACTGACACGCGGCTTCACTTCACCAGTATCTGAAAACTTATCCAAATCCTTCAATTCTGCATCGATCTCGCTCTTATGGTACAAGTCAACACCTCTACCATCACGCAAGCGGAAACGGAGCCGGATAGTTCCTTCAGCCTTGTTAGTCCTCTTTACTATCGTTAGTCCTTTCATACCTATTCTATTATTAAAGCGTGTTTCAAATGTGGTGCAAAGGTACTAATTTTGCACCACCAAGCCAAACTTTTGCACCACATTTTTGAAACGCTTTAATATATTTAACTTCGTAAATAACTGATTTACAAAGCAAATCATCCCAAATTTATTTCACGGTATTTCAATTTTCGAGTCCCAACGGAATCACCGAGAGAGAGGGCATCCCCCTCTCTTTTTGTTTTATCCCCCATTACAACATCATCAGGCGCACCCTGCTCGCTCGTGTCATAACTGCGAAGGGGATCCAACCCAAAAAGAGTAACAGCAGCTACAATCACTAAGGACTGTAGCTGCTGTTGTTGTTAGAATAAGCGCGGGGACTTAGCAGAGCTTGCGCGAGCCGTCACCGATGACTACATCGTAGACCTTTGGCTCGTGGCCGTACTTCTCGTTGAAACGCTTCTTGGCGTCGGCAATGAACTTGCTATAGAGGTCGTTGCGTACAAGGTTGATGGTGCAGCCTCCGAAGCCGCCACCCATAATGCGGGAACCGGTGACGCCGTTCTCCTTGGCAATGTCGTTCAGGAAGTCGAGCTCCTCGCAGCTGACCTCATAGTCCTTCGACAGACCCTCGTGGGTCTTGTACATCATCTCACCGACCTTCTCATAGTCACCCTCGTTCAGAGCATCACAGACGGCCAGCACACGGTCCTTCTCACCGAGCACGAACTTGGCACGCTTGTAGTCCTCTTCGCCGACCTCGGCCTTCACCTCTTCGAGCTGCTCCCATGTGCAGTCGCGCAGGGTCTCAAACTTACCCTCGGGATGCTTGGCCTGGATGTGCTTCACCACGTTCTCGCAGGAGTTGCGACGATCGTTGTAGGGCGAGCCTGCCAGCTGGTGCTTCACCACGCTGTCGAGCAAAACGAGGCGGTAGCCATCGGGCTTGAAGGGGAAGTACTCAAACTCGCGGCTGCGGCAGTCGAGGCGCATGAGACAGCCTGCCTTGCCGAAGACGGATGCAAACTGATCCATGATACCGCAGTTCACGCCGCAGTAGTTGTGCTCGGTAGCCTGTCCGGCCAGCACCATATCCCACTGTGAAACCTTGTTCTCGCCGAAAATATCGTTCAGACCACAGGCGAAGCAGCTCTCCATAGCAGCACTTGAAGACATACCAGCACCAAGGGGCACGTCGCCAGAGAAGGCAATGTTGAAGCCCTTCACGGGAACGCCCAGCTTACGCATCTCCAGAGCGATGCCGAAGATATAGCGAGCCCAAGAGGCCTTGGGGCCAGCGGGGTCGTCGAGGTGGAAGTCCACACGGTCCTTCAGGTCAATGGCGTAGGCCATCACGGTATCTTCGGTACCGTTGGCGCGCATCTCTGCGGTAACGCCCTTGTCAACTGCTCCGGGGAACACGAATCCACCGTTATAGTCGGTGTGCTCACCAATCAGGTTGATACGACCAGGAGATGTGTAGACGTTACCTGTCTTTCCGTCAAAGTGCTTGATGAAGCGGCTTCTTACAAATTCAATGTCAATCATGTTTGTTATAGGTTTAAATAATTAATTATGGTTTGAGAGTTATTTCGCGCTAATGCCAATCTTTGAACCCCAGTTGCAGAACCAGAGGACGTAGGCGTAGTAGACGAACATGAGCATGATGGCAACACCCACGCCAAGGGCGGGATTATCAACGATGGCACCCATGAGGAGCGGCAGTGTAGCTCCACCGAGCACACCCATGTTAATCAGACCAGAGGCATTCTTCGTGTGAGGACCAAGCTCCTGCAAACCGAGATTGAAGATGAGGGGCCACATTACCGAGTGGAACAAACCGGCAGCCAGCATAGCATAGACGGCAGCCATACCCGGGAGGAAGAACGAGATGCCTACGCAGCAAGCACCGAGGATAAGACATGCGGTGAGCAGCTTGCGAGCCTCGAACTTGGCAAGGATGGCTGAGCCGACGAAACGTCCCACCATCATACCACCCCAATAGAAGGGCAGGTAGTCGGTAGCTGAGCCGGGCAGTGAGGGATCGGCCTTCCAATAAGCGGGAAGCATCGAGGGGATACCAATCTCAAGACCCATGTACATAGCGATGGCCAGAGCACCAAACCAGACGTGCGGATACTTAAAGACACTCGACTTGTACTGGTTAGCATCAGCGAGAGTATCGGCAGCATCTTCCTTCTTGTCCATATCGGGATCGGGCAGCTTGATGAAGAACAGGATGGCAGCGATGACCAGCGCGAAAATACCCAGCATCAGGAACGGGCCAGGCACGTTCTCGGGCAGCTTGGGCTTGTCGGCAATAATCACTACGGTGATGAAGATGGGAGCCACAGTGGTAGCTACCGAGTTCAGGGCCTGCGACAACGTCATGCGGAAGGCGCCGCTCTCGGGCTTGCCAAGCACCATCACATAGGGATTGGCCACGAGCTGAAGCATCACCACACCAAGAGCTACGATGCTCATGCAGCAAAGGAATACGGTATAGACATTAGCCGTGCCGAGGGCTGCGGTAACGCCCAGGTTGTTGGCAATGAATCCGATACCTACAACACCCAGACCCAGGACGAGCGTAGCCTTGTAGCCAATCTTGCTCATCATCATGGCAAACGGGATGGAGAACAGATAGGCTCCGTAGAAGAAGGTGTTAACCAGCTGTCCTTGCTTGTCGTTCAGCTGGAAGGCTTCTTTACAGAACTCAATCATCGAGTTGTTCATAGTCGTAATGAATCCGATGAGGAAACACACGATGAACACAATAATCAACGGGAACAAATAGTTCGGGGCTTGTTTCTGTGACATTTACTTTATTGTTTGAGGTTAGAGTGATTATTCGACTACACCAAACTTATAAACGGTCTTCTGCTTGTAGCGGTGATGGGGATTGAGCACCACGCTGGGGAAATAGGGACGGTTAGGAGAATCGGGGAAGTGCTGCGTCTCCAAGCATACAGCCGAACGACGTGGGAACGTAGCACCGTTGGCACCCTTGTAGCCTTCCAGATAGTTGCCTGTATACAGTTGCATACCTGGTTCGGTAGTGTAGCACTCCAACGTACGTCCGCTCTTCGGATCGGTAAGACGGGCAGCAAAGCTCAGCTCACCTTCCTCTTGCTTGTTCAGCACATAGTTGTGGTCGTAGCCGTTACCGAACTTTATCTGCTCGTTATCGGCATCGATATCCTTGCCAATGGCCTTCGGTGTGCGGAAGTCGAAGGGAGTGCCTTCTACCTTCAGGATCTCACCGGTAGGAATGGCTGTAGCGTCGGTAGGCAGATAGAAGTCGGCGTTGATTTCGCAAATCAGGTCGTCAATCGTCGGAGTGGGGTCTGCAGTGCCAGCAAGAGAGAAGAAAGCGTGATGGGTCAGGTTCACGATGGTCTTCTTGTTGGTAGATGCCAGATACTCCAGCACAAGCTCGTTATCGTCGGTGAAGGTAAACTCCACGGTAACATCGAGTTCGCCCGTATAGCCTTCCTCGCCGTATGAAGAGATACGGTGGAGAGCCAGCGAACGGGGCCCCATCTGACGGGCATCCCATACCCTAGCATTGAACCCCTTCAGACCACCATGCAAATGGTTGGGGCCGTTGTTAATAGCCACCTGATAGTCTTTGCCGTTCAGCGTAAACTGTCCTTTGCAAATACGATTACCCCAGCGACCAATCAAGGTTGAGAGGTAGGGCTCGTTACCACTCATAAGTTGCTCAATATTGGCGTGTCCCTGAATGACATTGCCAACGTTGCCGTTCTTGTCGGGCACCATGATGGCGCAGATGGCACCACCATAGTTCGAGATTGCCACTTCGTAACCCTTGCGGTTGCGCAGAATGTAAAGATCGGTCTTTTTACCGTTAATAGTGGTCTGGAAGTCTTCACGCTTCAGACCACAAAGGTTCGCATTTTCTGTTAAGTTTGCCATAATTGTTTGGATTTAGTTACTGTAACTGTTGCAAAATAACAAAAAAAAAACGACATGAGCAAATATATCGCTAAAAATTGGTGTTAAATTATGCAATTCGAACAGTTGTTGTTTAAAAAAATAATAGTAACTTTGCAGCCGACTGACATAAACCATATAAATAACATGAGAATGAAAAGCTTAAAACTGATGCTGGCTTTAGCAGCTACAATGGTGGCCGCCTTGTCCTGCGGCCAAAAGGAAGAGACACCCAAGACGTTGGTTCTTTACTACTCACAAACCTCGAACACCAAGACCGTGGCACAGGAAATCGCTTCCCGCCTCGGTGCCGACATGGAGGAGATTACACCCGTGAAACCCTACGACGGCGATTTCCAGGCAACAATAGGACGGTGCATGCAAGAGCGCGAACAAGGCATCACGCCTGAAATCAAACCCATTACTGCCGACCTATCAAAGTACGATCTCGTATTTATCGGCTATCCGGTTTGGTTCGGCACCTATGCACCTCCAGTAGCTACATTTCTTGAGCAGACAGATTTGAGCGGTAAAAAGATTGTGCCGTTCTGCACTTTCGGAAGCGGAGGACTGGATTCCAGCACGAAAAATCTGGCAGAGAAACAGCCAAAGGCAGAGATTCTTCCCGGCTACGGTGTACGTGCCGCACGCATGGCTGCAGTAAAAAAAGAGGTCGACCAGTTCTTGAAAGCTAACGGATTCCTCGAGGGTGAATACACCAAACTTGAGGACTTCCCCGAACAGCATGAAGTAAACGAAGACGAGTCGGCCATCTTCGTGGCTGCCGTGGGTGACTATCCCATGATTCATGCACAGGCAAAAACCGTTGCGTCACGCTCCATTCCCGATGGTACGGAGTACTTGTTCACTGCCATTGACCTTCCACGTGAAGGTGGAACACAGATGCCTCCCGCAGGAGAGATGAAAGTCTACGTGACTGTTCTGAAGGGTGAAAAGCCCGTGTTCACACAAGTTGTCAGATAGACAGATCCTGTATTTGTCTTCCAAGATACTATAAGAAAAGCGGTGCATCCGGAATGGGATGCACCGCTTTACTATTCATCGATGATCGTAGCTTACTCGTCAAGAAGGATTTTCATCATTTCACAAGCAGCCTTTGCCACACTGGTGCCGGGGCCGAAGATAGCGGCGACGCCAGCCTGATAGAGGAAGTCGTAGTCCTGGGCGGGGATGACACCACCGGCGATAACCATGATGTCCTCACGACCAAGCTTCTTCAGCTCTTCGATAAGCTGCGGAATGAGCGTCTTGTGACCAGCGGCGAGTGACGAAGCACCCACTACGTGGACGTCGTTCTCGACGGCCTCGCGGGCAGCCTCAGCGGGGGTCTGGAACAAGGGTCCCATATCGACGTCGAAGCCACAGTCTGCGTAGCCCGTTGCTACAACCTTTGCACCACGGTCATGACCGTCCTGACCCATCTTCGCGATGAAAATACGGGGGCGGCGACCCTCCTTCTTTGCGAACTCGTCGGTCAGCTTCTTGGCCAACTCGAAGTCGCTGTCGTTCTTACTTTCTGAACTGTACACGCCTGAAATAGTTCTGATTACTGCTTTGTAACGGCCCACGATCTCTTCGCAGGCATCTGAAATCTCGCCGAGGGTACAGCGCAGCTGAGCGGCCTTGACGGCGAGGTCGAGGAGGTTGTTTTCACTCTTGCGACCCTCGTTGAAGTCGCGGACGCAGTCGGTGATAGCCTTGAGGGCAGCCTGACAAGCGGCCTCGTCGCGAGTGGAGCGCACCTGCTTGAGGCTCTCCTCCTGCTGCTTGCGCACGGCAGTGTTGTCCACCTCGAGGATGTCGATGGGATCTTCGTGCTCCAGACGGTACTTGTTGGTGCCGACGATGGTCTGCACGCCAGAGTCGATACGGGCCTGGGTACGGGCAGCGGCTTCCTCGATACGCATCTTGGGCAGACCAGTCTCGATAGCTTTGGCCATACCGCCAAGCTTCTCAATCTCCTGGATGTGTTCCCAAGCCTTGTGGACGAGCTCGTTGGTCAGCGTCTCCACGTAGTAAGAGCCAGCCCACGGGTCAATCTGCTTGCAGACCTTCGTCTCGTTCTGGATGTAGATCTGGGTGTTACGGGCGATACGAGCGGAAAAGTCTGTCGGCAGGGCGATGGCCTCGTCGAGGGCGTTGGTGTGGAGTGACTGGGTGTGACCCAAAACGGCAGCCATAGCCTCGATACAGGTACGACCCACGTTGTTGAAGGGGTCCTGCTCGGTGAGCGACCAGCCGGAGGTCTGCGAGTGGGTACGCAGTGCAAGCGACTTCGGGTTCTTGGCGCCAAAGCTCTTCACAATCTTGGCCCACAACAAGCGACCAGCGCGCATCTTGGCGATTTCCATGAAGTGGTTCATGCCGATGGCCCAGAAGAAGCTGAGACGCGGAGCGAAGGCATCGACATCGATACCTGCGTTGACACCCGTGCGCAGGTAGTCCATACCGTCGGCCAGCGTGTAGGCCAGCTCGATGTCAGCGGTGGCACCAGCCTCCTGCATGTGGTAGCCGGAGATGGAGATGCTGTTGAACTTCGGCATCTTCTGAGAGGTGTACTCGAATATGTCGGCGATGATCTTCATCGAGAATGCTGGCGGGTAGATGTAGGTGTTACGCACCATGAACTCCTTCAGAATGTCGTTCTGGATGGTTCCAGCCATCTCTTCGAGCTGTGCGCCCTGCTCCAGACCAGCCACGATGTAGAAAGCCAGAATGGGCAGCACGGCACCGTTCATGGTCATGGAGACCGACATCTTGTTCAAGGGGATGCCAGAGAACAGCACCTTCATATTCTCTTCGTTGCAGATGCTCACACCAGCCTTACCCACGTCGCCGACGACACGGGCGTTGTCTGGGTCGTAGCCACGGTGTGTAGGCAGGTCGAAGGCCACGGAAAGACCTTTCTGACCAGAGGCGAGGTTACGACGATAGAAGGCATTCGATTCCTCAGCGGTGGAGAATCCGGCATACTGGCGGATAGTCCACGGGCGGAACGGGTACATCATTGAGTACGGACCACGGAGGTAGGGCGGAATACCGGCTGTGAAGTCGAGGTGCTCCATACCTTCGAGGTCTTCTTTCGTATAGACGGGACGCACTTCGATGTGCTCGGGCGTCTTCCAGTTCTCTACAATTCCATTGTCTTTAATCCACTTGGCACCATCCTGAGCCTTGATGCCTGCATAGATATCAATATCTTTAAATTGTTTACGCATAATTCAAGTCTCCTATTCTTTAAATGCCAAGTTTCTGGTTATATTCTTTCAACGTTTCAAGCACGTTGCACTTTACGTGGATGTAGTTCTCGATGCCGGCGGCCTTGAGGTCTTCCATACAAGCGGGAGCACCGGCTACGACGAACATTGCACGGCCATTGAGGTACTGGAAAGCGGGGATGGCGTACTCGGCGTACTCATCGTCGCTGGAGCAGATGACCACGATGTCGGCACCAGCAGCAAGGGCTGCATCGACACCCTCCTCGACGGTCTTGAAGCCGAGGTTGTCGATAACCTTGTAGCCAGCGCAGGCGAGGAAGTTACACGAGAACTGTGCACGGGCCTGGCGCATAGCGAGGTTGCCGATGGTCAGCATGAAGGCGACGGGCACCTTTGCTGCCTTCTCGGTGGTCAGACGCAGGGTCTCGAAGTCGGAGGCCAGACGGCTGGCTTTCAGGGCAGGGACATCGGGGTCGCCAGTGTGGGTTGCGACACAGTCACAACCTACGGAACAAGGCTCCTTGCCCTCGCTCTTCTCGGTGAAGTTGGGGAACTGGTTGGTGCCGAGGATGAACTCCTTGCGCTTGGCGGCGTCGCCGTGGCGCTTCACGTTCGTGGCGTTGATGTCGGCCTGAACGGTTCCGGCTTTGACGGCAGCGAGGAAACCACCTTCATCCTCAACCTTGAGGAAGAGCTTCCAAGCCTCCTGGGCCAGAGCGTCAGTCAGATGCTCGATGTAATAAGAGCCGGCCGAGGGATCGACGATGCGGTCGAAGTGGCTTTCCTCCTTGATGAGCAGCTGCTGGTTGCGGGCGATGCGCTCGCTGAACTCAGTCGGCTTCTCGTAGGGAGCATCGAACGGCGTAACAACCAGCGAGTGAACGCCTCCGAGGGCGGCACTCATAGCCTCCGTCTGCGAACGGAGCAGGTTGACGTAGCTGTCGAAGACCGTCTGGTTGTACGTTGACGTCGAGGCGTTGATGACCATCTTGCAGGCACAGTCGCACTTCGGCTCGTACTGCTTCACTATCTGAGCCCAGAGCAGGCGGGCGGCGCGGAACTTGGCAATCTCCATAAAGTAGTTCTCGCTGATGCCCATGTAGAACTTGATCTTCGTGGCGGCGAGGTCTACGTCGACGCCAGCATCGACCATCTCCTGAAGGTATTCGTTACCCCAGGCCAGTGCGTAGCCCAGCTCCTGGACGATATAGGCACCGCTATTGTTCAGTAGGTCGCTGTGTACCATCACGCAACGCAGGTTGGGATAGTCCTTCAACTTCTCGACGAGCTTCGGCATATCGGGCAGCAGGAACGACGAGTCCTTGCCCTTCATCAGCATGCGCTCGATGGGGTCGAAGCCCACACCACCGACAATCTTCTCCTTGTCGTAGCCCATCTTCTCGAAGTAGGCCACCAGCAGGTCAGTCAGTTCGAGGGCGTGGCGCAGACAAGCGCGATAGCTCACCTCGACAATGTCGAGGCGGATGTCCTTAAGCAACGCGTCGATGTACTCGGCGCTCACCTCATCGTGCCCCAGCTTGAAGCCGATAGAGTCGATGCCCTTCATCAGCAGGTCGAGCGCCTTCTTGTTGGCTGCCACAGGGTCGCCGCCTACAACGATGTTCTGACGGACGTACCACTCGTTAGAGTCTTTCTTGTTGCCACGGACAAACGGGAACTCGCCCGGCAGAGCGTCGGGTGTCTTCAGTTTCTTCAAGTCCTCACGGCGGTAGAAAGGCTGTACGTTAAAACCTTCATTTGTTCTCCAAACGAGTCGCTTCTGGAAGTCGGCCCCTTTCAGGTCCACTTCAATCTTGTCCAACCACTCCTGAGTAGTCGGCGACTGGAACTCGCTGAAGAGTTTCTCTTTGTTGTTTGACATAGTGTGTATTAATATAAGTTTGAATTGAGATATTCCCAGTCAAAAGATTTAATGTGCAAAGATACGTCTTTTTTTATTTCTCTGCAAAAATATTAGGAAATATTTCAATAAAAACTGATGATTCTAACACGATTAGTTGTCCTTAATGAATAAATGGCTTATTTTCATCAAATCAAGCCCACATATTCAGAAAGGCATACCAACAGCAAAATGGAAAGCCAGGTCACGACTCAGTCTGGGATGAAGCAACGGGAAATGCGGTCCGTCATCGGTTTCGTATGCAGGATTGACAGCCTTCATACCAAAATCGAAACGCAGAATAAAATAGTCGAAGTTAAAACGGAATCCCATTCCGTAGCTTACTGCCAGATCCTCGACAAACGTATTAAAACGGAATTGTCCTCCGGGCTGTATCTCATTGTTGCGTAGTGTCCATATATTACCCGCATCGGTAAACAAAGCCCAGTCAAGTTTCCAGAACAAATGTGTACGGTATTCGGCATTGAGGTCAATCTTCATGTCGCCAGTCTGATTGATAAAATTAATTCTTCCGTCATGCTCCTTAAACCGACCAGGACCAAGCGAGCGCACACTCCAGCCTCGAACACTATTGGCACCTCCCGAGAAGTAGCGTTTCTCAAATGGAAGCATCCGGCTGTTACCATAAGGATAGGCTATGCCTAAGCCGAGATGGAACACAAGGCTGCTTACCTGGTCAATCATATAGGAACGTGTCAGCCCGAAATCTGCTTTCACATACTGGGCGAAAGCAATATTGAAGAATCGATGCTGCCCCTGGTCGTCCTTTTGTGAATGGAATAAATGTGCTCCGAGCGACAACAGGTTTCCTGATGTCTCAACACCCCACTTCAGCGCCAAGTCACGCCTGTTATAGCTGTAGCCGAAACCTGTCTTTGTGATGAACAAGTCCTCATAGTTATAGCGAAGAATGGAATTAGCCGAACTCTCACTCTGAAGGAACTCCCTATGGAACGTCTCCGACAGCCACGGCATAAACACATAGTTCAGGTCTAAGACGTCGACTTGATAACGGTCATGGCGATTGGGACGACTCCATTTGTAACGCCATGCAGCCGAGAGCACACGACGGTGGAACTCCGGACGATTCTGTAGGTCATAAAGGAGCGACACCTCACTTGTGGCATTGGTCGAACGCCGCATATCATTACTGACATAAGGCAGGATGAAACGGGGGAAGGCAAGTCGTGTCTCGAGCGAGTACTCAAGGAAGTCCTGATTCTGATAGCCTTCCAATCCGCGAATAGCCTCATAGGCACCACGAAGCTCGACACTAAGCAGTTCACTACCACGGAACAGGTTACAATTCTGGTATGTCAGCGAGGCAGCAGCACCCAGGTCGCCGGCAGTATTTGTACCTTCAGGCTGAAAACTGATAGTCGAGGGTTTATTGGTTTGCAGGAGAATGTTGCAATCGAGCAACAAGCTGTCAGGACGCTGACTAAACGATATGCTGGTGTACTTCACAGCCTGTATCCGCCCAAAATGGTTGTAGGTGTCCTGTAGGTCGGAAGCCGAGAAAAGCTGACCTGGCTTGATGTGGGTACACTCCTCGAGCACGTGGCTACGTAAGTGTATCGTGCTGTCCTCCATATCGCCACTGGCATAGCGTATCTGACCTATTCTATAACGGGTATGGAGCGTATCGGGGAGCTCATCACGACGGAAAAGCCCAAGCCGTAGTACCACATCTATCATTCTTGACCCTGCCATCGTATCGGCATCATAGGTGATAAACTCCTTGTGGAAGCGTGAATAGCCATGGTTGGTCAATACCTGTGTGAGACGCTTGCGCTCGGCATCTAATCTCGAGGCATTGAACTGCTGTCCCTCCTTGATAAGACGCCGGGTACTGTCAGCCGTTTCGTCTAACAGACGGGCAATGACCGAATCGCGCACTTCGTAACGGATGTTGCGAAGGAAATAAGGGTCGCCAGGCTTCAGCAGATAGACCACATTTATCTTTTTGTCCCCCTGCGGCTTCACCACCGCCTCAACATCGGCATGCATATAGCCTTGGTTCTGAAGTTCCTGACGCAGGTCGTCGCAGGTTTGAAGGGTCAGCAACGGCGAGTATAATACAGGTTGCTCACCCATAGTACGCAAAGTCCTATTCAACCATCGCGTGGTGTCGCGTCCTGATAGAGAATAGGTAATCAAGGGTAGCTTCACAAGGGAGAACCAGCGTGCATTAGGTTTCTGCCGTACATAATTCCGCATGTTTACCACGTTAATGTCATCAGAATGTCCCACGGTATTCACCTTCACCTGACCAAGTAGGTACTCGCCATCGGGAACATAACGGGTAGTTGAGCACGCTCCTGCAAGAAGAGCTGCGCCCAACAGAACGATTACACGCAAAACGCCATCACTTCGCATAAATTCGTTGCAAAGGTAATGATATTTTTTGAAACGGATGCAGGGCATAGCGGTTATTTTTTGTCAAAAGCGTGAATTATTAATTGAGTCCACTTTAAAAAGTCAGGACATGTCGCGCACGAAGGCGCAGCCACTCCCCTCCCTTGTACTACTCTTTATACACATCTTTTAACTCCTCACCACCCCTAAATTAACATATAATGTATTGCCCATTTGCTGGATTTTTCGTACCTT
>Ga0256404_1009241_pt1 | contig 14266 bp, 11 predicted proteins | sample RumenRJG_01DNA_FD_185990 | JGI IMG/M metagenome (GOLD analysis project Ga0256404, IMG submission 185990) | Bovine rumen microbial communities from Lethbridge, Alberta, Canada - RJG_01 | ecosystem: Host-associated > Mammals > Digestive system > Stomach > Rumen | place: Canada: Alberta | collected...
CCGCTGCATTTGGGTGTCTTGGAGACGGGGCCCCGCCGCGGACGCTACCGCAGACAAGAAGCGGGCCTCGAGGCCAGATTGCCTCGGGGCCCGCAAACGCGGCAAAACTTGCGAGAAGCGCTGTGCTACTCGGCGGTAAGCGTCTCGGTGATGCTTGCTGCGGCGGTCTTGCCGGCACCCATGGCCAGGATGACCGTTGCGGCACCGGTGACGATGTCGCCGCCAGCCCAGATGCGGGGGTTGGAGGTGCGGCCGTTCTCGTCAGCAACGATGTAGCCCCACTTGTTGAGGTCCATGCCACCAATCTTCTTGGCGAAGGGGTTGGCGTTGGTGCCAATGGCGGAGATGGCCACGTCGCAGGGGATCTCCTCGATGGCGCCCTCGATGGGGATGGGGCGGCGACGGCCGGAGGCGTCGGGCTCGCCCAGCTCCATCTTCTGGACCTTCACGGCGCACACGTTGCCGTCCTCGCCGGCGATGAACTCGAGCGGCGAGACAAGCGGCATGACCTCGACGCCCTCGGCCTTGGCGTGGTGAAGCTCGGCGCGACGGGCGGGCATCTCGGCCTCGGTGCGACGGTACGCGATAATGGCGCGCTCGGCACCCAGGCGCTTTGCCGTGCGGACAGCGTCCATGGCGACGTTGCCGCCACCAAAGACCACGACCTGCTTGGCGTGCTTGGTGGGGGTGTCGTACTCGGGGAACTTGTTCGCCTTCATGAGGTTCACACGGGTGAGGTACTCGTTGGCGAAGTACACGTTGGGCAGGTTCTCGCCGGGGATGTTGAGGAACTTGGGCAGGCCGGCGCCGGTTGCCACGTAGATGGCATCGAAGCCCTTCTCGTTGAGAAGCTCGTCGGCGTTTGCCAGGTTGCCCATCACGGAGTTGAACTCGAACTTGACGCCCAGCTCCTTGAGACCGTCGATCTCGCGCTTGACAACGGCCTTGGGCAGACGGAACTCGGGGATGCCGTAGACGAGCACGCCGCCGCCGGTGAAAAACGCCTCGAAGACGGTGACGTCAAAGCCGTTGCGCGCAAGCTCGCCGGCGCAGGTGATGCCGGAGGGGCCAGAGCCGATGACGGCAACCTTCTTGCCGTTTGCGGGCTTCATCTGCGGCTTGCTGGCAAGCTCGGGCTGGTCGCCCAGGAAGCGCTCGAGCTGGCCAATGGCCACGGGCTCGGACTTCTTGCCGCGGATGCAGCGGCCCTCGCACTGGTTCTCCTGCGGGCACACGCGGCCGCAGATTGCGGGGAGCATCGAGTCCTCGTGGATGATGTCGAGAGCGGCGCCAAAGTCCTGCTCGCGAATCTTCTCGATGAACTTAGGGATCTTGATGTTGACTGGGCAGCCCTCGACGCAGAGGGGCTTCTTGCAGTCCATGCAGCGCTCAGCCTCGGCCAGCGCCATCTCCTTGGTGAAGCCCTTGTCGACGGGGCGGAAGTCGTGGGCACGCTCCTCCGCCGGCTCCTCGTTGTCCGGGGTGCGCGGGGACTTCATGTCGGGAACAAAGCGACCGTTTACCTGTGGCATGCGCAGTTCGCCTCCTCATAGGCCTTGAGGGCCTGGCCCTCCTCGGTACGGTATGCAGCCTGACGCGCGCGCAGGTCGTTCCAGTCGACCTTGGTTGCGTCGAAGTCGGGACCGTCGACGCAGGCAAACTTGGTCTTGCCGTCGATCTCGACGCGGCAGCAGCCGCACATGCCCGTGCCGTCAACCATGATGGGGTTGAGCGACGCGGTGATGGGGGTGCCGTACTTCTCGGCCGTGAGCGTGGAGAACTTCATCATGGGGACGGGGCCAACGCAGAAGACCTCGTCGACGGCCTTGGCCTGAAGCAGGCGCTCGAGCGGGGCGGTGACCACGCCCTTCTCGCCGTAGGAGCCGTCGTCGGTGGTGATGTGGATGTGGTCGTCGGGCAGAAGCTCGCGGAACTGATCCTCGAGAAGAAGCAGGTCCTTGGTGCGGGCGCCCATGATGGCGTGAACCTCGTGGCCGGTCTTCACCAGCGTGCGCGCAACGGGGTACGCGATGGCAAGCCCAACGCCGCCACCAATGACGCAGGTGGTCCCGGGGGCCATGACCGTGGGCTGCCCCAGCGGGCCGGTGACGTCGAGAATGGCGTCGCCGGGCTCGTACGTAGAGAGCATCTTCGTGGTCTTGCCGACCACCATGAAGATGAACTCGACCCAGCCCTCCTCGGGGTTCCAGTCCGCGAAGGTGAACGGCACGCGCTCACCGGTCTCGTTGGCGCGAACCATGAGGAACTGACCAGCGTGTGCGTGCTTGGCCATCTCCGGCGCCTCGATGCGGAACTTGAACACCTTCTCTGAGAACTGCGTCTTTTCGAGGATCTTATACATGAAGCCTGACTCCTCTCCTAAAGCCGCTTCAGACTTGACCCCGGGCGGAGATGCCCAAGGCCTACCAACGTCTTAGTTTAATTGTTGGTTGAACTGTAGATTACCCTCAACAGCGCCTACATGATTTATCGCAGCAGGTTTTGAGGCGAGCGGTTGCTCGTTGCCGGAGCTAGCGTAGGGCGTCAGCGGGCATGCCGTCTTTCACGACCCGCTCGCAGAGAGACGCCGCGTCTTGGGCCAGAATCTGGAACTCGTCCAGGAAGCCACCCTTAAGCTCGCGCAGGACGTAGTCTGCCACTTGCATCTTTCCGGGCGGACGACCAATGCCACAGCGAATGCGCGAGAAGTCCCTCGTGCCGAGCTTGTTGGCAATGGAGCGCAGGCCATTGTGGGCGTTGAGGCCGCCGCCCCACTTGGCGCGCACCTCTCCCGCGGGAAGGTCGACCTCGTCGTGCACCACCAGGATCTCGGCGGGGGTCACGTGCTCCTGTCGCATGAGCTTGGAGAGCGGGCCGCCGCTCGTGTTCATGAAGTCCTGCGGTTTGGCGAGAATGACCTCGCGTCCGCCGATGAGGGCGTGGGCAACCATGCAGCCGGCCTCGCTCTTCCAGTAGCGCGTGCCGGCGCGCTCGGCCAGCACGTCGACGGTGGCAAAGCCGATGTTGTGACGCGTGTGCTCGTACTCTGAGCCGGGGTTGCCCAGGCCGCACACGAGCCGGACCTCCTTGGGACGCGCGGACATGCCGCTCCTCTCGTTGTGGCTGCTTGTGGTCACGGTAAGGGTAGCGCATGCGGGGTAGCGGCGTTGCGACGCGGCCCGCAGTCCTTATCGCATGCGGCGCTCGATCGTCTCGGGAAGCCTAGAGTCGGTGCCGCGTAGCCCTCCCGCGTCATGCGGCGTGGGGACGAGGCGCAGGTCGTGCGCTGGGGGTGCATACATCACCCGGGGTGGCCTCTCCGCTAGCGATTGCGCCATGGCAGGAGCGCGGTCAGACAGCCAGTGCCACAGCGTTTCCTTAAGATCCGAAATGCTTGGGCGCGCACCTTGGGCTGCAGCTAGGCCGGCGAGAAGACAATCCAGAAGCCCCTTGTCGCCACTCTCGCGCGGCGGCACGTTGATGGGCGCGTAATCGCACTTCACGCGATATGGGCTTAGGTCTGCGTGCTCCATGAGCTGGTAGGGCGTGTGGCCGGAGTACAGCTCGTAGAGAACCGAGCACAGCGCATACACGTCGATCTTGGAGGAGTGCCGCAGCACTTGCACGCCCGGTGCGTCGCGCGTGAGCATCTCGGGCGGAGCGTACTCGATGGTGCCATTACGCCAGATGTTCGTCTGCTGCGTGAAGTCTGGGGCGGCGTTGGGGTCCATCTGCCGGGCGTCAATGGACGCTGCGCTACCGAGGTCAATAAGTACCAGGTCAAGTATCCCGTTTGCCAGTTGGTCTCGTAGGGGGTAGCGGTCAAGTCTAACCATGATGTTGCGAGGGGAGATGTCACGGTGAGAAAAGCCGCTGGTCCTATCCTGCGCCGCCACGAGGATTTGCAGCACGCGCACTCCAACGGATGCCACCCATTCTGCCGCCACGCCCATGCCGTAGCGCGTGGTCCTCGGCAGATAGGGGGCAACTGAGCGCAGCGTTCTACCCTCGACCCAATCCATGAGAATAACGGGGCCTCCCGCATACGTTCCAAAACCCTGCGTTGCGGGCCATCCTTCGATACCGCTCACAGTGCGCTGGGCGAGGTACTCCTCGCGAAACGCCTGTGCCCTTCCCTTGAATATGGCCTCGGAGCGCTGCCTGTCTGCGTTGCCCCCGCTCGCGCCTAGGAGAGATTTCAGGCAGAACGCCTCGCCGTATGCGTTGAACACCTTGGTTGCACGTCCGGAGCCTCCGCGGTGCGTGCTCTCGCCGCCCGCGGCGAGAAGCGTCATGTACTGCCTGCTTGCGGTATCCGCGGCCCCAACAGCCGTGGGGGAGCAGCAATCAAGCGAGTCCAGCTCAATGAGCCGCGCGGGACCCAGAGAGTATGACCTTGCAAACCCCGTTCCGCTTGGCGAGGGTGCGGATGCTCTCGATGACGTTCTGTCTCAGGTCCATCGTCTCCGCCTTGTCGCCATGGGGGGCTTGGTGCGCCGCGCTCCCACGCCTTGGACGAGAAGAGCCCCGACCGCGCGTTGCGGTCGGGGCTCGGCTTCAGGCGGATGCCAGCTGAGGACGTGCGGCTACTCGCCGTCCTCGCCCAGGAGCACCTTGGTCATGTCCGCGGCGGCCTTCTTGCCGGCGCCCATGGCCAGGATGACGGTCGCGGCACCGGTCACGATGTCGCCGCCAGCCCAGATCTTGGGGTTGGAGGTGCGGCCGGTCTCCTCGTCGGCCACGATGTAGCCCCACTTGTTGAGCTCCATGCCGCCGATCTTTGCGGCAAACGGGTTCGCGTTGGTGCCGATGGCGGAAATCGCGACGTCGCAGGGGATTTCCTCGATGGCGCCCTCGATGGGCACGGGGCGACGGCGTCCGGAGGCGTCCGGCTCGCCCAGCTCCATGTCCTGCACCTTGACGGCGCGCACGGCGCCGTCCTCGCCGGCGATGAACTCGAGCGGCGAGACCAGCTCGTGGATCTTGACGCCCTCTGCCTTGGCGTGCAGGACCTCGGCGCGACGCGCGGGCATCTCGGCTTCGGTGCGGCGGTAGCACAGGGTGACTTCCTCGGCGCCCAGGCGCAGCGCGGTGCGGACGGAGTCCATGGCCACGTTGCCGCCGCCAAAGACCACGACGTGCTTGCCGTGCTTGGTGGGGGTGTCGTACTCGGGGAACTTGTTCGCCTTCATCAGGTTCACGCGGGTCAGGTACTCGTTCGCGAAGAACACGTTCGGCAGGTTCTCGCCGGGGATGTTCAGGAACTTAGGGAGTCCGGCTCCGGTTGCCACGTAGATGGCATCGAAGCCCTTCTCGCCCAGAAGCTCCGCGGAATCGGCGAGGTTGCCCATGACGGAGTTGTACTCGAACTTGACGCCCAGCTCCTTGAGGCCGTCGATCTCGCGCTTGACGACGGCCTTCGGCAGACGGAACTCGGGGATGCCGTAGACCAGCACGCCGCCGCCGGTGAAGAACGCCTCGAACACGGTGACGTCGAAGCCGTTGCGGGCGAGCTCGCCGGCGCAGGTGATGCCGGACGGGCCGGAGCCGATGACGGCGATCTTCTTGCCGTTGGCGGGCTTCATCTGGGGCTTGCTGGCAAGCTCGGGCTGGTCGCCCAGGAAGCGCTCCAGCTGGCCGATGGCGACGGGCTGGCTCTTGACGCCGCGGATGCACTTGCCCTCGCACTGGGTCTCCTGCGGGCAGACGCGGCCGCAGATGGCGGGCAGCATGGACTGCTCGTGGATGATGTCGAGGCCCTCACCGAACTTGTGCTCGTAGATCTTCTCGATGAACGCGGGGATGTTGATGTTGACGGGACAGCCCTGCACGCAGAGGGGCTTCTTGCACCTCATGCAGCGCGCGGCCTCGGCCACGGCCATCTCCTCCGTGAATCCCTTGTCGACGGGACGGAAGTCGTGGGCGCGCTCGGCGGCGGGCTCCTCGTTATCGGGTGTGCGCGGAGCCTTCATGTCCGCGACCCAGCGACCGTTTACCTCTGGCATGCGCAGTTCGCCTCCTCATAGGCCTTGAGGGCCTGGCCCTCCTCGGTACGGTATGCAGCCTGACGCGCGCGCAGGTCGTTCCAGTCGACCTTGGTTGCGTCGAAGTCGGGACCGTCGACGCAGGCAAACTTGGTCTTGCCGTCGATCTCGACGCGGCAGCAGCCGCACATGCCCGTGCCGTCAACCATGATGGGGTTGAGCGACGCGGTGATGGGGGTGCCGTACTTCTCGGCCGTGAGCGTGGAGAACTTCATCATGGGGACGGGGCCAACGCAGAAGACCTCGTCGACGGCCTTGGCCTGAAGCAGGCGCTCGAGCGGGGCGGTGACCACGCCCTTCTCGCCGTAGGAGCCGTCGTCGGTGGTGATGTGGATGTGGTCGTCGGGCAGAAGCTCGCGGAACTGATCCTCGAGAAGAAGCAGGTCCTTGGTGCGGGCGCCCATGATGGCGTGAACCTCGTGGCCGGTCTTCACCAGCGTGCGCGCAACGGGGTACGCGATGGCAAGCCCAACGCCGCCACCAATGACGCAGGTGGTCCCGGGGGCCATGACCGTGGGCTGCCCCAGCGGGCCGGTGACGTCGAGAATGGCGTCGCCGGGCTCGTACGTAGAGAGCATCTTCGTGGTCTTGCCGACCACCATGAAGATGAACTCGACCCAGCCCTCCTCGGGGTTCCAGTCCGCGAAGGTGAACGGCACGCGCTCACCGGTCTCGTTGGCGCGAACCATGAGGAACTGACCAGCGTGTGCGTGCTTGGCCATCTCCGGCGCCTCGATGCGGAACTTGAACACCTTCTCTGAGAACTGCGTCTTTTCGAGGATCTTATACATGAAGCCTGACTCCTCTCCTAAAGCCGCTTCAGACTTGACCCCGGGCGGAGATGCCCAAGGCCTACCAACGTCTTAGTTTAATTGTTGGTTGAACTGTAGATTACCCTCAACAGCGCCTACATGATTTATCGCAGCAGGTTTTGAGGCGAGCGGTTGCTCGTTGCCGGAGCTAGCGTAGGGCGTCAGCGGGCATGCCGTCTTTCACGACCCGCTCGCAGAGAGACGCCGCGTCTTGGGCCAGAATCTGGAACTCGTCCAGGAAGCCACCCTTAAGCTCGCGCAGGACGTAGTCTGCCACTTGCATCTTTCCGGGCGGACGACCAATGCCACAGCGAATGCGCGAGAAGTCCCTCGTGCCGAGCTTGTTGGCAATGGAGCGCAGGCCATTGTGGGCGTTGAGGCCGCCGCCCCACTTGGCGCGCACCTCTCCCGCGGGAAGGTCGACCTCGTCGTGCACCACCAGGATCTCGGCGGGGGTCACGTGCTCCTGTCGCATGAGCTTGGAGAGCGGGCCGCCGCTCGTGTTCATGAAGTCCTGCGGTTTGGCGAGAATGACCTCGCGTCCGCCGATGAGGGCGTGGGCAACCATGCAGCCGGCCTCGCTCTTCCAGTAGCGCGTGCCGGCGCGCTCGGCCAGCACGTCGACGGTGGCAAAGCCGATGTTGTGACGCGTGTGCTCGTACTCTGAGCCGGGGTTGCCCAGGCCGCACACGAGCCGGACCTCCTTGGGACGCGCGGACATGCCGCTCCTCTCGTTGTGGCTGCTTGTGGTCACGGTAAGGGTAGCGCATGCGGGGTAGCGGCGTTGCGACGCGGCCCGCAGTCCTTATCGCATGCGGCGCTCGATCGTCTCGGGAAGCCTAGAGTCGGTGCCGCGTAGCCCTCCCGCGTCATGCGGCGTGGGGACGAGGCGCAGGTCGTGCGCTGGGGGTGCATACATCACCCGGGGTGGCCTCTCCGCTAGCGATTGCGCCATGGCAGGAGCGCGGTCAGACAGCCAGTGCCACAGCGTTTCCTTAAGATCCGAAATGCTTGGGCGCGCACCTTGGGCTGCAGCTAGGCCGGCGAGAAGACAATCCAGAAGCCCCTTGTCGCCACTCTCGCGCGGCGGCACGTTGATGGGCGCGTAATCGCACTTCACGCGATATGGGCTTAGGTCTGCGTGCTCCATGAGCTGGTAGGGCGTGTGGCCGGAGTACAGCTCGTAGAGAACCGAGCACAGCGCATACACGTCGATCTTGGAGGAGTGCCGCAGCACTTGCACGCCCGGTGCGTCGCGCGTGAGCATCTCGGGCGGAGCGTACTCGATGGTGCCATTACGCCAGATGTTCGTCTGCTGCGTGAAGTCTGGGGCGGCGTTGGGGTCCATCTGCCGGGCGTCAATGGACGCTGCGCTACCGAGGTCAATAAGTACCAGGTCAAGTATCCCGTTTGCCAGTTGGTCTCGTAGGGGGTAGCGGTCAAGTCTAACCATGATGTTGCGAGGGGAGATGTCACGGTGAGAAAAGCCGCTGGTCCTATCCTGCGCCGCCACGAGGATTTGCAGCACGCGCACTCCAACGGATGCCACCCATTCTGCCGCCACGCCCATGCCGTAGCGCGTGGTCCTCGGCAGATAGGGGGCAACTGAGCGCAGCGTTCTACCCTCGACCCAATCCATGAGAATAACGGGGCCTCCCGCATACGTTCCAAAACCCTGCGTTGCGGGCCATCCTTCGATACCGCTCACAGTGCGCTGGGCGAGGTACTCCTCGCGAAACGCCTGTGCCCTTCCCTTGAATATGGCCTCGGAGCGCTGCCTGTCTGCGTTGCCCCCGCTCGCGCCTAGGAGAGATTTCAGGCAGAACGCCTCGCCGTATGCGTTGAACACCTTGGTTGCACGTCCGGAGCCTCCGCGGTGCGTGCTCTCGCCGCCCGCGGCGAGAAGCGTCATGTACTGCCTGCTTGCGGTATCCGCGGCCCCAACAGCCGTGGGGGAGCAGCAATCAAGCGAGTCCAGCTCAATGAGCCGCGCGGAACCGGAAGGCGTGCCTGACCCTTCATCGCCCGAGGAACGCGGTGCTCCAGTGCCCAAGAAGCTCATTTGGCACCTTGCAGTGCCATGACGAGAAAGCGCGTGGTTCGCCCGAGGCAAAGGATATCCCCTCGCTCGAGGGCGACGGGGGGATATGTGCCCTTGCTTCTTCCCGAGCGCGGCGGCTCCACTACCTGCGCGCTTTTGTCTGCGCCGCTGATGAGCATGGTGCCGTTGGTGGAGCCTAGGCCCTGGCAGACCCATCGCGAGCCGTCGCGCCAGATGCGAAGGTGCTGGCGCGAGACGTCTACGTCTACGTCAGTGATTGCGTTGGGTCCCGAGGCGAGAGACCCAATCGTGCTTCCCGCAGGGCTGAGCGGGTATATGGGCGGTCGAGCGGCGCCGTTTACAATGCGCAGCAGCCCCAGTGCCAATGGGCCGCTCTCATCGGGCATCACCTGCGTGCCCATAGAGGTCTCCACAGTGCCTATGTCCATCGCAAGGAACCTCTGCGCGAACTTCTCAACGGTGGCTACGGCGGCAGCTGGATCCGCGAGGCAGCCCGCCGCAACAAAGAGCATGAGGGCGAGAGTAGAGCGGTCGGACTCATTGCGAAGTCGCACGCGTCCCAGTCTCTGGGCTTCGTTTCCGTAGAGCAGCGAATCAAGCCCAAACTGCGCGAGCGCGCCCTGCATCTGTGCGGCAGCCGGCCCCAGGTAGTGCGCGAGAATACCGTCTCTGCCAGGGCCCGCGCCGTTGGCGAGCATGCGGCCAAGAAGCGTTTGGGAGGCGCCCGCGAGGTCGGCAAAAATGCCGGGGTTCACCTGGCCCGGCTGCGCATGAACCACCTCGCGCGAGAGAAACGTACGCTCGTCCACGCGATCGCGCGGCGCCCTGCCACCCACGCTGATCCTGCCCGAGAGCAGTATGCGTGCCGCTTCCTTGTTCGATATTCCCCCAAATGACTTGAGGTCTTGGTACAAAATTGAACTTGGTGTGTCCTGGCCAAACAAGAGGGGCTCCTTTGCGCTGCGGTTTGAGCACATTCTCGCACGAAGCCAGTTCCTTGGTCTGCATCAGGGGCCAATCTAGCCAGACGGGTTTTGTGCAGGATTGCACCTGCGGTCGGATTACCATGGTCATAACCCGGTTTGAGGAGGTTGCAATGATTTGCCCGCATTGTGGGGCTCAACTTTCTGATGGCAGCACGTTCTGCACGAACTGCGGCACTCGGTTGGATACGGTAGCAAACACACTGCCCAAAAAGCGTTTCTGCACGTCATGCGGCGCGGAGATTCCGGCAGGCTCTAGCTTCTGCGTGCAATGTGGCGCACCGGTTGCCGGACAGCCTGGTACTCAGGGCCAGGGAAATCCAGCCTACCGTCCCACGCAGGCATCGGCTGCGCCCGCTGGCCAGACCGCCGTTCGTCCTCCTCTGAGCGTTCCTTACGGTGCGTCTCAAAGCACGCCCCAGATGGCTCAAGCTACCGGCGGAGCATCTCAAGGCGCAAATAGCCACTCTTCCAAGCACACCGTCGCAATAGTGGTGGCGTGCATCGCCGTGGTTGCCGTTGTCGGCGTTGGTGCCTACTTCTTCTTGTCGCAGCGATCTGCAGCAAGCCAGGCGCAACAGAGCGAGCAGACCACCGCGTCTTCTACCGAGGCAGACTCGAGTGAGAAGACAAGCGAGTCCACGACAGGCCAGACAGCCTCCAACACCACGACAACTGACAAGAGCGAAGAGACGACGAGCTCGGAGACTAGCGCAAAGCCGAAAACCGACATCACGTACGACGAGAGCACGGGATCGGTAACCTCGGCAACCTATGGGCTCTCGGTCACCTTGCCTAGTGGCATGACATCGCAGACGTACTCCGATGGGACGGGCATCACGCTCAAGGATTCCGGCTCGGGCATGGTCATCAATGTCTGGGCAAAGGCAAACGATAGCGGCCAGTCCCTCGATTACGTCAAACAGGTAGCGGAGAATGGCCACGATGTTGACTATGACGCCACGGGGGATGGCTGGTTTGTTGTCTCGTATTGGAATGGCGACACTGGCTACTACGTGCGCGAATACGTAAACGACTCCCGTATTTTGGCCCTTGAGTTCACCTGGCCGAGGGATTCTTCTGCCCGCGGCTCTCAGATTGTTGAAGACATGACTCCCACGCTTAACGTGGCCGAATAGGCGTGGCTCTCATCCGATTCTGCTATCAGTGGCTGGTGCGCATTGCGTGCCAGCCACGTTTTTGCTGGTTGAGGTCTAGCGGCCATAACAAGCTCCGTACAAAGGGCATCGGCGCTTTCTTTGGAGGTTGCGCAACAATATAGAAAAAGCCTTGACGTACCATGTGCACAGCACGTCGGACGTTGGTTGTAGCTATGGCATGAGGGTTGGTGGAGCAATGAAGTGCTGGAACTGTGGGCAGGAGATTGAACGAGGCGGTTCGTCGTTCTGCCCCAACTGTGGGGCAAACCTCGCAGACGCGCCTAAAGCAAAGGTAGAAGGGCAGGAGAAGACCGTTGCGCAGGCTGCAGTGACGGGAGATGGGTCTTCGGCGGCTCCTGCAACCGGTGCGTCCAACACAGACGCGCGTCCCGTCATGCCCGAGGTTCCCATTGACCAGACCCAGCGCTATGTGACGCCATTGCCCTCCAATGCCTGGAGCCAGCCCGCCTCGCCGTCCAGTGAGTATGACTCGCTTGGCGCGGATTATCAGACGCCCCAAACCGTGGTCTCTGGTGGGGTCGACTCTCCCGAGCAGGCGAAAGAGGACTACAAGCGCGCGAAGAGGGAGCTCAAGGAGGCTCGCAAGCGTGCCGGAAAGTCCAACGCTCCCAAGATCATCGCGGCAATTGTCGCCTTTGTTCTCGTTGCGGGTGGTGCGGCGGCAGCCATGTACTACTTCGATCACGGCAACTCGTTCGACCCCAATGGCGGCCAGGTGCAGGAGCAGCCTGCGGACGAGTCAAGCTCTCAGGACACCCAGAGCTCAAGCGACTCGACGGACTCAACCGACAAGACCGATGCAAGCGCGTCGTCTGCCTCCAAGGACTCTTCCTCCTCAGATAGTGGTTCTGCTACGAGCAGATCGAGCAATTCTACAAGGGAAAGTGCCCTTGTCGGCACTTGGACTGGAGAGCTGAAAAAGACCTCGAGCGGTTCGCTGGATTGCTATGGTTCCCAGAAAATGCCCCCAGTGCTTACGGTCAAGTCCGTTGACTCGGCGGGGAAGATTACCGCAGATCTTAAAGTGTGCTACCACGCGCACGATTCGGAAGATAACCCAGTCGATTCCTCTCCCGCCGATGTCTACTACGAGGTAAAAGACATCACAATGACGGACAACAATGGCTCCTTCTCGTACAAGCTTGACGTTCAGTCAATCGACAAGAGCTATAGCGATAACGATTCTTATGAGATTGATTTTACATTTGATGAAACTGCGACAACTCCCAAACTTACGGCTAAAACGAGAAGCGCCTATTACCCAGATGGAAGTTACTTTGGTAGCTTGGAAAACGAGGACTTCGAGTTCAGCAAGACGAGCTAGCGCGAGAAGCCCCTGCCTTTGCCCATCGACCTACTCCGTTACTCTCGAAAGGAATGACAATGGTCTGCCCAAAGTGTGGTGCCCAAATTGCCAATGGAGCTGCGTTCTGTCCTAAGTGCGGAGCCAAGCTTGGTGCAGCAAACGTTGCGATGCCGGCTTCCTCTCCCGTCACCATGGGCACCCCCGCTCCCGTAAAGCCTGGTATGTCGGTGTCTCTCCAGAGCATCATCTCGGTTGCCTGCGCGGCGCTGGCTATCTTCTCGGCGTTTATGCCTTGGGCCACGATGGATGCGACCACTTCCGCAGTGAGCAATGCGGCTTCGCTCTTTGGCGTGGGGGCAAGCTTCCAGAAGAGCTATACGCTCGCGCAGTTCAGTCAGCTCTCCTCTGACTGGGGGAGTTACCGTTCGATGGGGGTGTCCGGCGGCGAATGGTTCATGGCGTTCTTCGTAATTTGGCTTGTTGCTCTATTCCTTATTGCTGGTGGTGCTGCGTACTACCTGGCTAAGAGAAGCGCAGGCGGGAAGCGCTACATGCTCGTGGGCCTCGTTGTGTATGCCGTGCTCGCCATAGTCTGCATGATGCTCTTGGGGTCGTCGCGTGACTTTACGTCCGACTTTACGGGTGAACTGGTCTGCCTGTTTGCATGCGCCGCGGGCATTGTCTTTGCGATTATCGCCGGCAACCCGCAGAGGGCATAACCAGCGCTAAGTTGATGTACCGGTCTGAGCAACAACAACGATGGGGGACAAGCAATGGGATTCTTGGATAACGTCTCGAACTCTCTTAACCGTGGGGTCAACACTGTGAGCAGGTCGGGCAAGACCGCTCAGCTCAACATGCAGATAAACGAGCTCATGAAGCAGCGCCAGAACATGGCTGCACAGCTTGGCGCGAGCCTTTACGACATGACGAAGGGCAACCCCGCTTTCACGGCTGGTCGTGAGCCCCTCTACAACGGCATTGCGAGCATTGACGCGCAGCGAGCGTCACTCGAGGCGCAGATTGAGCAGATTAAGGCAGAGCAGGCAGCAGAGACTGCTGCGGCTCAGACGTATCGCTGCCCCAACTGCGGGTCTTTTGTCTCTGCAACGGATCTGTTCTGCAGGGGCTGCGGCCTTCCCATTGCCCAGGTGATGGCCGCACAGGCGCCCGTTACCCCCGCCATGGTCCCCGTGCCTGGTGGTCGCACGTGCCCAACGTGCGGTGCGCCCATGGGACCGGATGACGTGTTCTGCATGAACTGCGGCACCCGCGTCGATGCCCCCGCACCGGCCCCTGCGCCAGCGCCAGCCCCCGCACCCGCGCCGGCTGTGGCACCCGAGCCCGTTGCCATGCCGGTGGCTGAGCCTGCCCCGGCTCCAGAGCCGACGCCGGTCGCCGCAGCCCCTCAGGTGCAGGCCAAGCAGAATGCACCCGTCCAGGCGCCCGAGCCCGCACCCGCCATCGAAGCCGATGACTCCGGCCTTACCGTCATGCCTGCGGAAGCCGAGGCTGCCCCCGCAACGCCTGCGCCAAACGTGTGCCCCAACTGCGGTGCCGAGGTTGCCCCTGGCGAGAAGTTCTGCTTCTCCTGCGGCCACAAGCTCGGCTAGGCATCGTCTTACAGGCATATCAACACGAGGGAATTTGTCATGGAGGATATGGTTGAGGTTGACCAGTCCCTCAGTACCGCTGTGGTTCATCAGGCCAACCGCCCAAAGACGTTCCAGGTTCAGCCGCCCAGCCCTCGTTTTGCTCCAATTGCGGCTCACGCCTTTGGCCAGGTGCCAAGTTCTGCCCCACGTATGGTGCCAAGGTTAAGGACTACGGAAGCGCTGCAGGTGGCCAAGCCCTAAAGCCCGAGGTTTATTGTTCTGA
>Ga0256404_1009242_pt1 | contig 14263 bp, 12 predicted proteins | sample RumenRJG_01DNA_FD_185990 | JGI IMG/M metagenome (GOLD analysis project Ga0256404, IMG submission 185990) | Bovine rumen microbial communities from Lethbridge, Alberta, Canada - RJG_01 | ecosystem: Host-associated > Mammals > Digestive system > Stomach > Rumen | place: Canada: Alberta | collected...
ACCACCATTTCACTTCATATTCTGATAGAATATTTCCACAAGGCAATCATCCTTAATGTCACAGTATATGATCGAGCCCTCAAAGGAGAAACTGATGGTATATAACGTTTCCTTTGATATCTGTGCCGTGGTGATCACCACGATCTGCATTTCTGTCATGATTCTGCACAAGGACATGAAACGCTTAGAGAACAAGGTGCTTTCTGGTATTCTGGTTCTTCATTTTGCTGCAGCTGTTCTGGACATATGGAGTTCGGTAGCCAATTCCTACACAGCCCAGTATTCCTATGCTTACAGAGACTTTCTCAACCTGTCGTTTCTCCTGACCCACTGCATGGAAGCCGCGCTGTTCGCCTGGTATCTCATGCTTCTTTTCGGCCTGGACATGGTCCGCCGGAAAACAGTGAAGGCACTCCTGATTATTCCTGAACTGGCAGGTGTGATCCTGCCCCTGGCTTTGAATAACGTTTTCCGCTGGGTTTTCTACTACGACAAATACGGAGTCTATTCACACGGACCCATGATGTATCCCCTCTACGGAGTATCCATATTCTACATGGTGCTCTGCTGCTTCATCGTGCTCATGAAACGGAATCTCCTGACCCGCCGCCAGTGGCGGGCTATGATAGCACTTTTGCTGACCAGCCTCATCCCCATCCTGATTCAGATGATCTTCATTCCTCATCAGCTCATCGAATTGTTCTTCCAATCCGTTGGGTTCTACATGCTGATGACCACCGTAGACAACTTTGACGATTTGAGAAACCCGGTAACAAAAGTATATAACAGGTTCGCATTTATCAAGTCCCTGTCCATTCTCATGGCATCGGGTACTACCTTCAGGCTGATAGTAGTAAAGCTTTCAAAAAGCCAGTACTTCAAGTCGGAAGGGTACGAGAATCTGAGGATAAACGCACTGCTCCATTTCGCTGCAGACTGGCTGGACTCTCTTGATCCGAGGATTAATGTTTACGACTGCGCCAGAGGATTTTTCGTTCTTCCGGTAGTCATGGGAGATGCCTTGTTCACCGCCGACCTGCGGTCAAAGATAGCAGAGCGGTTTAAGGAAAAGTGGACCTACAGCGAACTTTCACTGACATTTGCTGTACAGCTTTGTACAATAACCCTCCCTCAAGATGATTTGGATCCGGAACAGATTCTGGAAATAATAGACATGCCATTTACCGAAAAGAATCCGGTAATCAGTTATACCACACCAACTGAGATACGAGCCTCAATGGCCGCAGCCCCCGCTGCAGTACCTGAAGCCATGGACATTCCCCAGGAACTGTCTGACACCCTGGATGCCTTTCTTGCAGGAGTCATGACTCTTACCCGAGCCGAGAAAACCGTTTTCCAATGTTATACCCGGGGAATGACCCCTTCCCAGATTTCAGAAGAGATTTTCATATCGGTAAACACCGTCAAGAAACATACTAAAAGCATCTACCGAAAACTTGAAATCAATTCCCGGAACGAACTGATCATGTACGTGGATCTGTTCCGGCGATGCAGACGGATGGATGATCTGGAAAACATCTGATTTATTCAAGCCTTGAAGCCCTGTGGTTTCAAGGCTTTTTTAAAAGTACCCGCCGGGTACTATGCACGGATTTAAATACAAGGTATGCTCATCACAAGAAAATACAGCCCCCGCAAATTAATTTCAGGGAATCACTCTCAGAAGATACAAAACACAAAAGGAGGTAACAACATGAAGTTCGAAGTAAAAGATGCACCTTTCTCAATACTGGTGTGCCAGCTTGACGGCGGTGAGATGATGAAATGTCAGTCGGGAGCCATGGCATGGATGACACGCAGCGTGAAGATGCAGACCAAGAGCGGCGGTCTGGGCGGCATGTTCAAAAAAGCCATCTCGGGAGAATCTCTCTTCCTCAACAACTATGTTGCCGAAGCACCTGGAGAAATCGCCTTCGGAATGAGTTTTCCGGGGCACATACTGGCCGTTGATGTTACCCAGATGCCTCTTGTGGCTCAGAAAAAAGCCTTTCTTGCCAGCGAATCCACTGTCAACATGGACGTTTTTCTGCAGAAAAAAATAGGCGCCGGATTCTTCGGAGGAGAAGGATTTATCATGGAAAAATTCAGCGGCAGCGGCTACGCCTTCCTGGAGGTAGACGGAGCAGTTGAAGAGAAAGTCCTGGGCGCCGGAGAACAATTGGTTGTAGACAGCGGATATGTAGCAGCCATGGAGCAGTCTGTAAGCATGGATATCGAAATGGTTAAAGGCCTGGGCAACATCGCCTTCGGAGGCGAAGGTCTGTTCAACACCATCCTCACCGGACCTGGAAGAGTATGGCTCCAGACCATGCCGATTTCAGCCTTTGCCAACAGCCTTGCTCCGCTTATAGCCGCAAACAACGGAAAATAAGGAGGACACCATGAAAAAGAAAGGAATCATCTTAGCTCTGCTGATGGGTGCTGTAATGTTTGCTATGACAGCTTGTGGCGATAAGCAGCCTGTTTCGGTTTTCAATCCCCAGGAAGATTATGACGGATTTGAAAAACTTGCAGAACAGGATCTGGAAGGCACCGGGGACATAGACAAAATAATGCTGTTCGTCCCTGCTGAAAACACCAGTCACCACTCAACCTATGTAACCGGTTCATCTTCCGACGTCAACGCCAATATCTCCCTTGTGAACAGCAATACCATAAAAGCCAACGACAAAGATCCGGAAAAGATCCTTTCAGAAATGTCGTACATCGACAGCGACTATTTCTCCGGAGCAGAAAAGAAGGCAAGCGAGATCAAAACAGCTCAGGATGGAAAAGCAGCCTATATTTCAGACTATGAAATATACAAGTACGGCTCCGAAACATTGCAGGGATACTGCAAGACAGACTTTGTCCTGAAGCTGGATGACGACAACTTCATCTATGGAAAAGTCAACATCTCCATGACTCACGTAGATAAATACGACAAAGATATAAAGGCAATTGTAAAAGAAATGGATCAGTACTACTGCGTGAAGATCTACTACGACAAGGATAAAGTTATCAAGAGAATGGACGCCATTAAAGGCGGAGAAACCAGCTAAACATTAATTCCCAATATATCCCCAATTATATTTCCCCAAATATATTCCCCATTGAAAAAGAGATGCGGCATAAAACGCCGCATCTCTTTTTAATCAGCTTTTCAAATCAGTGCTGAAACTATCTGTCCTACAGATCGTAACCAGCCTTGAATGCCTTCTTGTTAAGCTCTACGAACTTAGGCTTAACGTTCTTCTCAATCTGAGCATCCCAGTCAACATGATCAAGAGTTCCGATAGCCTTTACCAGTGCTCCCAGAAGAACTACGTTCATTGCCTTAGGATTTCCCAGCTCTGTAGCGATATCTCCTGCCTTGAGAGACAGAACCTCGCACTTTGTCTTCAGATCCTCGATGATGCCATCTGGATACTCAGCCTTGCCCAGGTTAACTGGTGCAGGGTTGATTTCAAAATCGTTTACTACGATCTTTCCGCCCTTCTTCAGGTATGGCAGCCATCTCAGAGCTTCCATTGTCTCGAATGCTACGATAACGTCAGCAGATCCCTTTCCAACAATTGGAGAAAGAACCTTGTCTCCGTATCTAACCTGAGTGCTTACGCTGCCTCCACGCTGAGACATTCCGTGAATCTCACTCATCTTTACATCGTAACCTGCTTCCATCAGACCGCTGGTCAGGATCTTACTTGCCAGGATAGTTCCCTGACCACCTACTCCAACGAGAAGGATATTCTTAACATCGCTCATTACTTTGTCACCTCCGAAATCGCATCAAATGGGCAAACCTGCTTGCAGACTGTGCAGCCTGTGCAGCTTGTGGTGTCGATGACTACCTTATCCTTTGTAGAAATAAGAGCAGGGCATCCTGTTCTTACGCAGGACTTGCAGTTTCTGCACTTGTCCTGATCGATCAGGCACTGTGTCTTGTGGAGTGTTGGGAACTCATCAAGATCCTGCTGGCTGAACTTCTTAAGAACGCATGGCCATCTTGTAATGATAACGGTTGGCTCATCCTTAGCGATGCACTCGTCAAGAGCCTTATCAACCTCGTCCAGGTGGAGTGGGTTTACTGTGTAGATGTTCTCCTTCTTAACGCCGATAGCCTGGCACAGTGCAGGGATATCAACTTATGGAGCTGGCTTGCCCATCAGAGTGAATCCTGTACCAGGGTTCTGCTGATGACCAGTCATTCCTGTAATTCTGTTGTCCAGAATTACGCTGATGCTGCTGCTCTGGTTGTAAACAGCGTCCATCAAGCTTGTAATTCCGCTGTGGAAGAATGTGGAGTCTCCCAGAACACCAACAGCCTTTGTCTTAGCTCCTGCTACCTTGTAAGCCTGAGAAGCACCGTGTGCCATTGACAGGGATGCTCCCATGCAGATAGCTGTATCCAGAGCATTCAGAGGATCGTTTGCACCCAGTGTGTAGCATCCGATATCTCCGTTGATCATCAGGCCCTTCTTCTTCTTGATAGCCTGGAAGAATCCTCTGTGAGGACATCCTGCGCAAAGCGTTGGAGGCCTTACAACTGACTTAAGCTCTGAATCGTAGGACTCTGGCTTCTCTCCTGTAAGAGCTTCTCTTACCAGGTCTGTGTTCAGCTCGTCGAATACTGGAATAGTTGGCTTTCCTACGCACTCGATTCCATGTCTCTCCAGGAACTCCTGCAGATATGGATCCATCTCTTCAACTACGTATACCTTGTCAACCTTGGAGCAGAACTCCTTGATCAGGTTTGTAGGCAGAGGGAAAGTCATTCCCAGCTTCAGGTAAGAAGCGTTATCTCCGAATGTTTCCTTAGCATACTGATAAGAGATTCCGGAAGTAACAACACCAATCTTTGTATCGTGATACTCAGGCTGGTTGATCTCTACAGTATTTGCAAACTCTTCCATCTTAGCCAGCTTGTCTTCCAGGTTGACTCTCATCTTCTTGGCATTTGCTGGTGCAGATACGTACTTTGTGATCTGCTTCTTGTAAGGAACATATTCATGCTCAACTCTGTCACCCAGCTCTACGATTCCCTTGGAGTGGCATACACGAGTTGTCAGGTGCATGAGAACAGGTGCGTCGAAACGCTCAGAAAGTTCAAAGGCCATCTTCATGAAGTCCTTGCACTCCTGGCTGCTGGATGGCTCAAGCATCAGCAGTCTTGCAGCCTTCGCATAGTTTCTGTTATCCTGCTCGTTCTGAGAACTGTGCTGTCCCGGGTCGTCTGCAGAAACGATAACGAATCCACCTGTAACGCCGGTATATGCAACAGTGAAGATAGGGTCAGCAGCAACGTTCATTCCTACGTGCTTCATAGCACAGAATGATCTGACGCCAGCCAGGGATGCTCCGATGGCAGCCTCTGCTGCTACCTTCTCGTTTGGAGCCCACTCTGAATATACGTCTTCGCTGTACTGAGGCATATTCTCCAGGATCTCAGTGCTTGGAGTACCGGGATAAGCTGAAGCGAACTGAACGCCACCTTCGTAGGCGCCGCGAGCTATGGCTTCATTGCCCGACATAATTACTTTCATCTACTTACCTCCTTAAGTTCAAGTTTCTTGAAACTTATCATACATCGAGATTATACAACTTTGTATTTTTTTCGTCAATTAAGGGCTGCAGGCCTCCTCTGTCACTTTTTATTGCCTTGATTTACAATAATAACGTCAATTGACTGTTCAAAACAGTAATATTTTCCGGTAAAAATTTTATTTTTATTGTTTTCCACATGATACACAATTGTATTTGGTCCAAAATTATAAATTAAACAGTGAATCCCCTTCTTTTGTTCTTAAGTTTGATCAATTCTCTGTTTTGTTTTCCAGTAAAAACATTAGAAAAATTATGTACATTTTTGGTTTTTGATGCACGATACATTTTCTGCCGCAGGATTTCGGGCACAAAAAAAGCAGTGGGAGACACACCACTGCTTAAGAATACGCATTTAACTTATGCGTGTGTGGGGACGGGTGAGAATTAATTGTCAGCCTTCAGATTGTTCAGTCTTCTGTTAAGTCTGGATACAGTTCTTGCAGCTGTGTTCTTATGCATAGTTCCCTTTGCGGAAGCCTGCATAATCTTCTTCTCGGCTACTGCAAAAGTCTTCTCAGCCTCTGCAACATCTCCCTTAGCAACTGCTGTCATGAATGCCTTCTCAGCCTCCTTGACATGGTTCTTGATACGAGCGTTGCGTGCTGTCTTCTTGTCAATAACCTTGATTCTCTTCTTTGCGGATTTAATGTTTGCCATTTTTCTCCCCCACTATAATAAAAAAGTTTTAAACTCGCACCGGTAATTTTACACTACAACACAGGTGCTTTCAAGAAAGTTTTTTCCGGATATTGTATTTATTTTCCTGCTATGCCGGTACAGGAACAGCAGAACCTTCCGGCTTAAGGTTTGACCTCTACTTGAATCTCAATTTCTCAAACTCACGTTTTCTTGGATGTGCACCTGGTTTCAGCTTGCTGTCCATTTCCTGGATGGCCTTCTTCTCCTTGGAGCTGAGTTTTGTCGGTATCTCAACAACAACCTTTACGTACAGATCACCGAATCTGCCGGTGTGTACGTTTTTCACGCCCTTTCCTTTCAGGCGGAAATTTGATCCGGACTGAGTCCCTGCCGGAATTGTGTATGAGTAAGTTTCATTGAATCCCGGAACCATGACCTTTGCTCCCAGTGCTGCCTCACTGAATGTTACAGGCATGGTGAGATAAAGGTCATCGCCTTTTCTCTTATAAGTACTGTGAGGTCTTACGCTGATAATAACGTAGAGATCTCCCTCAGGTCCTCCATTAACTCCTGGTTCACCCTGTCCTCTTACTGGTATGATGCTGTCATTGTCTACTCCTGCTGGAATATCCAGGTTGATTTTAACCCTCTTCCTTACAGCTCCTGAACCGTGGCAGGTTGGACAAGGAGTCTCGATTATCTGACCTGTTCCTCCGCACTTGCTGCAGGTGGTCACATTCTGAAAGCGACCGAAGGCAGTCTGTGAAACGTGGGAAACCTGACCAGATCCTCCGCAGACATCGCAGGTTTTCTTGTGTGTTCCCGGCGCTGTTCCCTCACCGTTACAGGTTTTGCAGCGGACATTCTTGGTGATCTCGATTTCCTTTTTGCATCCGAAAATAGCTTCTGTGAAATCTATAGTAATATTCTTCTGCAGGTCGCTTCCCCTCTGAGGGCCATTTCTTCTGGCGCTTCTTCTGCTTCCACCGAATCCGCCGCCAAACATATCGAAGATGTCGCTGAAATCGAATCCACCAAAGTCGCCGAAGCCTCCTGCACCACCGAAGCCTGCATTTGGATCTACTCCTGCGTGGCCGAATTTGTCGTATTTTTCTTTCTTTTCAGGATCAGAAAGAACGGCATAGGCTTCGTTTACTTCTTTGAACTTCTCTTCTGCATCTTTGTCATCCGGGTTGCGGTCCGGATGATATTTCATGGCCATTTTGCGGAAAGCCTTCTTTATTTCCTCTGCTGACGCTCCCTTCTGGAGTCCCAGCACCTCGTAATAGTCTCTCTTCTCAGCCATATTTTTTCCTTCTCTATATATTAAATAATGTTCAGATCCAGTCTGCTGACAATGGTCAGAACCTGCTGTCTCTATCATCAAATATGCTGCCGGCTGTTGACCGGCAGCAGTTAATTAATTGCTGGATTAGTTTATATGACTTATTTGTCGTCGTCAACTACTTCGTAGTCAGCATTTACTGTATCTCCTGCAGGGCCCTGTGAAGAGCTGCTGTCAGCACCTGCCTGTGGGCCTGCTCCTGCTGCACCGGCACCAGCTGCGCCGGCAGCCTGCTGCTGAGCCTGTGCTTCCTGATAGATTCTGGAGCTTACCGGATAGAATGCCTGTGTCAAAGCTTCTGTCTTGGCCTTGATATCATCAGTATCATCGCCCTTCAGTGCCTCCTGGAGAGCCTCTTTTGCACTGTTAATCTTAGCCTTTTCGTCTGCTGTAACCTTATCGCCCAGCTCGCCCAGCTGCTTCTCTGTCTCAAAGATCATAGCCTCGGCCTGGTTCTTTGCTTCTACGCCTTCCTTACGCTTCTTGTCTTCCTCAGCGTACATCTCGGCTTCCTTAACCTTCTGGTTGATTTCGTCTTCAGACAGCTTTGTTGAAGATGTAATAGTAATCTTCTGCTCCTTGCCTGTTCCAAGATCCTTTGCGCTTACGTTTACGATACCGTTTGCATCGATGTCGAATGTAACCTCGATCTGTGGAATTCCACGAGGTGCTGGTGCAATGCCTGTGAGCTGGAATCTGCCCAGTGTAATATTGTCTGCAGCCATCTCACGCTCACCCTGCATAACGTGAATGTCTACTGTTGTCTGATTGTCTGCAGCTGTTGAGAAGATCTGGCTCTTCTTTGTAGGAATTGTAGTATTTCTTTCGATCAGCTTTGTTGCAACTCCGCCCAGTGTCTCGATAGACAGAGACAGTGGTGTTACATCCAGAAGAAGAACGTCGTTTACTTCTCCTGTAAGAACTCCTGCCTGAATGGAAGCACCGATTGCTACACACTCATCAGGGTTGATGCCCTTGAACGGATCCTTTCCTGTAACTCTCTTAACAGCTTCCTGAACTGCAGGAATTCTTGTAGAACCTCCTACCAGAATAACCTTGCTCAGATCTGCACTTGTAACTCCGGCGTCTCTCATTGCCTTGTTCATAGGCTCGATAGTCTTCTCAACAAGGTCGCTTGTCAGCTGATCAAAACGTGCTCTTGTCAGATCTACATCCATGTGAAGAGGTCCTTCAGCTGTTACAGTGATGAATGGCAGGTTGATCTTGGTTGTCTGTGCGCTTGACAGCTCCTTCTTAGCCTTCTCGGCTGCTTCCTTCAGTCTCTGGAGAGCCATGTTGTCCTTTCTCAGGTCAACTCCGTGCTCTTTCTGGAACTCGTCAGCCAGGTAGTTCATGATCTTGTTATCGAAGTCATCGCCGCCCAGGTGTGTGTCACCGTTTGTGGCCAGTACTTCAAATACGCCGTCACCAAGCTCAAGAACAGATACATCGAATGTACCGCCGCCCAGGTCGTACACGAGGATCTTCTGGGATCCGTCTGCCTTGTCCAGACCATATGCAAGAGAAGCTGCTGTAGGCTCGTTGATGATTCTCTTAACATCCAGTCCTGCAATCTTTCCTGCATCCTTTGTAGCCTGCTTCTGAGCATCTGAGAAGTAAGCAGGTACTGTGATAACTGCCTCTGTTACCTTGTCTCCCAGGTATGACTCAGCGTCTGCCTTCAGCTTGCTCAGGATCATTGCAGAAATGTCCTGTGGTGTGTACTTCTTTCCGTCAATATCAACGGTGTAATTTTCACCCATGTGTCTCTTAATAGATGAAATAGTTCTGTCAGGGTTTGTGATAGCCTGTCTCTTTGCTGTTTCACCTACAAGCCTCTCGCCATCCTTTGTGAACGCTACTACTGAAGGAGTAGTTCTTGCGCCTTCTGCATTTGCAATAACTACAGGATCTCCACCTTCAAGTACTGCTACGCAGCTGTTTGTTGTTCCCAAATCAATTCCTATTACTTTGCTCATTTTATTTCCTTCCTTTCAGATCGGCATGCGCCGTTATTTTCTGTTTTGTTTCCGGCCGGTGAACTTCCGGCCGGTTATATGTGATCAGCAGCCTTTATTTGGCCACTGCTACCATAGCAGCTCTGATGACCTTGTCATTCAGCTTGTATCCCTTCTGGAGGACCTTGCTTACTTTTCCGCTTTCAAGTTCATCAGATTCCTCCTGCATTACAGCGTTGTGCACTGCAGGATCAAAATCTTCTCCAAGAGCTTGAATTTCCTTGAGCCCCGCCTTTTCCATGGCTGTTTTCAGCTGCTGGAAAATCATCTCCATTCCTTTTACGTAATTCTCATCTGCATCACTGCTGTGTTCCAGAGACCTTTCAAAATTATCAAGAACCTCCAGGAGCTCGGTGATTATCTTCTCATTGGCAAATGACTGAATATCCTGCTTCTCTTTGGCTACCCTCTTCTTGTAGTTCTGGAACTCAGCCATGAGCCTCATGTATTTCTCGTCATCTTCCTTCTTCTGCTGCTCAGCAGTCTTCACAGAATCAGCTTTTCCTTCAGGGGCCTCGGAACCCTCCGGCTGGCCATCAGTTTTTTCCTCTTCAGGAGCATCCTGATCATCGCCGGTCTCTTCTGAAGCCTTGTTAGCAGGGGATTCTGCCTGATTTGTCTCAGCCTTTTCCGGCTCAGCCTTTTCCGGCTCAGCCTTATCTTCGCCAGTTCCGGTGCTAGTCTCCTGATCCTCCATCTGAGCTGTCTGCTCGTTCAATTCACTCATTTGTCTCTTTCCTTATCCTTTCCGCCTACCAGCTTAAACGATTTGCTCAAGTTGTCACTCAGATATTCCATTATTGATGTGACCTCTCCGTAATTCATCCGGGTAGGTCCGATTACTCCAAGTTTGCCCACCAGCTTTCCATCAACATGATATGTAGCAGTAATCAGAGAATAATCCTTCATGTCATCCTCAGGATTCTCCTCTCCGATGGTCACTATCATTCCATCGTCCCTCTGAAGCATGTCTCTGGTAAATTCCTCTCTTCTGCTGAGAGTCTCGATAAAGGCCTTCGCCTTGTCGATGCTGCTGTATTCCGGTATATTGAATATATTCGTAAGCCCTTCCATATACAGGTTTACGTTCAGCATGTCCTCCAAGGTCTTGATGAATCCCGGCATTACGTTCTGAGTAAGGGCGTTCATCGCCTCAATATCACTTTTGAAATCCGCAATCAAGCTGCTTCTCAGAACATCGTCGATGGTTCTTCCCTTGTAGTTGTATGTCATGGTCTTGCTGAGGATTTCCAGAGCCTCTGCAGTGTAAGGAACGCTGATCCTCAATGTGGTGTTGCTGATGTTGCCGCTGTCTGCAACTATCATCATAACCACTGCATCTTCACTAACCGGAAGGAGCTTGATGAACTTAAGAGTGTCTCTGCTTACTTCCGGCGTCATGGCAAAGGACGCCAGTTTCGTAATCTCCGACAGAAGCTCCGCCGCATGCTTGATGGTATCATCAAACTCATTGAGATCAACTGCCAGCCTTTCGTTTATAGCCTGTTTCTCGTTTCTGGACAAAGGCCTCTTTCCCATCAGCTCATTAACGTACAGACGATATGCCTTGTCTGAAGGCACTCTTCCTGCTGAGGTGTGAGGATGGGTGAGATAGCCCATATCCTCCAGGTCAGACATCTCATTTCTTATAGTAGCAGCACTGACACCCAGATCGTACTTTCTGGTCAGCGTCCTGGAGCCAACAGGCTCCGCTGTAGTTACATAATCGTTGATGATAGCCTGAAGGATTTTCAATTTTCTTTCACTGAGATCCATATTCTCTCCATTTCTCTGCAGCTTCCTGCAGACATCCTCCAATTCATCTATCTGTAATTCCCTGGTCTATCCAGGATCACTGTATGTATCTTTGTTAGCACTCATTATCGTGGAGTGCTAATCACTGTCATTAATATACTCTCCCCTTCCATTACTGTCAACAACCAAAAAGGTTGTTATTGTGTTTTTTCAGTGATGATACGTGAAGGAGTTTTAATATTTGTTACTGGATAAAATGGGAGCCGAGTCATTTTGAAACTAAAATGACTCGGCTCCCTGTTGAAATGCGAAGTTGTCCGGCGGCAGCAGGGCTGCCAGCTTCTATTCTCTCTATTCTCCCTTAACCTTCTTCCACTCGCTGCTGTAAAGTGCATCCCCTTTGTGGCTCAGAGTAGTCAGCGAATGGCATCTGGCCAGAGTTTCATCAGTAGGAAAGATTGCCGGATTGTTCAGATCTTCCGGATCAATTTTCTTGTAGGCCGCAGTGTTAGGAATTGTGTAGTACAGATACTCGAAGTTCTTATATGCAATATCTCCTCTGGAAAGGAAGTTTATCCATTTCATGGCGTTTTCCTTATTCTTCGCCTTTGCTGGAACAACCCATCCGTCGATGTAGAATTCCGTTCCTTCCTTTGGCACGGAAAATTCTGCATTCTTGTTCAAGCCTTTTACATACTTATATTCTCCGTTCCATACAACACCTGCTACTGCCGACCCGTCTGCCACCAGATCCCTTGCGGAATCGTTTGCGTATTTGTAAACCAGTGGTTTCTGAGCCATCAGATCAGCAGTGGCTTCTTTGACCTGGGCTGAATTCTCAGTATTTATGTCGTAACCCCTCCTGCTGAGGCCGATAACATAGGCATCTCTAAGGCTGTCGGGCATTACAATCTGGCCTTTCATCTCAGGATTCCACAGGGCATCCCAGGAATTAAAGTCAACATCTCCAGCTTTCTTGCTGTTGTATATTATTCCCATTGTCCCGCATGTATGAGGAACACAGTACTTATTCCCCGGGTCGAAGGCTTCAGCCTTTTTCATGTACTTGGGATCAAGGTTCTTCAAATTCGGAATTGAAGACTTGTCCAGTGGTGCAAGCATGTGCTCTTTCTCCATTTTTCCAATCATGTAGTCGGAGGTGCACACCACATCGTATCTGGACGGGTTGTTTTCAATAATAGGATAAAGCTCCTCTGCAGTGTCGTAAGTATCCTGGATAACCTGTATTCCCGTTTCTTTTTCAAACTCCTCAACAATGGCAGGATCGTAGTAATCTCCATAGCTGAACACGTACAGAACTCCTGATGACTGACTTCCGCCGTTTCTTGCAATGGTCAGCACAACCGCCATGATTCCGGCAAACACGAAAAGCATTATTCCCTTTTTCACGGCTGAAGCTCCTTTCTGCCCATCTTTCCTCTTCTATGTTTCCTCACTGTTTCTCTGCCATCTTCTTCAGGTTTCTCAAGATTGCTTACAAGAAGAACCACCAGAGCAACAGCGAAGATCACAGTGGACAGGGCGAACAGTGTAGGTCTGATTCCCACTTTCACCTGGCTGTAGATCAATGTTGAAATAGTGTTGATGCCAGCGCCCCTGGTAAAATACGTTACAATAAAATCATCTACAGACATTGTAAACGACAGGAGGAAACCGGAAATCATTCCTGGCATAAGTTCTGGCATTACTATTCTGGAAAAGGCGTACCACTTGGAGGCTCCCAGATCCTGAGCTGCTTCATACAGGGTGGCAGTTCCCTTGTTCAGTCTTGGTCTTACAGAAAGAATTACATATGGAATGCAAAACGTAATGTGGGCCAGAAGCACCGACACATATCCCAGAGGGAACTTGAACATTATAAAAGTCAGCATCAGAGAAATGCCTGTTACAATATCGGCATTCAGCATTGGAATGCTGTTGAATGCCATGATGGTGTCCTGGCTTTTCTTCTTCATGCCGGACATTCCGAGACATGCAGCCGTTCCTATTGCCGTAGCCCCAAGAGAGGCTGTAAGAGCAATGGCAAAGGTGTTTATCACCGAGTTGATAATCAGCTTATTCTGGAACATCTCTCTGTACCACCGGAGAGAAAATCCGGTGAAAACAGACATTGATTTGCTTTCGTTAAAAGACAGAACTGTAAGGGCCAGAATAGGCAGGTACAGAAACAGCATGATAATCACAATGTACACTGCACCAATAACGGAGGCAGATCTTTTTGTATTTTTCATATGAGACTCTCTCCTCCTGACTTATCAAACTTACCGAAAAGCAGCATGGTAATAATGATGAACACCATCATAACCAGGGACATTCCTGAACCCAGATACCAGTTTGAGCTGACGGTGAATTCCTGTTCAATAATATTCCCGATGAGATTGATCTTTCCTCCGCCCAGCATGTTTGAAATAACGAAGGTTGTCAGTGCCGGAATGAACACCATGGTCACACCGCTGACAATGCCGGGAACCAGCAGGGGAAAAATCACCTTTCTGTAAACCGTTCCCTTATCTGCTCCCAGATCATAGGCCGCTTCAATGAGCCTGTTGTCGATTTTGCAAGCAGCGTTATATATAGGAAGAATCATGAAGGGTAAAAAATCATATACCATTCCAAGAACGATTGCGGCCGGGGTATTTATGAGATGCTGCCCCGGAAGGCCAAGGGCGTGAAGGATGGAGTTTATTACTCCTTCTCTTTCAAGAAGGACCTGCCAGGCCATTGTCCTGAGAAGGAAATTCATCCACATAGGCAGTATGAAGATGAAAATCACCATTCCCGTTTTGCCATGTCTGCTGTTGCTGAGTATCATTGCCATAGGCAGAGCCAGAATAAAACATACGGCTGTGCTCACAAAAGCCAGCAGCAGGGACAGTCCCAG
>Ga0256404_1009246_pt1 | contig 14255 bp, 11 predicted proteins | sample RumenRJG_01DNA_FD_185990 | JGI IMG/M metagenome (GOLD analysis project Ga0256404, IMG submission 185990) | Bovine rumen microbial communities from Lethbridge, Alberta, Canada - RJG_01 | ecosystem: Host-associated > Mammals > Digestive system > Stomach > Rumen | place: Canada: Alberta | collected...
TCAGGGTGTCCCCGATGGAGAAGAGGCCCGGGTCGAAGACGCCGATGATGTCGCCGGCGTAGGCCTTCTCCACGATCTTCCGCTCGTCCGCCATCATCTGGGTGGACTGGTTCAGGCGGATCTTCCTCCCGCCCTGCATGTGGTTCACCTCGATACCCGCCTCGTACTCCCCGGAACAGATGCGCATGAAGGCGATCCGGTCCCGGTGGGCCTTGTTCATGTTGGCCTGGATCTTGAACACGAAGGCGGAGAAGAAATCATCCTTCACCGGGTCCACCGGCGGGCACTCCGCGGCGCTCTCCGGAAGCAGCTGTCCTAAAGGCGCCCGCTTCGCGGGACGGGGCAGGGGGGATGTGGTCATCTGCAGGAAGTGCCGCAGGAAGGTCTCCACACCGAAGTTCGTGAGGGCCGAGCCGAAGAACACCGGCGTCAGCTCTCCCCTCCGCACCCGGTCCAGGTCCAGCTCGTCGCTGGCCCCGTCCAGAAGCTCGGTCTCCTCTAAAAGCTGGTCATAGTAGTCCTGGCCTATACGGCCCGGCAGAGCGGGATCGTCCACGGAGACCGTCTCCTCCTCCAGCTGCTGCATGCCCGCGTGGGCCGCGTGGAAGGTGGTGATCTCCCGGGTGTTCCGGTCGTAGACGCCCTTGAAGTTCTTGCCGCAGCCAATGGGCCAGTTCACGGGGCAGGTGCGGATCCCGAGGAGCTCCTCGATCTCATCCGTCAGCATGAAGGGGTCCCGTGCCTCCCGGTCCATCTTGTTGATGAAGGTGAAGATGGGGATGTGCCGCAGGGTGCAGACCTTGAAGAGCTTCCTGGTCTGGGCCTCCACGCCCTTACCGGCGTCGATCACCATGACGGCGGAGTCCGCCGCCATCAGGGTCCGGTAGGTATCCTCCGAGAAGTCCTGGTGTCCCGGGGTGTCCAGGATGTTGATGCAGTAGCCCCCGTAGTTGAACTGCAGCACCGAGGAGGTGACCGAGATGCCCCTCTCCTTCTCGATGTCCATCCAGTCGCTGACCGCGTGCTTTCCGGTCTTCCGCCCCTTGACGCTTCCCGCCAGGTTGATGGCTCCTCCGTACAGCAGGAGCTTCTCCGTCAGGGTCGTCTTTCCGGCGTCCGGGTGGCTGATAATGGCGAATGTGCGCCGCTTCCTGATTTCATCAAAATTAGTCGACAATGCTGTTCTTCCTTCCCTTCACGATTTCATCCAGAATCCGGTCCGCCACCTCGCTCTTCTGAAGAATCGGCAGCTCCGTCGTGCCCTCCGGCTTTAAGAAGGTCACGATGTTGGTGTCGGTGCCGAAGCCGGCGCCGGCGGTCCGGAGGCTGTTTGCCACGATCATGTCCGCGTTCTTCTTCTTCAGCTTCTCGGAGGCGTTTTCGATGAGATGCTCCGTCTCCATGGCAAAGCCGCAGAGGAACTGTCCCTCCCGCTTGATGCTCCCCAGGTGGGCCAGGATGTCCCGGGTCCGGGTGAGCTTCAGCGCGTTCTCATCCCCCGCGTTCTTTTTCTTGATCTTCTGGTCCGCCACGGTCTCCGGGCGGAAATCCGCCACGGCGGCGGCCATGATGATGATGTCCTGGGCGTCGGAGACGCTGGTCACCGCCTGGAACATGTCCTCGGCGGATACCACCCGCACGGTGTTCACGAAGCGGGGCGCCTCCACCCGCATGTCTGCAGCCACCAGGGTCACCTCGGCGCCCCTTCTGGCGGCGGCTTCCGCAAGGGCCACGCCCATCTTCCCCGTGGAGTGGTTCGTGATGAAGCGCACCGGGTCGATAGCCTCCCGGGTGGCGCCGGCGGTCACCAGCACCTTCTTTCCCCTGAGGTCCTTCTCCGCGCCGCAGGTCATCTCCAGCCAGTCAAAGAGCTCCTCCGGCTCGGGAAGCCGGCCGCTGCCGGTCTCGCCGCAGGCTAAGAAGCCGCTGCCCGGGCTCACCACCTGCCAGCCCCTGTCCGAGAGGCGCCGCAGGTTCTCCTGCACCGCCGGGTTCTCAAACATGTGCACGTTCATGGCGGGGGAGATCAGGAGGGGACAGGAGTAGGCCGCCACGATGGCGGAGGACAGCATGTCGTCCGCGATGCCGTTGGCCGCCTTGGCGATGATGTCGGCGCTCGCCGGCGCCACCAGGAACACGTCCGCCTGCCGGGGCAGGTCGATGTGCTCCACCGGGGAGTCGTTCGTCCGGTCAAAGTCGTCCAGCACCGTGCGGTGCCCCGTCAGAGTGTCGAAGACCACAGGACTGATGAACTGGCAGGCGTTTTTCGTCATGATGACCCGGGTATCCGCCCCCGCCTTCGCCAGCATGCTGGCAAGACCGGCCATCTTGTAGGCGGAAATGCTTCCGCTGATTCCGAGCAGCACATGTTTTCCCCTGAGCATGGTTTTTCCTCCGAAAATGTGCTATGTTGTACCAGGTATGTTTCGAATGTTCCGCCTGTCCGCGCTCCGGGACCGAAGCCCCGGTGGACAGCTGCAGAGAGCTGCGGTTATCTGCTGACTTGCGCAGACAGCTGCAGACAGTTTCATGCCATCTTACCATATTTTCCTGCTTCTGGTAACCCACCCGGCGAAAGAATCCTGCCGGGCAGATCCGCCCGGACTGCAGACAGCCCTGCGGCCCCTTTAAGAGAGAAAGGAACGCCATGATCCTCGCCATTGATATGGGAAACTCCAACATCGTCATCGGTGGTATCGACGAGACCCACACCTGGTTTATGGAGCGCATCACCACCGACACCCGGAAGACAGACCTGGAGTACGCCGTCAGTATCAAGAACATCTTCGAGCTTCACCAGATCCACGCCTCCCAGGTGGAGGGCGCCATCCTGTCCAGCGTGGTGCCGCCCCTGAACCCGGTGATCCTGGCCGCGGTGAAAAAGGTCACCGGCGTGAACTGCAAGCTGGTGGGCTCCGGCATGAAGACCGGCATGAACATCCGCATGGATGACCCGAAGAAGGTGGGTTCCGACCTGATCGTGGATTCCGTGGCGGCCAAGGCGGAGTATCCCCTGCCCATCATCGTGATCGACCTGGGCACCGCCACCACCATCACCGCCGTGGACCAGAAGGGCGACTACGTGGGAGGCATCATCCACCCCGGACTCCGGGTCTCCCTGGACACCCTCTCCAGCCGCACGGCGCAGCTGCCCCACATCGACCTGGAAAACCCCGGGGCGGTCCTGGCGAAGAACACCGTGGAGAGCATGCGGAGCGGCATCCTCTACGGCACCGCGGCCATGATGGACGGCATCATCGACCGCATGGAGGAGGAGCTGGGCGAGAAGGCCTCGCTGGTGGCCACCGGCGGCCTGGCCCCCTTTGTGGCGCCCCTCTGCCGCCACGACATCACCGTGGACGACAACCTGCTGCTGAAGGGGCTGCTGATTCTGTATCGAAAGAACCAGTAAGCGACACGAAAAAAGCAGTTGCTTGCTGATTCCTGCCGCGTTCCCCCATGTTCGGACGCTGCAGCTTACATCCGTCCGTTTCAGTTAAAACACCCCTCAGATTGAGGGGTGTTTTTCTGAAATCGGACGTCTGTGCTGCAGAGCCATTTCGCGTGCGGTGCGCGAGGCGCTTGCGCCCGCGGTGCGCGCGTGACGCCGGACACCTGGGGAACGCAGTCAGGTCATCAGCTGGATGGCAACCGCATTTTTGTCGAGGAAAAAAGGAAGAAACCAGCCTGAGCTGGTTTCTTCGTAAACTGTACTGCATCCCCGAAAACGGGGTTCTGCTTACTTCCGGGCCTTCAGGAACTCCGGGATCACGATGTCCAGGGTGCGGTTGCTTCTCGGACGGAAGGAACCGGCCTGGCTGTGCTCCTCGGGAGCTGCCTCCTGGGCTCCGGCAGGTGCCGCGGGCTGGGGAGCCGGCTGCACGGGCTGCTGGAAGGGCTGGGGCATCTGCTGCTGGACCGGGACGGCCTGCTGCACGGGAGCCGCCTGCTGTACAGGCTGCTGCACCGGCTGCTGGTAGGTCTGCTGCACCGGGCGCTGCACGGGCTGCGGGGTTCTCTGGACGGTGCTGGTTCTGCCGGTCTGGCCTCTCATGCCGGCGTTCTGGCCGAAGTTCATCATGGCCTTGTCCAGCGGAATGTGGGCCTGGGCCTTGTCATCCAGGCCAGTGGCGATGACCGTGACGGAGACTTCATCCTCCGCGTCCTGATCATACCGCACACCGAAGATCACGTTGGCCTCGTCTCCCACCAGCTCCTGCACGTAGCCGGCGGCGTTTCTGGCGTCGTCCAGGGTGACCGTACCGGAGATGTTCAGGATCACGTTGGTGGCGCCCTCGATGGAGGTCTCAAGCAGCGGAGAGGAAACCGCCTGCTTGACCGCATCCAGGGCGCGGTTCTCGCCGTGGGCGGTGCCGATACCGATGTGGGCGATGCCCTTGTCGGTCATGACCGCGCGCACGTCCGCGAAGTCCAGGTTGATGAAGCCCGTCTCGTTGATCAGGTCCGTGATGCCGCGGACCGCCTGCTCCAGGACCTCGTTGGACTTGCCGAAGCCGTCCGGCACCGGGGTGTTCTTGTCGCAGATCTCGAAGACCTTGTCGTTGGGAATCACAATGAGGGTATCAACAGCGCCCTTCAGAGCCTCGATGCCCTGGATGGCGTTGTTCATGCGCTGCCGCTTTTCGAAGGAGAAGGGCTTGGTCACGATGCCGACGGTGAGGATATCCTGCTCCTTGGCGATCCGCGCGATCACGGGGGCCGCGCCGGTTCCGGTTCCGCCGCCCATGCCGCAGGTGACAAACACCATGTCGGCGCCCTTCAGGGCGTTCTTGATCTCTTCCGCGGACTCCTCCGCCGCCTTCTCTCCCACCTCGGGATTCGCGCCGGCGCCCAGGCCTCTGGTGATCTTCTCACCGATCTGCATGAGCTTCGGGGCCCGGCAGAGCTCCAGCGCCTGCTTGTCCGTGTTGATGCCGATAAACTCCGCGCCGGAAATGCCTTCGTCGATCATGCGGTTCACCGCGTTGTTTCCGCCGCCGCCAACGCCCACCACAATAATCTTCGCGGCGTACTCGTCGGGATTCATCTGAATTTCTAACAAGGAAAACACCTCCTGATCTGTTACGGTTCTGCTGCCTGTTACGGTCCTGCCTGAACTTCTGAAAACTTCTAAAAAAATCTAAGTAAAATTTTGTACGCAAAAATGCATTCTGATGTATATGATACTGAATCTCGAAAAAAAGTGCAAGGTAGATTCAAAAATTGCTGATTCCCCGAAGGCCCGGTTGCCGGACAAATGATTGCGGTTTTCCCAGAGGCCCGGGCGATGAACGGCTCCAGGCCCCAGGCCGTCCCCTACCGCTGCTGATACCTGAAGGAATACATGCGGTTCGCCACCGTGGGGTCGTAGTCGCTTAAATCCAGCGTGCCCGGGGCGCCCTGGATCTTGGGGTAGATGTTGGAGAGCTCCGCGATCTTCCCGTTCATCTCCTGGGGCCCGCCTAAGAGGATCTGGGTCTCGCCCATGGTGAGGGTGGCGTTCAGGTCCCGGTCGTAGCGGATGCGCTCCGCCGGGATGTTGTAGGTGGAAAGGGTCTGGGTCAGGTTCAGGATCATGGAGAAGATCCGCTGGTTATCCACCGGCAGGGGCTTGTACAGCACGATCTGCCCGAAGTGCAGCCCCGTCACCTCCGGGATGCCCGGAAGCTTCTGTCTGGCGCTCTCCACCACGATGCCGTCCTTGTCGAAGTACATGAGGGAGCTCATGTAGGAGATGTAGCCCACCATGCTCTTCTCGTAGACGATGATCTCCGCCTCCGAGGGCCCGAAAAGGGTAATGCGGTAGTCCTCCACGAAGGGGATCTTCTGCTTTTTCCCGAAGCTCTGGCTCAGCATGGCCGCCACCGGGTTCCGGGAGAGCCGGGTGGGAAACACCAGCTCCTCGATCTCCTCCGCCGTATAGGTGCGGTTTCCTGTGACCTTCACGGACCGCACCTGGAAGCTGGCGCCGAAGATCCCGAGGATCAGCAGGACAGATATCACAACAAGCAGGATCTTATGCTTCACTGGCGCCACCTCAGCCGTCCAGCCGGATGCTGTGGGCCACGCTCAGCACCAGCCCGATCTCGACCATGAGGAACAGGACCGAGGTGCCTCCGTAGCTGATAAAGGGGAGGGTGATGCCGGTGTTGGGGATGGTGTTGGTCACCACCGCCACGTTCAGGATCACCTGGATGGCGATGTGGGCCATGACGCCCACCACCAGATACGCCCCGTAGAGGTCCGGCGCCGAGTTGGCGATAATAAAGAACCGGAAGATCAGGAACAGGAACACCAGGAGCACCGACACCGCCCCGAAGAGCCCCAGCTCCTCGCAGATAATGGAGAAAATCATGTCGTTCTGCGCCTCGGGCACGAAGCCCAGCTTCTGGATGCTCTCTCCCAGCCCCTTGCCCATGAGGCCGCCGGAGCCGATGGCGTAGAGTCCCTGCAGCACCTGGAATCCGCCCCGCTCCGCGTAGGCCGCGGGGTCCTCCCACACCAGGATCCGGCTCAGCTGGTACTCGTGGAGGATGCCGGCGTTCTGCAGCGCCGTCGCGAGGGGCACCGCCGTGGCAAAGACGAGGCTCGCCATGGCCGTCAGGGCCGCGTGGACGATCCGGAGCCTGGTGGCCACAAAGGTCATGACAAAGACCAGGCCGCCGAGGATGATGCCGGAGCTTAAGTTATTCAGGGCCACAAGCCCCGCGATGGGCAGGTCCACCAGGAAACAGATCAGGATGCCCTGCACCGTGTTGATCTTCTTCCCCATGTTGGCGATGAACACCGACAGGAAGATGATCAGGGCCAGCTTCGCGAACTCCGTGGGCTGGAAGGAGAAGGGCCCCACGCCGAGCCAGCGGCGCTTGCCGTTCACCTCGCGGCCGATTAACGTCACCAGGATCATCAGCACGTAGGACATGCCGTAGGCCGGGAGCGCGCACTTTAAGCACCAGTGGTAGTCGATGCGGGAGATGATCACCATGAGGGCAAAGCCCGCCAGACTGATCATGCCCTGCCGCTTCAGGTAGTAGGCCGCGTCCCCGATTCTCGGGTTGATCTCCGCCATGTAGGAGGAGGCAGAGTAGATCATGAGGAGGCCGAAGGCGTTCAGAAAAATGACGGCAAACACAAGGCTGTAGTCGTAAAACCGGCGCTCCGCCGGCCTTACGGCCCTCCGTCTGTCTCCCTTCCCATGCTTTGCCATGACATCCTCCCGTAACTAATGCCCGTTTCCTTCACGCCGGCCCGGCCGGCCGCATTTCTTAGCCCTCCGGCCGCATTGCCGTCCCCGCCGGCCGCATTTCTGATCGCGCCGGCCGCCGCGGGCCGCGGCTGCCTCTCAAAGAGCTCTCACGCACTCCTTGAAGATTCTGCCCCGCTCCTCGTAGTTGGGGAACATGCCCCAGCTGGCGCAGGCCGGGGACAGCAGCACGTAGTCCCCGCTGTTGGCGTAGGAGGCGCAGACCTTCACGGCCTCCTGCATATCCTCCGCGAACATGATGTTGGTGAAGCCGTGGCGCTTCGCGCACTCGGCGATCTTGTCCCGGGTCTGGCCCAGGAGCACCAGGTAGCGCACCTTGCCGTCGAAGGAATCGATCCACTCGTCGTAGGTGGAGCCCTTGTCGTAGCCGCCGCCGATCAGGATGGTGGGGCCGGGCATGGCCTTGATGGCCTGGATGGCGGCGTCCGGGTTGGTTCCCTTGGAGTCGTTGTAGTACTTCACGCCGCTCTTCTCCGTGACGAACTCAATGCGGTGCTCCACCGCCTGGAAGGCGCGGCAGCTCTCCAGGATCTTGTCCATGGGGGCGCCCATGCACACCGCCGCCGCGATGGCGGTCATCACGTTCTCGTGGTTGTGCCGGCCAAGGATCTGGAGCTCATCGGTCCGAAGGAGCGGCTCCGCCTTGCCCTTCACCTTCCGGCAGATCACGCCGTCCTCGATGTCGTAGCCGTCGGGAATGATCTCGCGGCTCGAGAAGAAGACCGGAACAGACGGGCATTTGCCGCTCTCGCCGAAGGCCCGGAGCGCCGGATCGTCGTAGTTTAAGACCACGAAGTCCTCCTTCGTCTGGTTGGAGGTGATGTCTTCCTTGATCCGGATGTAGTTTTCCATGGTGTGGTGGCGGTTCATGTGATCCGGGGTGATATTGGTGATGGCCGCCACGTGGGGATGGAAGCGGATGATGGTCTCAAGCTGGAAGCTGGAGGCCTCCAGCACGGTGATGGAGTTGTCGTCCGTCTTCAGGGCCATCTCCGTGTAGGGGACGCCGATGTTGCCCACCGTGAAGGTGTTCCCGAAGGCGTGCTCTAAAATCTGCCCTGTCAGCGTGGTGGTGGTGGTCTTTCCGTTGGTGCCGGTGATGGCCACCAGCTTGCCCTTCGCCACCTGGAATCCCAGCTCGATCTCGCTCCAGAGCTGCACCTTGGAGGCGGTCAGAAGCTGCACAAAGGGCGCCTCGAGGTCGATGCCCGGGCTCATGACGCAGATGGAGCAGCCCGAGAAATCGGACTTCGCCAGTTCTCCCAGCTTCACCGTGAGCTTTGCGCCCGCGGGAAACTGCTGCTTCAGCTTCTCCGGATCCAGCTTGTCGTTGCTGTCGTAGAGCAGGACCTGCCCGCCGGTCTCAAGGAGCAGCTTCGCCGCTGCAATGCCGCTCTTTCCCGCGCCGGCTACCATTACCTTTTCATTCATTTCAGTACCCTCCCTGTTTCTCAGTGGAACCCCAGCCAGGCAGCCAGGGAAAGAATCACCGTCACAACTGTAAACACCATCACCACCCGGGTCTCGGACCATCCGCCCAGCTCAAAGTGGTGGTGAATCGGCGCCATGCGGAAAAAGCGCTTTCCGTGCGTCCTCTTGAAGTAGGTCACCTGGATCATCACCGAGACCACCTCGGCGAAGTAGATAAAGCCGACCAGCGGAATGAAGAGGGCCAGATCCGTCACCAGGGCGAAGGAGGAAATGAAGCCCCCCAGGGCCAGGGCGCCGGTGTCCCCCATGAACACCTTCGCCGGATAGACGTTGAAGAGAAGGAAGCCCAGCAGGGCCCCGATCACGGCTCCCGCAGCGGGCGCCGCGGAAAAGTTGAAGCGGATGGCGGCCGCCCCGAAGAACAGCGCCGCTGCCACGGTGACCGAGGAGCAGAGGCCGTCGAGCCCGTCGGTAAAGTTGGTGCCGTTGTCCGTGCCCAGCACCACCAGGAACACCACCGGCACGTAGAGGATGCCGAACTTCAGGAGGAAGCCGCTCTCCGGCCCCCCGGTGAAGGGGAACAGGAAACCGGTCCCGGAAAAGCCCTGCTTCACGAGCCAGGCCGCGAGGATCCCCGTGGCCACAAGCTGCAGGAGCAGCTTCTGCTTCACCGTGAGTCCCTCCGAGTGGTGATGCAGGATCTTCAGGGAGTCGTCCAGGAAGCCGATGACGCCGAAGGCGATGGAAAACAGCAGCACCGGCAGCACCAGGGGGTACTTCCCGAGGAAGGGCAGGCAGCCCGCCGTGACCCCTAAGAGGATCATGATGCCTCCCATGGTGGGGGTTCCCTGCTTCTTCAGGTGGGACTGGGGCCCGTCGTCCCGGACCTGCTGCCCGAACTTGAAGCGGTGCAGCACGGGGATCAGGACCGGGCAGGTGACGGCCGTGACCGCGAAGGCGATCAGCAGCGCCAGAATCGAATCATTCAGCATAGCATGTTTTCCGGGAGACCCGGAGCTCCTTTCAGCCTCTTCGGGAGCCGGCGGACCGGGCCCGTTCAGGACATGTAACGGCAGCGGGAGCGCTCTGCTTCCGTCAGAGGCTTCCGCTGCATCATCGGTTGTTCAGTCGCCGCCCGCGCCGGGCAGCCGCCTGTACGAGGGCAGCCACATGCGCCGTGGCAGGCTTTTGTCGCTGCAGTCGCATTTATGTCAACTGCAGAATACTGACAGTATAGCGCGCTTACGCCGTTGCCGCAAGGACTTCTGCGGCAGGGGTTCAGGCTGCGGCGCCGGTACCTGCCGCATCGGTCACACCTGTGCCAGCGGCGCCGCCTGCATTGGCAACACCACCAGCGGCGGCATCATCTGCAGCCGCGCCAGCAGCGCCAGCATCCGCCGGGGCGCTCTCTCCCGCTGCGCTCTCCTCGGCCGCGCCCGCAGCTCCAGCATCAGCCGGGGCGCCAGCATCCGCCGCGCTCTCTCCCGCTGCGCCCTCGCCTGCCGCGTCCGGCTCGCCGGCCGGCTCACCGGGCAGGCCCGCATCGCCCTCGGGGGCAGGTTCAATGTACTCCTCGGCGTCGTAGACCACCGCGGGGGCTGTCTCCTGGGGCTGCAGGTCGGTGCCGTCGTTGATGCCCTCGTTCAGGGGCATGTTCATCAGCGGGTTGATCTCCTCGTCGTCCGCGGAGGCCGGGAACACGTTGAGATAGGGAAGAATCTCCGTCATGATGTTTTTGAAGATTCCAGTCGCGTAGGTGGAGTGGGCCTGGTCCGGCGTGTGGGGCGTATCCACCACCACGTAGCACAGCACCTGGGGATTCTCCGCCGGGGCGAAGCCGCAGAAGGAAACCAGGTAGTTCTTCTCGCTTCTCGGGTATTTCTCGGCGGTACCGGTCTTTCCGCCCACGGTGTAGCCGTCCACGCCGGCGGTGCGTCCGGTGCCCTCTGCCACCGTCCGGTACAGGGCGTTCCGGATGAATGCCGAGGTCTCCGCGGAGACCGTCTCCCGCACCAGCTGGGGCTGCACGTCCTTCACCACCGCGCCCTGGGAGTTCAGGATCTGCCGCACCACGTGGGGCTGGTAGTAGGAGCCGCCGTTGATGGCGGAGCTGATGGCGGCCGCCATCTGGATCATGGAGCAGTTGTAGTTCTGTCCGAAGGAGTTGGTGGCCAGGTCGGAGGATGTCATCTGCTCCGGCAGATAGATGAGCTGCGTGGTGTCGGCCTCGCCGGGCAGGTCAATGCCGGTGCGGCTTCCGAAGCCGAAGAGCTTCTGGGCCCGGGAGAAGTTCTCCTTGCCGAGCCGCTGGGACATGCGCATCATGGCCACGTTGCAGGACTGCATCAGGGTTTCAGCGGTGGTCAGCACACCGTGGCCGGTACGCTTCGCGCAGTGGATCTGCCATCCGCCCACCTCCAGCACGCCGCCGCACTCGTAGGTATCCTCCGGGTGCACCACGCCGTTCTCCAGGCCCGCCGCCACGGTGATGACCTTGGAGGTGGATCCGGGCTCGTAGGTGTCGCTGACGCAGAAGTTCCGCCAGATCTGGTAGCAGAAGTCCATCTTCTGCTCCTGGGTCATGGTGTCCAGGATCTCCGGAGGCAGGTAGGGCCCCAGGTCCTGGGGGTGGTTCAGGTCGAAGCGCCGGTTGGTGGCCATGCCGAGGATCTCGCCGGTGTTGGGATCCATCACCAGGGCCGCCGTGGTGTTGGCGCCCATCTCCGCCTCAAACTGGGCTATACAGGACTCGATGGTGTTCTGCACCTTCACGTCGATGGTGGAGACGATGGTGTTGCCGTCCTCCGCGGGCTTGATGACCCGCTCCAGGTTGGACTCGTCGTTAAGATACCCGTACTCCCGGCCGGAGATGCCAATGAGCTGGCTGTTGTAGTACTGCTCGATGCCGCCGGAGCCCTCGGCCCCGTCGCTGGTGGAGAAGCCGATCACGTTGCAGGCCAGGGCGCCGTAGGGGTAGGTCCGGAGGTAGGAGTCCTCGAACCAGACGCCGGCCACCCGTCGGGGATCGCCCTCGGTGCGGAAGGCCTTGTTGACCTCCTCCTTCCGCGCCTCGAAGGCCTCCTTCTGGTCGTGGGACAGGTTCTTCTCCCAGCGGATGTAGCGGGAGGTGGACCGCTCCTCAAAGACCCGGTAGAGCTCCTCGGTGCTGTAGCCGAAGACCTCGGACAGGAGGTTCACGGTGGGCTCCAGGGTGGTCTCCTGGGCGTCGTTCACCTGCTTCGGGTCCAGGATCAGGTTGTAGACCTTGTTGGTGGTGGCGAGGGTGGTGCCGTTCCGGTCCACGATGTCGCCCCGCCGGTAGGGAATCTCCCGGGAATCGTACCTCTGCTGGGAGAGAACCCGTTGGTTATAGGCCTCGTTGTTGTCGTTCTGGATCTTCCAGAGCCGGAAGATTAACGCAAACAAAGCCAGCATGATCACCAGGACGGTGATTGCCAGCTTTTCTCTCATATAGTTGAGCAGTCCCGGCTTGGGACTGCCCTTGCTCTGCTTACCTTGCCGCATCCCCGGGGATGTCCTCATACTGCCTGACATACTCGCTTTCCGTTTTCTGATAGCGGATCACCTGGTGCCGGTCCGCGTAGACCATGCCGAGCTCCTGCGTTGCCACCTGGTAGATGTGATCCAGGTCGATGTTGGTGTTGATGGCGGTCTGCAGGGCGTCGTTCTCGCTCTTCAGGGCTTCCAGCGTCTTCTCCTGGGTCTCGATAGCCCGGAGGGAGGTGGCGATGGAGGACTGAACCCTGATATAACTGCACAGGATGGCCAGTGTCACCATCACTGCGAAGGTCAGCATCATCAGATACGGAAAATCCATGGTCAGGGCCTGGGTCTGGCGGCGCGCCGCCCGGGCCGATCTGCGCTCCTCAAGCCGGCGGGTCCTCTGACGGTCCTCCCGCGCGGGCTGCAGCTGTCTCGCAGCGCTGCCGTAGTTATAGGCACCGTAGGCGGATGCACTGCGCGCGCTTCCTGCGTTCCGTGTTCGGTTTTCAGCCATACTTCTGGTCATATCTCTTCCCCCTCAGCCGGGGGCACCCAACCCTCGGCCGACTATTTTTCCGCTTTTTCAAAGACCCGGAGCTTCGCGCTCCTGGATCTGGGATTTCTCTCCTGCTCCTCTTCCGAGGGGAGGATGGGCTTGCGGGTGATGACCCTGCCCTTGCTCTTCCTTCCGCACACACAGACCGGAAAATCCGGCGGGCAGATGCAGGGGGACTCGTTTCTCCGGAATCCCTCCTTCACCAGCCGGTCCTCCAGGGAGTGGAAGGTGATGATGCAGAGCCTTCCGCCCGGCTTCAGAAGATCGATCATGCTGTCCACGGATCTTTCCAGCACCTCCAGCTCGCCGTTTAAGGCGATGCGGATGGCCTGGAAGGTCCGCATGGCCGGATGCCCTCCGGTCCACTGCAGCTTCTTCGGGATGGCCCGCATAACAGCGGCAACAAGCTCTCCCGTGGTCTCAATCGGCTTTGCTTCTCTCTGCTTCACGATGCTCCGGGCGATCTGTCTCGCAAACCGATCTTCCCCGTAATCCCGGATGATCCTGCAGAGTTCCTGTTCCTCCAGTCCGTTCACGAGATCCGCGGCGGTCTTCTCCTGCCGCTGGTCCATGCGCATGTCCAGCGGCGCGTTCTCCATGTAGCTGAAGCCCCGCTCTGCGGTGTCCAGCTGATGGGAGGAGACGCCCAGATCCAGATAGATTCCATCTACCGCGCTGATTCCCAGAGAGTTCAGTACAGAACCCAGATTCACGTAATTATCCCGGACAATCGTCACTCGCTCCCGGTAAGGATCGAGCCGCTCCGCCGCGGCTGAAATCGCGTCAGCGTCCTGGTCGATTCCGATCAGCCGCCCGCCGTCTTTCAACTGCTCCGCAACCAGAAGGGCATGTCCTCCGCCACCCAGCGTTCCATCCACATAAATTCCGTCCGGTCTGATCTTCAGGTTCTCTACTGTCTCCCCGGGCAGCACGGATATGTGATGGAAGGTCATAACGTAAAACCCAGGTTGTCGGCAAAGGTGCCGAAATCATTTTCCATTTCCAGCTCCTTCTGCCAGTTCTCGAGGCTCCAGATCTCCACGTGGTCTCCGGCCCCGGTCACAACGGCGTCTTTCTTGATGCCCGCGTACTCTCTCAGCGGAGCCGGCAGGAGAATGCGCCCCTGGCGGTCCGTCTCGCAGACGACGGCCGATGCCAGAAGCATGCGGCTCAGCTGTCTCGCGGGTTTGCTTGTCATGGTCGGCAGTTTTTTGAGCTGTTCCACCAGCCTGCTCCACTCGTTCTGATCGTAGACGGAGAGGCTGTGGTCCATGCCCTTGGTGACGACGAATTCCTCGCCCAGCTGTTCACGAAAACGGGAAGGGACAATGACTCGTCCCTTTGTATCAACCGTGTGATTGAACTCCCCCATGAACATATTGGTCACCCACAATTCACCACTTTTTACCACTTTCTGAGTAAATAATAAATAAACGGGGGTGAAAAAGCAAGGTCTTTGCTTAAAAAAAGATTAAAAAAAATGAGCATCTATGCGGGTTT
>Ga0256404_1009247_pt1 | contig 14255 bp, 11 predicted proteins | sample RumenRJG_01DNA_FD_185990 | JGI IMG/M metagenome (GOLD analysis project Ga0256404, IMG submission 185990) | Bovine rumen microbial communities from Lethbridge, Alberta, Canada - RJG_01 | ecosystem: Host-associated > Mammals > Digestive system > Stomach > Rumen | place: Canada: Alberta | collected...
TTTCTGCTGAAGTATTCTCTGCCTCCGGTTTTACAGGTTTATACCTAAGCCCCCGGGGTCATGGGAATTTGTTTATCCTTCATCCAGTATTTCCTGAAGAAGCATCCAGTCGAGATCATCAGCCGCCTTAATGAGTCTTCCGATCTTTGCCTTATGCGGTTCCGGAAGGGAATATCCCTGAAGCGAATCAAGTACCGATGTAAGTTTATCGTAGTCGTAATTATCCACGGCATCTCTTATGACTTCATAGGCTTTATCAAGTCCCCCCGGTGCTCCTCCCTGTTTCTGTACTCCGTTCATCTTGTTAAAATCCACATTCGCTATGCTTGTGTATATCTTATCGATAAGTTCGAAAAGCTCCGGTACCTTTTCATCTATGTCTTTGACATCATCTGCATCCCCGTCCTTCTCCAGTATTCCGCAAAGTCTGCTGAGTCTCATAAAGCCCACCATACCCGAGGAACTCTTCAGGGCATGTACCTTGATGGTGAAACCCTTGATATCCCTTTCGGAGTACAGAGCTCTTATTTCCTCCAGAGCCTTTAAAAGATACTTATTGAACTCCTTAAGACTCATAAAGAATCTCTGAGGCCCTCCGCAGGCATCAAAGGCATGATATATATCCAGCTCTTCGTTCAGGTACAGCTCCAGCGGCACAGGAGGTTCGGATACAGTACCCTTTTTATCCACTACTATACTCTCCGGCACCTTAATTCCACGATCTATGATTTCTGTGCCTGACTTGGTGACTACAAGCTCCTCAGGAAGATAAAGCAGTATGGTCTTTTCCAGCACCTGAGGTTTGACAGGCTTTGTAACATAATCGTCAAAACCGGCGTTCAGGTACTGTTCTCTTGCTCCGGTGAGTGCATTGGCAGTAAGGCAGATGACCGGAACCTTCTCTCTCCAGCCTCCGAGAGCACGCAATGCATGAAGGGTCTCGATTCCGTCCATCTTGGGCATACGATAGTCAAGAAGTATCAGATCATATTCATTTTCCTGTACCCAGCTGAGACAGTCTTCACCGCTTATGGCTGTATCCATTTGCATCTTCGTGCCTTCCAGAAGACCCTCTACCACCTGCAGGTTCATAGGTGCATCATCAACTATCAGTACCCTCGCTTCCGGAGCTTCAAAACCCGGTGTGTAAATCTCATTCTGTTTACTGTTCACACTGAGGAAAAAGGCGAAATTGCCAACCGGACTCCAGTCCGTAACCTCCTGACATAGCGTAAAACCGAAATTGGAACCAACACCATAGATGCTGTCCACCTCCAGTCTGCTGTTCATAGCCCGAAGGAGTCTCTCGGTAATATTCATCCCGAGACCCGTTCCTTCGATGGCCCTGTTCCTGTCTTCCTCTATCCTGTCAAAGGCATTGAACAGACGTGGTATGTCCTCTCGTTTGATGCCTATTCCGGAATCTATGACATTTATCTTTATATAGGCGATTCCCTTTTCCTGATCGTAATCCTTCAGGATTCCCTTCAGCATGATGGAACCGTAATTTGTATATTTAATTGCATTGTTGATTATATTGAGGATAATCTGCTTTATTCTTATCACATCACCTCTCATGATACAGGGGATTCTGGGGTCCACCTGTACACGGAACTCCAGTCCCTTTTCATTGGCACGTTTCTTTACCATGTTGAGAAGATCGTTTAGAGTGGATCTGACATCATATTCCACAGGAATGATGTTCATCTTTCCGGCTTCTATCTTTGAAAAATCCAGTATGTCATTTACAAGTGACAGAAGTATGTTTCCGGCGTTCTGTATGTTTTCGGCATACTTTCTGGTCTTCGCTTCCTTTGTATCCCTGAGGATGATCTCATCCATTCCCAGCACTGCGTTTATGGGGGTGCGGATCTCATGAGACATGTTGGACAGGAAATCAGACTTGGCCTTGTTTGCCTGTTCAGCTATATGAGCCATTTCATCGTATTCATCTGTTGTGACTTCAAGGAAATTTATGAGACGTTCATTAAGCGGAATAAGATTCTTCTTTTCCGAGGTGCTTCGCATTTTAAAAAGTTCATTTTCCACTCCATCATCTTTTTCGCCTTCACGCATGGCAACAGCAGTCAGACTTCCGCTCTGCACACCACCCATGTGATCAAATCTGTATATCTCACCAAGTGAATAAAAGAAATTCAGACTTACACAATTACGGAGATAATACTTTAATTCTTCTCCGGTATTCTCCTTAAGGATCTTTGGATGAGTAAAGCAAACGAAAATCAGGACCGACTCTGCCCCGAAAAGATTGATGAGCTGGCTTCCGGAGTCTGCACTGATCAGAAAATCCTCCGGATTTCCGTAACCAAGCCTCAGCTTGTCCCCTTCACGTATCTCACTGTTAAAGTAAAGTGCTCCGTCCTTTGATACATCCATAGGGATGTGTACCACATCACTGGTACCGTAACACTTTTGTATAAGCGGAAACTCGATTACATTCTGAAGAAAATATTCATTGAATTCCACTCCGAGATAATGGGTGAAGATATCAATAGGGGGCTTACCGTCAAGTTCCGAAAGGCATACCTCCGAAGAATAGTTACCGCTGCTTTTCATTATTCCGGCTGTTAACTCACGTCCCACAGCCTTCCAGGGAATCTGCTGGTTTACCATGATATGAAGCTTCTTTCCTGACATGGCAACCATGGCGATACCGCGGTCAGTCATGGAATCCATCACTATCACTCCTGACTGATCATCGGGAATATCCGATCCCACAGGATCTCCTGTTATCCCTCCGAAAAACGGGATATCCGGAAATTCGTCCGAAACTTCCTCTATGAATCTTCCGATTTCCAGATTATTGCCTATGGTAAGAAGACATACACCCTTAAGGTCATTCCGGCTTCCAAGGAAACCCTTGGCTTTTTCGATTGCGGTTTCCTTGCTCATACAATTGTAGTCAAGCAAAAAAGTTTCTACGTCCGACTCATTAAAATAGATGAAACTTATCCTGACGGTACACCTTCCCTGTAGTCCATCATTGACGGCCTGAGAACCTGCTATGACTCTGATTCCGGGATAAGCGTTTTTCAGTACCCTCGTAACCTGCTGCATCTGTATATGTGAAGTATTTGAACAACTCAGAAAGGCAAGTGTAGTCTTGGCTTTCTGATACAATGAATACAAAGTCACGCTGGCCAGTAATTCAAATGTTTCACTTTCGTCATGAATGATGAAGGTCTTCTGTATCATGTCTTTCCTCTGCCTTTGTCCCTTTCCCGGGTGCGGGTGTAATCATTTATCGTTACACTGGAGATTCTGGTATTTATTTCAGCTCCTGTTCTACTTTCACGGGTGCCGGTGTAATCCTTTACCGTTTAACAGGACACTTCCTGCATCCGGTAACATGTAATTCTTTTATTAACACAAGACAGAGAGCCCGATTCCCCCTCTCGGCTCTCTGCTTGCAAAGTATCGTAGAAACTTGATTAAGCTACTAAGATCCTATTAATGCTGTAAAAGATCTTCATCCTGCGCCATGCTGCTTGTAATAATCCTCGAAAAGCTGATTGGTCGCATCAAGGGTCTTCGAACAGATTTCAGGCAGCTCTCCGCCCCATGCCTTGGTGGCTTCATTGTATCCGTCAAGTACTGATGACTGGAGTTTCTGCATAAGTTCAACATTGTCCCCTGCCATGCCGGCAACAAAATCAAATATTCTCTGGGATGTTTTTTGGATGCCGTAGTATCCGTCCTCAGAGATAGCTTCCTGTGCAGCTGCCTTTGTCTCCGCATCAACTGTATAGTTTCCGCTTGCTATGAATTTCCAGATGCCGTCACCATCCTGGGTGAGATGGGAATTGGCTGCGCTCCACTTACGGAACTGCTCTCCGAAGGTTCCGGTGGTCATCTTCTGTAAAAACTGTTGCTGTATAGATTCCTGCTGGTCTTTGAGCTGGGATACCAGTTCCCGGCGGTCTGCTTCACTGAGCTTTGTCACACCGAATTTATCGGCCTTTGATGTATCAAGAAGCGAACTTCCCTTACTCTGTGAGTTCGCAGCATCTCCGCCTGCTTCACCCTCTGAGTTCTTTGAACGTACAAAAGAGTCAACTGAAATATTAAGCTCTGCTGCCTCTTTTGAAACATCCGCTACTGTGCCCGCCTTTGAATCCGATGAGGACTTCCCTGTCCCTTCAGTCTTCCTGAGCGAATCACTTGTTTTAATGATCTTACTTGTCAAATTGTTAATTTCGAGTGCCATCCTTGTCTCCTCTCTATCACAATCGTCATCACATAGTTACGCGAAGATAGACCTGTGCATTCTACCTTCTTACAACTATATCGACAATTTTGTAATTTTTATAAGGCTGAGACCAGATGCCTCGAAAATGCGAACTACACTCAGTATTCATCAGTTAGCTATAAATCTTCCGTAAGCGTAAGGCTGCTTATAGTCATAACGATTCACCTTTATTCCTGCCTTTTTATTGGCAGCATGAATGATCATGTAGTTTCCCGCATATATGGCCACATGATTTATGTAGCCGGTTGAGTCGGCATAGAACACCAGATCACCGGGCATAACCTCCCTGCCCTTAAGGTACAGACAATTTGCATACTGATCCCTCGATGTCCTGCCCGTCACTATACCGAAATGCTTGAATATCTCCTGAACAAATCCGGAGCAGTCAGCACCGTTCGTAAGTGAGGTACCTCCCCAGACGTAAGGATTCCCGATAAACTGCATGGCATAGCTAACCAGAGCCTGACGCGCCCTGGTGGTATATTCACTTTCATTTGTGAACTGCTGCAGAACCGCATAGTTCGCTTTAACATATTTTTCTATTTCGGTGGTGTTCAATACCTCTTCTTCCTGTTCTTTGGTCAGTGTTTCCTCAGGATCGTATACCACCATTCCCTCATTTAGCTTTCCGGTACTTCCTGTGCTTCCGCTGCTGCCTGTGCTTCCGTATTCAGTTCTTAAACCGAATCTCCCCGCTGCAAAGACAGGAGTCGAAGCAAACAAAGAAAAAGCAGTGATAATGGCTGTAAAGGCCATAGTACGATGTTTTGATCCGGTAAGTACCCCTTTTATAAAACTTAACTTTCTCACTCTATACACCTTAATAAGTCCGGTCATCCCGGACTCTACCCTGATAAGCATGTACCCTGATCTATATCTATAATGTCGACCCCATAGATTTTCAGATAAGTAAAAAGCGGCCTTCAGATGAAAAAACATCTGAAGACCGCATAATTATTACATTAAACTCATTATAGCCCTGCATATCTCATCAACGCTCATGGAATCCGTCTCTATGATCACATCCGCAGTCTCGCGATAGATCGGGTCTCTCTTTCCGAGAAGATCCTTCACATAATCTATATTCATATGACCTTTCAGAAGAGGACGATCTGTCTGATTCACAGAAAGCCTTTTGATAACAGTCTCGGGTCTTACGGAAAGATACACCACCTTTCCTTTACCCGCCATGATTTCCCTGTTCCGGGCCCTCATGGGTACACCGCCGCCTGTTGATACTATGCCGCCATGCATGGAACCTACTCCCTTAAGGGTCTCTGTCTCTATCTCCCTGAATCTCTCCTCTCCGAATTTATCGAAGATATCCGGAATGCTCATTCCCGCTTTATCAACTATGCACTGATCCATTTCAAATACAGGCTTCCCTGTAAGCTCACTGAGTCTTGCAGCTACAGTAGACTTTCCTGAAGTCATAAAGCCTATAAGAAACAAATTTGTTTCTTCGCTGCCTTTCAGCGCATCCATCATTAAACGTACTGTTTCTATGGGCATCTGTCCGGGTGCACTGGTCTCACCTGCTGCCGCAAATGTATAGTCCGAACCGAATACAGCTCCGCTCACGCGGCTTATCTTTCCAAGATCCCCCATAGACATGGTGATCAGGCTGCAGTTCCTGCCTTCATTCTCTTTATAGTTTGCAGTTGCACACATCACTCTCGCTACATCACTCGGGGTCACCGGCATGTATGCGGTCTTTAGTATATCAGCCCCTGTCTTCCTTAATGATTCAAACTTTGCAATGATATCATCATATCCCGGAGTTTTGTCAAAATCATGATAGGACACTATGGTCTTCACTCCGTACTTCCCTGCAAGCTCAATGATTTTTTTTATGCTGCAGGAAGGAGTTGTATCCTCGATATCTATAAGGCTTAGGCATCCGCTCTTTACAGCTTCACACAAAAGCTTTTCATAGGCATCAGGGATGTTCGGAAATTCACCTCCCTGACATTCTGTTCTTATAGTGAAGAGAAGTTCTTTGCCTTTAAGTATCAAAGAGAGCTGATTCAGCACAGCCTGCATGGTCTCGGCTGTACTGTATATCTCTGCGTCAGCCACTTCCTTATGTTCTCCGAAACAGTACAGATCCTTTGCGAGGTCAAATCTCCACTCCACAGCATCAGCATCCGTTCCTGAAATAACTGAAGCTTCCTTTATTATCGCATCTTCATCAGCTCCTGTAACAGGAACTATCACCTTAACCTTATGCATCAACATCTGTACCCGTCTCCACCTTCTGATTTTTCAAAAGCTTTCCTATCTCATCCACAAAAGTATTAACATCCTTGAATTCCCTGTAAACAGATGCAAATCTTACATAGGCCACCTGATCAAGAGACTTCAGCTTATCCATGACCAGCTCTCCGATCGCAGACGTAGGGATCTCCCTCTCTCCGGTGGAAAAGATCTCATTCTCTATTTCATCAACCACCTGATTGATCTGTGCCGTTGAGACCGGTCTCTTGTGACAGCTTCTTACTATACCGGCTTCAATCTTGGAGCGGTCATAGGGAACACGGCTCTGATCCTTTTTGATGACCATCATGGGCATGGTCTCAAGCTTTTCATAGGTTGTAAATCTTTTTCCGCAGACTTCACACTGACGACGTCTTCTTATGGCTGTATTGTCATCTGCCGGTCTTGAGTCAATGACTCTGGTATCTTCCGCATTGCAAAACGGACATTTCATATTCTTCCTCCCTCTTTTAAGGCATTATTCCCGCCTGTGTTCCCGACTTATAGCTATAACACTTATGCTACAGTCACTTGTATATCAGTTTTCTTCTTTTGTACTGTTGTCCGGATCTGTATATCTGTCATGGAAGGGATCCGGATTATCAATACCTATTCCATGCTCTTTTTTCCATTGTTCGTATGCCGAAAATCCATCATCAACAGACTCAGCCGCCTCCCGGGACTCTTCAGGTACCGCATCGCCTCTTACATAAGAATCCTTAGGCTCAGATTCCTCAGTTATATTCCAGTAATCCTCCCCATAGGCACTTAAATAGAATATGGAATATGAGGCGTAAAAATATGGGATGACCCAGAACGCCGCAATTCCGCAGGTGATCGCCATAAGCAGGAACCATAAAATGAAGCTTAACTCAAATATGACCAGTTTGAATTTACGGGCCCGCATGAGATGAAACGATACCTTTATGGCATCCAGGGCCTTCATGTTCCTGTTGTCAGCCGATGCATAGGTCGAAAGCCCCAGAAACAGTGTGATAATAAAACTCAGGAAACTGGTAATATGCTTTGTCAGCTCATAATCCATGGATTTGTATCCTGACTTCATCCCCACCAGACTCACAGGTATCATCAGAATGAACTCTATGAGGTAGAGAATCATAACTACTCCCAGATAATGCTTTAAATGTACATTATCGGAAAAGCCTTTAAAAATATCAAAAGCCCTTACCTGCTTTCCCTTGACCATCTCGAGATAGAACCTCTGGGTTCCCAGCATGAGTCCCACACTCAAATACAATCCGAGAAATACCAGTGCTGCAATAACGACTCCGAGAATCACAAAAAAAATGAGTCTTAAATCAGGATTACTGCTAATGTTTATAAGCTGCAGTCTTCCTGTCACGGGTCCCACTATCCCTACCAGCACAACCGTTAAAAAGACCGAAGCCCATAGAGAAAAACAAATAAAAGAAAGCATCATGGCACCTATCGCCGACAAAAGATTACCTTTTAGCTGACGCTTTGCAAAATTCTTGATCTGAGAAATCGTCATCATGATAATAGAAAACCTCCCCTTGAAACGAAGATTCTGAACTTAGACATTATACCACATATTGTATTATTCCTATAGCTCAGTACATAAAAAAGGACTTCCGGGTTCATACTTATATTCATGAGAGTTATTCCTTGAATATAAGTATGAATCCGAAGTCCTTTTTCCGAGCTTTACAATTCATCATGATCATATCCCGCCATGTATATGACGGTCTGAACAGCTACATGTAACATGCTCTTAATTCAATTTATAAAATTAAATTTATCCTTTTTCTTTACGGAAGCTTGAAAGGTTCCACCAGTTCGTTGAGTCTGTTCGCTTCATTGGCAAGCTCTATACTTGCAGCGGCGCTTTCCTGGGAGGTGGAAGAGTTGTTCTGCACGACCTCCGAAATCTGGTTGATACCGATGCTTATCTGATTGAGGGAATCCGCCTGCTTCACAGATGCCTCCGAAATCTGTTTGATCATATTGTTGGTTTCTTCAGCATAACCGGAAACTGTCTTCAATGCCTCTGCCGTGTCGTCTGTTATGGCCTTACCGTTGTTAACAGCCTCTGTAACCATCTGGATAAGATCGCTCGTACTCTGGGCTGCCTCCTGGCTTCGTTTAGCAAGATTTCCCACCTCATCCGCTACGACCGCGAAGCCCTTGCCGGCCTGACCGGCACGTGCAGCCTCGATAGCGGCATTCAGTGAGAGGATATTGGTCTGGAAGGCTATATTGTCGATGATGCTGATGACATCCTGGATCTTGTTGGATGCTTCCTCTATGGCATCCATGGAATCCGTAAGCTTATGCATCTCCTCATTACTTAGCTTGATGGCTTCCTGAGTCTTCAGAGCGATCTCACTTGCCTTCTCCGCATTAGTGGCATTGCCCTTTACTTCTTGATTGACATCGCTGATAGTAGCACTAAGCTCCTGAACAGAACCTGCCTGCTCGGTTGCACCCTGGGCAAGAGCCTGAGCTCCGTCTGAAATCTGTGAAGAGTTGTTGGCAACCTTGGCTGCGGAAGCATTGATCTCCTTCAGAGAATTTCCGAGTATGGATTTTATCTTGTTGATGGACTCGAGAGTATTTCTCATATCTCCCACATATCTGTCCGGACATGAGCTGTTCTTCGTGAAATCTCCCTGTGCCATGTAAGCAAGCACCTGATCCATATCCTGAATGATAAGTTTCAGATTATCTGCCATTTTAAGGAATATCTTCGCCAGAGTACCCAGCTCGTCATTCGGATAATCATAGCCGGAGTGATCGTTTCTCAGATTGAATGCTCCTACGTCTTCGGCTATACCCATAAGAGGCTTGATGGGAGCTAAAGCCCGCCTTACGATGAAGGCTGAAATAAGTGCCAGAAATACGATTCCCAGTACTCCGATAAATCCCACTATGGCAAGTGATCGGTAAAGATCTGCGTATAATTCACTCTTATGCACGATATTTGTAAGTACCCATCCAAGATCCGAGTCCTCCAGCGTAACCGGTGTAAAGATGGCGAAGGAAGAGGCATCTCCTATGAAATCATGAACCGAGTTTATAAATGTCTCTCCGCTCAGTGTCTTCTCAGTCTTTTCCATTGAGAAACCTGCCTTCTCACCTACGGATTTAGGATCAGCCGTATGCGCGATGTAGGTATTTTCAGAATCGGAAAGTGTAAGATAGGTACTGTCATATCCTCCGTTTGTGTACTGAAGTGTTCCCAGTGTATCAAGAAGCATATCACAGTTGGCAACGCCTATGAACTGACCGTCTCTAAGTATAGGTGTACTTAACGTAATGAGATACACCGTAGATCCGTCGGTAAGCTCATAAGCATAAGGTGCCGTAATATGGGTTTTCTGCGTCGCCTTTGTGGGGGCGTAATAATCCTCCCCGCTGTAGGTAGCATAATCGAAGAGTATGTCTGTTTTTATATCACTGCCGCTGGGATATACATAATAGGACAGACCCTCTGGAGTATCAGCGAAAAGTCCATTGGGCTCAAATGCAAAATATGCCGAGAATATCTTTCCGGAGCTGACGGCTTCTTTAAGCGCCGATACTATCGCATCCTCTCCGGCCTCACGCCCCAGCTTCTCATAATTCAGGACACTGCTGCCCAGAGCATCCGCATAGATATTCATACCGTTCATATACTTCTGGACTGTAAGAACATTCTGCCCGGCTATGTTTCTGAACTGGTCCTTGGCCATATTGTCCACATTACGGAAGGTCATAATACCAAACGCAATACAAATGATGGCAACTACAGCAAATACAGCCGCTGCAATAATTGCGGGGATACGAACAGCAAGACTTACATAAGGTCTGCTGCCACTTTTTTTGATTTTCTTTTCAGAGTTACTCATACCGCCTCCTGTTTTGTATGATTAAAAATTGCAGGAATTACTAATAGAATTCCCTAAAATAACAGGCTTTCTATAGTTCTTATCGGCATTTAACTTTCTTTCATTAATGCTTTTGCATTATTTTTCCGTAACATCGTACAGATTTAATTACCGTCTGCATAAAGCCTCTCTGATCAGCATGCGATGTGAGCTTCAAAAAGGATATAGCGGCATGTCACAGTCTTTAAAGATGAGTAGTTTTGGACACCGTTGTGCCTTCTCCCGGATCCCACTGCACGATCTCTCCCGACGAAAGAGATTTCTGCACATCGATGGTTCTCTGGTTTGAAGATCCCTTGTACAGAAGAGTTATGTCTTTAAGCTCCTGTTTGAATTCACCGTCAACTATAACATCTGCTCGTTTAAGTATCTCTCTTGTCTCCGGAAGCTTTTCAGACATCCATCCCAGCATATCCTCGTCAAAAAGATATCCAGAGAATATCCAGAGATCTTTTTTGGGGTATCTTTCTTTAAATCGGGTAATAAGAGATAAAAGCCCCCTCTGATTTTCAGGTTCAAAAGGCTCTCCCCCAAGAAGTGTCATACCCTGATAGGCATCGTCCGAAAGCTCCTCAAGTATACGGTCCTCTACCTCTTTCGTGAATTCCATGCCGTAATCAAAGGGCCATGCCACTACATTAAAGCAGCCCGGACACTTATGTGTACAGCCTGAAACAAAAAGACTGAGCCTGACTCCTGGGCCATTGGCTATATCAAAATGTTTTATCTCTGCGTAATGCATACTTTCTCCTTCCTCTGTCTTTCATATCTTTTTAAACACAAAGCCGCAGGTTTTTATCCCTGCGGCTCAAAAAAATTTCTTTAAGTTGTACTTTCCTCAGGGCTCGTATCTTCATCCGACGCACCGTCTTCTTCAGTTTCCGTTTTCTTCTCTTTCCTTTTGAATACACTGAAAACAGTACAAAGAATGATACTTAATTCATATAAAAGAAGCATCGGAAGTGCCACCATCACCTGAGATACTATATCCGGCGGAGTTACTATCGCTGCCATAAGGAAGATGAGAACTATCATCACCTTACGGGCCTTTCTCATCCACTGAACCTTTATGATTCCGAGCTGTGAAAGCAGAACCGAAACCACAGGAAATTCAAACAGCACCGCGAATATGATAAATATGGTAATCAGAAAAGAAACATAATTTCCCACACTGATAGCCGCAGAAACATTAACACCCTTACTCATATCCAGAAGGAAATAGAGCATGAACGGTATAAGTATCTTGTAGGCAAAAAGTATCCCCAGAAATCCGAAGATCATACCGAAGATGATGGCAAGCATCATGAATATCTTTTCGGTATGCCTGAGTCCCGGACTCATAAACTGATAAGCTTCATAAAAAATAATGGGAAGCCCTATAAGCGCCGCAAAAACAAGTGACAGTGAGAAGTACTGTATAAGCATCTCCTGTGGGGCCAGATATACAAACTGGTAGCCTCTTGCCCGACCTATATCGAGAAGGGCTGTTATGATGGATTCTGCATAATGCAGTCCTACCAGCATGGCGACAATCAGCACGACGATGATGACTATGATACGGTTTCTTAATTCAGTGAGATGCCCCGAAAGAGTCATCTCCCCGCCGTTTTCACTGTTTTCAGTCCTTCTTTTCATCCTCAGCTGCCTTTGTCTCGCTTACCTTGCTCTCGTCCTTCTTCTCTTCTTCCTCAGCCTCGCTGACACCGTCACGAAAGCTCTTTACAGACTTACCGAACATCTTTGTAAGCTTTGGGATCTGTGTAGGTCCGAAAACTATCACTACGATTGCAAGTATGATTATTAATTCCTGTGTTCCGATTCTCATGATTATCTCCTTTTCAAATGCAGTTTTTCTGCAAATTTTCATGTATATAGGAAAGTGACAGAGTCACAGTTCCTTTTTTATTTCAGCTTACCGTCTGCCTTCTGGCAGCTTCATCGCTTCTGACAATTCCATATCTTCCGACATTTCTATCTCTTACGACATCTTCATCACGGTATGATCTCAGGCTGTCTCTGACACTGCCCCGTCAGCTGTATCTTCAATTGTCTCTGCATCACCGGAAACTGCCTTACTCTCAGTTGCTTCCGCAGTATCTGCTGATACGGATACTTCTTTTACAACGGCATCTTGGTTTTCAACAGCTTCTGTAACCTTCTCTTCCTGAGGAGCACCAGTTTCCTCAGCTGCTTTCCTTACCTCTTCAGCTGCTGCCTTTGTTTCTTCGGCGGCCTCTTTTGTTTCTTCAGCTGCTGCCTTAGCGTCTTCAGCGGCCTTCTCTTTGACCTCATCCTTTACAGGCTCAGCCTTCTTCGGAGTTGTCTTTCCGATATTATTGACGGAGGTCTTCACTTCAGTGATGTTTTTCTTGATATCATCTGCCGCTTCTGTCATGGGCTGCAGTGCCTCTCTTATAGGCTTCTGTGCCTCCTCCAAGGGCTCAATAACAGTCTCTTTGATATCCTTTGTCAGATCACCGGATACATTTCGGAACTGTCTTAATGCCTCTCCCAGCTTCCTTGCGTATTCCGGAAGTTTATCAGGGCCGATGACGATCAGAGCGACGATGAAAATGATGACAATTTCTGAAAAACCAATCTTCATAACTATTCCTTAAATCTTTTTTTATTTTTATAAAATATAACCAAACTATTATATCGGTTTAACATGACACTATGCAATCATTTTCGTGCTTTTTTGCAAAGAAAACCGGCCAGGAATTGTGACACAATTCTCTTGGCCGGTTTTCAAAAAATCTTAAAGGTGAAGCACTCTGTCCTTGATCTCCTGGGTTCTTCCCTGGTTCCAGTACTGTGTACCGATATAGCCGCAGGTTCTTCTGGCTACCGACATCTTGCTCTCATCACGGTTTCCGCAGTTAGGGCACTCCCATACAAGCTTGCCCATATCATCCTCAACGATCTTTATCTCACCGTCATAACCGCAGCACTCGCAGTAATCTGACTTGGTGTTGAGCTCTGCGTACATGATGTTGTCATAGATGAACTTCATAACACTGAGAACTGCAGGGATGTTGTTCTGCATGTTTGGAACCTCAACGTAGGAGATAGCTCCTCCCGGTGAAAGCTTCTGGAAATCAGCCTCAAACTTAAGCTTTGTGAAGGCATCAATCTTCTCACGGACATTTACGTGGTAAGAATTGGTTACATAGTTATGATCTGTAACTCCCTTGATGATTCCGAATCTCTTCTGAAGAGCTTTGGAAAACTTATAAGTCGTGGACTCCATAGGTGTTCCGTAAAGTGAATAGCTTACGTTCTCTGCCTTTCTCCACTCTGCGCACTTGTCGTTCATGTGCTGCATTACTTTAAGTGCAAAGGGCTTTGCCTCAGGATCTGTGTGTGACTTTCCTGTCATGCGCACACACATCTCATAGAGACCTGAATATCCGAGAGAAATGGTCGAATAGTTTCCGAAAAGAAGTCTGTCGATCTTCTCTCCCTTCTTAAGTCTCGCAAGAGCTCCGTACTGCCAGAGGATAGGTGCAACATCTGAGGTTGTTCCCATGAGTCTCTCATGGCGGAGCTTCAGTGCTCTGTGGCAGAGCTCAAGTCTCTCATCAAAGATATTCCAAAACATATCCATGTCGCCGTGGGATGAACATGCCACATCAACTAAATTAATGGTAACAACACCCTGGTTGAAACGTCCGTAATACTTGTGCTTTCCTTCTTCATAGGTCTTGCTGTTTGACTTGTTGCCGGCATCGCAGAGACCTTCATCATTCTGCTCGTTATCCGGTGTAAGGAAGGATCTGCAGCCCATGCATGGATATACATCGCCCTTGTACTCGATCATC
>Ga0256404_1009248_pt1 | contig 14254 bp, 12 predicted proteins | sample RumenRJG_01DNA_FD_185990 | JGI IMG/M metagenome (GOLD analysis project Ga0256404, IMG submission 185990) | Bovine rumen microbial communities from Lethbridge, Alberta, Canada - RJG_01 | ecosystem: Host-associated > Mammals > Digestive system > Stomach > Rumen | place: Canada: Alberta | collected...
ACCAATCAGCATTTGTTAGGTTTTAATGAGAACACCATTAAAGTTTTAGTAAGAGCAAAACTTGAAGACTTAAAGATGTTATCTGTAAACACAGAGCAGAAACTTACAGTACCAATGGTAGGTGAAAAGTTTGCAGATTTAGTTGTTGATAATCAAAAAGGTACCTATTACCTATTTGAGTTTAAATACTTTAGCAAAGCTAAAGCACAGCAACATCCAAATATCTTACAAGAAAAAATTGCTGAGGCAAAAGAGCAGATTAACTGCTATAAGACAGCAGTGGAGTTTGAAGGCAAGACTGTTTACAGCTACATTGCTATCTTTGAATCAATAAACTGCGTGCATTTTTCTCAAGTATAGAAGTTTTAACTGAGCTATATCAAAAGTAGTTAAATTTGTTCTAACACTTTTTGAAGCTTATCAATTGCGTATAGTGGCAGATTTATAAGATTAGTTTCTTTTTTGTAATCTGCCATTGAAGTTCTAATGGCAACCTTAGGTGTAAACTTTTCTTGGTAAGTTTTAAGACTCTTAGCCTTTAGGTTTACTTCAGCCTTTACCTCAATAGGAACTACCGTTTCACCATTGTCTACAACAAAGTCTACTTCACATGATCCTCTATCATTGGTGTAATAGTAGAGAGCAAGATCTGAATTACATTTAAGCTCTTGACACACAAATTGCTCTGTTAAGGCACCTTTAAACTCAATAAAAAGTTTGTTTCCATCAAGTAAGGTTTTTGAACTTATACCAGCCATTGCGCCTAATAAACCTACATCTAGTAAGAATAATTTAAAAGCTTTTAAATCTTCATAAGCTTTAAGAGGAAGGTGTGCTGTGTTAACTCTTGATACCTTATGGATTAGTCCACAGTCACAAAGCCACATCAAAGCAATTTCATAATCTTTTGCTCTTGCTCCATCTCTTAAAAGTGCATAGATAAACTTTTTGTTTTCTTTTGCAAGTTGCGAGGAAATAGAATTCCATAAGGCACGAAGTTTTGGCACAATTTTATTTGGAGCATGTTTTGAAAAATCCTGTTCATAAGCTTTTAGGAGCTTATTATGAATTTTTCTAACCTCATTAAAGTCTCTATGCTCAACAAAACTTTTGACTGCTTCAGGCATGCCACCTGTGAAATAGTAATTTTTAAGGAAATCAATGTAGGTATCCTTAAAGCATGAAATCATCTCAAAATCGAGGCTATCAAGTAAGTTTGCAAAACGCTCTTGACCTATGGCACATAAAAATTCTTTAAAAGATAGTGGATAGAGATTTAAAAAATCAACTTTTCCAACAGGAAATGAGGTTCCTTGATGTAAAGCTATACCAAGTAAGGATCCAGCACAAATAATGTGATATTCAGGTGCATTTTCATAAAAATACTTAAGTGAGGTTAATGCTTTTGGAACTTCTTGAACTTCATCAAATATCAATAGAGTATTTGAAGGCGTAATTTTTTGTTCAGCATAAAGCTCTATGCCTGTAATTAACTTTTGAGGATCTAAATTACTTGAAAATAGCCTTTCCATTCTTGGATTAGAGTCAAAATTGATATATACAGTATTAGCAAAGGCGACTTTTCCAAACTCTTGCATTAACCAGGTTTTTCCAACTTGTCTTGCACCTTCAATGATAAGAGGCTTTCTATCTTTACTTTCTTTCCATAGCTTTAATTGTTCAATAGCATGCCTATACATAGAAAACTCCTTTGAGATTATAAGTATTTCTATAATATTAGAATAATACATAAATATCAATGAAAAAATGTAGAATACAACATTAATTTCAATGAATAATGTAAGAATATTACATTTATTACAACGTAAAAGTGTGAAATTTAACGCTTTTTACATGGAATAATTGCTAAAACTTACTGTGTTCTTTGCTAGAGTACAATAAAGCAATATTTAATAAAGCACGCAATTTAAAAATCACTAATTCAAAAGTCTATCATTTGATCTTTTCTAAAACAAAAGTTAGTAATCTGTAAGTTAATAAAACTTGATTAGGTACTTTGAAGGTTAATATTGTGTATATTTTGATTAGATGTTTTTGCAAAGAAACTTTGGAAATTATGGTTTTTGATGGTGCTAATTGCGATAAACAAGGCGAAATTAGTAAAAAAAATAAGACCTTGATCAATTTTTTGTATATATCTTTATTACGTGGCAATAAAAGATGTGCATAATAGCCTTAATCCGTTATGGATTACGCTTTTTAAGCGAAATTTTATCAAGCTAATTAGGAGTGCATTGTGAATAAAAGTCAATTAGTAGATAGTATTGCAAAGAAGTCAGGTTTAACTATCAAAGATTCTACAGCAGCTGTAAATGCTTTCTTAGAGTCTGTAAAGGAAGCTTTAGCTGGTGGTGATAGCGTTACCTTAATCGGTTTTGGCTCTTTCTTAGTACGTAACAGAGCTGCACGTAAAGGTCGCAACCCACGTACCAACGAGATTGTTAATATTCCAGCTGTTAACGTTCCAGCATTCAGAGCTGGTAAGCCTTTAAAGGATGCTGTTAACAAGTAATTTGCCTTTTGGCAAAAAAGTCCTCGACACTTGCTCGAGGATTTTTTTTGCGTGTAGCCCTAAGCTGTAGTTAGAATGCTATTTTAATGTATAATAGTACTTTAGATCTTTTATAAGAATTATTATTAACGGCCTTTGAGCTGAAACTTGTTACGTTCATCGTCATAGATGAACTTTGGAGTCAAGAAATGTTAACAGATAAGTTGCGTGAAGGTGCGCACGGAAAGGTATTTAAGATCCTCTTTTGGATTATTATTTTATCTTTTATTTTTGCAGGTGTAGGTAATTATTTAATTCCAAGATTAAATACAGATCCTGTTGAGATTGGGGATATTAAAATTCCTAAGGAGCAATGGGATGCTCAATACCAAGATCAAGTTCGCATGATGCAACGTCAATACGGCGCACAAGTAAACAGCTTACTTGAAGATCCTAACTATGTTAAAGCCCTACGTTTGCAAGTTTTAGAGCGTATCATCGATAATGTAGCTATCAATAGCGTAACTTACGAGCAGGGTATTCGTATTGGTGATAAGCAAGTTAAAGATACTATTAGACAGGAAAAAGCTTTCTTTAAAGATGGTAAATTTAATAACGACTTATTCTTAGCTACTGTACGTAATATGGGCTCATCTCCAGATTACTATGCACAGCAATTACGTACTAGCATTGCAGCTGATACTTTGATCATGCCTATCATCAGATCTGGTGCTATTGCTTACCCTTATGAGATTGACGAGTTAGCTAAATTATTTACTCAAAAGAGAGTAGTTGACGTTTATACTCCAAATTCAAGCAAGATTGCAAAAGAAATCAACATTACTGATGAGCAAGCTAAAGCTTATTATGATAAGAATCATAAAGAGTTTATGAAGCCTGCAACCGCATCTTTTAGCTACATTGTTTTAAGCGTTGATAAGTTAAAAGAAAAAGTTGAGGTAACTGAAGCTGCTTTAGCTGATTACTTTAATCACAATCAGTCAGACTTTGAAGTACCACAAAAACGTGAATGCTCACAGATCTTAATCAAATCAACAACTCCTGATTTTGAAGCTAAGGCCAATGAAGCTTTAACTCAGTTAGTTGCTGGTCACGACTTTGAGGAAGTTGGTCTTAAGTATTCAGATGATAAAGACTTTAAGAACTCAAAAGGCTCTTTAGGTCAACTTGAAAAGGGCTCCTTATCAAAAGATCTTGATATTGCATTATTTACTTTAAAGGATGTTGGTCAATACTCTAAAGTTATTGTAGATGAGTATGGTGCTCATATTTTAAGATTAGATAAGATTATTGATGCTTTCACACCAAAATTAGCTGACATCAAAGAAGAAGTTAAAGCTAAGTTTATTGAGACTAAAGCTCAAGAGTTATATGCTCAAAAATCAGCTACTTTAACTGATGTTTCTTATGAGTCTCCAGATTCACTAGAAGCTGCAGCTAAAGCTATTGATACACAAATTTTACAATCTGGTGAGGTTAAATTAGGTGATAAGTCCTTAAAGTGGCCTTTATCAAATCCTGAAGTTCAAAAGCTTGCTTTCAGTGAGAACAATAGAACCTCTCATATCAACTCAAATGTAATCAATCTTGATGCAAAAACATGCTTTGTTTTAAATGTAAGTGACTATCAAGAGCCTGCATTACAAAAATTTGAGACTGTAAAGGACGAAGCTTTAGAGCTTGCTAAGGCTGATGCTGTAGCACAAAAAGAAAAGGCAATCTTAGAAGAGATTAAGCAAAAGGTTTCAAAGGGTGAGACTGTAGCTGAGAATGATGACTTCACCGTATCAAAAGATGTTACTGTAGCACGTTCAGATAACAAGTTTAGCCCAATGTTTAACCTAAACATCTTCGCAATTACTGACAAGGTAAATGCAGGTGTAATCGCAAATGATAATAAGGTTGTAAAACTTGCTGTTCTAAAATCAGTTGAAACTGCAAAGGATGAAGAGACTGAAGAATTTGCTAAGTTTATCCGCACACAATTAGTGCAATTTAAACAAAATAAGCTAGATTCTATGATCACTTCTGGTGCAAGAGATTTGTGCGATATTGAGTACGATGAATCAGCAATTAACCTTGTAATTCAACAAGATAAGGGACAAAATTAGCCTAAATTTGTAGCATTTTTGTTGAAAAATTTATTAGCCCCGACCCTTTACGGTTCGGGGCTTTTGTTATTTAATAGGTCAACAAAATTACAAACTAGGTGATAAGAAATGAACATTCATGAATATCAGGCAAAGGAAATATTTAAGGAATATGGCTTACCTGTAGCTCCATTTTTTGTAAGCACAAAGGCAACAGGTATTGGTAAGGCTGCCTATGAGTTAGATGGTGGTCCATTTGTAGTAAAGTGCCAGGTTCATTCTGGTGCCCGTGGTAAGGCAGGCGGTGTAGCTGTTGTAGATACCCCAGCCCAAGCAGAAGCTTTTGCAGCTAAGTGGTTAGGTCAAAGATTAGTAACCACTCAATCAGGTCCACACGGCAAGCCTGTAAACAGAATCCTCATTGAAAAAGCTACCTCCATTAAACAAGAATTATACGTTTCAGCAACCATCGACAGAACCAACGCACATCTTACAGTTATTGCTTCAGCCTCTGGCGGTATGTCCATTGAGGAGCTTGCTGTAACTAATCCTGAGAAGATTTTTAAAGTAGCAATTGATAATCTTACAGGTCCACAACCTTTCCAAGGCAGAGAGCTTGCTTATAAGCTTGGATTAAGTGGCAAGCAAGTAAATCAATTTGCCAAGATCTTTTTAGGGATCTGCAAGATGTTTATCCAAAAAGATCTCTCTTTAGTTGAAATCAACCCTTTAGTTGTAACCAATGAAGGTGATTTACTTTGCTGTGATGCCAAAATTAATACTGATCCTTATGCTACCTACCGTCATCCAGAGCTTGCTCAATTAGATGATCCTTCACAAGAAGATCCTCGTGTAGCAAGAGCAGTAGCAGCTGGCTTTAGTTATGTTCCACTAGAAGGTGATATTGGCTGTATGGTTAACGGTGCTGGTTTAGCAATGGGCACTATGGATATCATTAAGAATTTAGGTGGCGCTCCTGCTAACTTCCTAGATGTAGGTGGTACTGCAACTAAAGAGCGTGTAATGGAAGCTTTCAAGGTTATTTTAGAAGATCCTCATGTAAAGTGCATTATGGTTAATATCTTCGGTGGTATCGTGCGTTGTGACATGATTGCAGAAGGTATTAAAGGTGCTGTAGAGCAAATAAAGATCAACGTTCCTGTAGTAGTAAGACTTGAAGGTAATCAAGCTCACTTAGGTGAGAAGATCTTAAATGAATGTGGTCTAAATATTGTTTCAGCTAGAGATCTAAGACAGGTAGCAATTCTTGCAGTTAAGGCAGCAAAGAGTAATTAGGTGGCACAACATGAGTATTTTAATTAACAAAGACACCAAGGTTTTATGCCAAGGTATTACAGGTTCTCAGGGTACACAACACTGCGAGCAGATGCTTGAGTATGGTACTAAGTTAGTAGCAGGTGTCACCCCAGGTAAAGGTGGTATCACCCACTTAGGAGTCCCAGTATTTAATACAGTAAAAGAAGCTGTTGCAAAGACCGGTGCTACTGTATCAATGGTGATGGTTCCACCACCATTTGCAGCTGATTCAATTCTTGAGGCAATTGATGCTAAGTTAGAATTAATTATTTGTATTACTGAAGGCATTCCTGTACTAGATATGCTAAAGGTAAAGGCAAAGCTTGAGGGTAGTAACACCATTTTAATTGGACCTAATTGTCCTGGTGTTTTAACTCCTGATGAATGCAAGATAGGTATTATGCCAGGCTCTATCTTTAAAAAGGGTAAGGTTGGTATCGTGTCTCGCTCAGGTACTTTAACTTATGAAGCAGTAAAGGAAACCTCTGAGGCTGGCTTTGGTCAATCTACTTGCGTAGGTATTGGTGGTGATCCTATCCAAGGTTCAAACTTTGTGGATATCTTAAAGCGTTTTGAAGCTGATCCTGAAACTGAGGCTGTAGTCTTAGTAGGTGAAATTGGTGGTACTGCAGAGCAAGATGCAGCTAAGTTTATCAAAGAGCATATGACTAAGCCTGTAGTTTCCTACATTGCAGGTATTTCAGCACCAAAAGGTCAAAGAATGGGACACGCTGGAGCTATTATCTCTGGTGGTAATGCTACCGCTCAAGCAAAGCAAGAAGCTTTACGTGATGCTGGTGTAACCGTAGTTCCAACCGCAGCGGATATTGCAGATGGTCTAAGACAAGCTACCGGCTGGAATTAAACAAATTTAGTAAACTTTTAGATTTAAAGGCTATTTTTCAAAAGAAAGTAGCCTTTTTTATTGCATTTTACAAAGATATTAAAATTATTAAAATATCGAATTATATGTAATAAGATGTTTAATAATTGCTATTTATAATTAGATGATGTATTATCTAACGTATTAAATGTAATAAAATGAATAATAGATATGAAGTTACTAAAAATTGAAGCTTTAAATGCAACTGTATTTAAAAATCCTTTTGAAATTAGTTTTTTAACCTCACAACAGGTTGAAAAAGACGATCCTGGTGTCTTACATAATGTATGCGCTAATGCCTATTTAAAACCAGTATCTGCTTTTGTGGGTAATAATGGATCGGGTAAAAGCTTGAGTTTGAAACTTATAGCCTTGGTGTTAGATTTACTTTCAGGTAAAAGCATCAATAATCTCTTTTATAGTGAGCTTATTACAGACAAACTAAAGCTTACAGTTTACTTTAGTAATCGACAAGCAAATGAGATTGTAAAATATGATCTTTCGATTTATAAGTACTTAAACGTCTTCAACGAAGTAAATTACCAGATTTCTAATGAAGCTTTATTTACTAAAAAAGCTTCTGTGGTGCGTTCTAAAAAGCAACTATTTGACTTTGACAATGCTAAAGCATTGTCTTTAGCTACTTCAAATGACAATTCCCCTCAAGATGTAGGTGCGGTAGCAAATTACCTTAAGGCTCATCAGCTTAAAATAGTTTCTAAAGCTTTTGTCCATAACAATGCTTTATTAAACTTTCCTATAGGTGAGATCTCATACGATATTCTAAAGCTTGTAGATCCTAATCTTGAGAGGATATCGATTAAAGAGGATTGTAGTGTAGTAATAAAATTCTCTAATCAAAATAATCCTGTGCATGTAACTTTAGATTGCTTAGCCAAAGTTTTATCTAAAGGCGTAATATTAGGTATCCTGTATTTTGACTATGCCATAAAAGTGCTAAAGCATGGAGGGCTTTTAATCATTGATGATCTTGATGCCCACTTAAATAAAGAGCTTGTAAAAGTTCTCGTAAGTTTATTTCTTCAGGCTAAAACCAATTTATTTGGTGCAAGTCTTATTTTTACTACTCATTATTTACAAGGTTTAGATTCACTTAATCGAAATGATTATGTAAATATCCTAACTAAAGACGATTTAGGCTTATTTAAACTTGAAAACCTATCATCAATAATCTCAAGAACTGATCTTAAAAAGAGCGAGGTTATCAATAAAACGATAACTAATGCAGGTCAACTACAAGAAGAGCAATTACTGTTAGAAGAATACGTAATAAACCAAGTTGCCCCTGCAGGTGAACCTTCAAACAAAACTCGGGATTAGCACTTTAGCTTAAGGATCATAAATTGAATACTTTAGTTTTTTCTGAATATCCAGCTTACTGTCAGCTAAATTCTGAGCATGGAGTAACTATTCATTTTCGAAACTGGGAAGAAAAGACTTTTACAGCTGACAATTTAGAACAAGCTAAATCCAAGTTGTATTCATTTTTGGTAGAGGTTTTAAATCAGCTAAGTGCAGAGTGCTGTCTTATACCAAAGCCTGAAAAGGCTTTAACAGGTGATCTTATAGTAGAAGTTCCACTAGACGTACAACTTAAGATCCTTTTACTTAATAGTATGCAGAAAAATCGCTATAGAAAGTCAGATCTCGCAAAAGACTTGAACATTCCACCACAACGGATCTCAAGTTTCTTAAGCTTTAAAAAGACTACTAATTTAGACTTTTTTGATAGAGCTTTTAGAGTGATGGGAAGGCGCCTGACTTTTTCAATTTAATAAATCATACAAACATAACAGAGATACTAACAACCTTAAAATTACCTTTATGGAGAAAATAGCATGACTAACAAAGATGTTAAGTTAACAGATGGCATCAGAAATGAAGCTGTGTTTAATCAAGTTTTTTCAAATGAAGAAATTGCAAAAACTTTTTTTGAGAAGTTTTTAAAGCTTAAGTTTCTTGATTTTAAGCTAGTAAATCAAAAGAATGAGCCTGGTGAACTTGCAACTCTTGTCTTTCCTGGTGTGCGTTTTGAAGCTACTCTTGATGATAAGAAAAAGAGTAAAGCAGCCTTTGGTATTTGCCTAACCTGTGAGAAAGAAAAAACTATAGCTATGCGCTTAAGATATATGGATGAACTTATTTGCTTAGGTGCGGTTAATAAAAGTTGTGATCCTAGTGATTTTCCATTGAATTACCTGGTAGCTGTCAGTCCAAATGCATTATATGGTGGTGAAAGACGATTGTATTCTTTTATCTTTAGAGATAAGTATGAGCCAGAGATTACCTATGATGATGGACTATACCAATTCTATTTAAGTGCTAAAGGTAAAAAAGTAGAGCAGGATTTAAATCCTGAAGTTGAAGCTTTCTTAGACTACATAAATGGTGATATCAATCCTAAGAGTGAGTTTGTAAAGCAAGTGGACTTGGCTGTAGCAAAGCTTTCTAAATAAGCTCTAGTCCTTATTTTACTGACTATTAATTTGAAACTTATTAACCATAATACATAACAATTGATCCTGGCACATTTCGTTCACAGGATGAACGTGACTGAAGTGCCAGGGCATCCTTGAATCGCCCTTTCAATTAATATCCCTTAAATTTAAATTGAGTTGTTACAATTAAATGTAAGTCTTATGGATTTGTTTTGGTCATCCTACCTACTAAATTGGAAGATAAACAAAAAATTCATTTACAACGATGAGCTTAATTCCTATAATTGTTTTTAACAGAGCTTGGCACGTTTCGTTCACAGGATGAACGCGACTAAAGTGCCAGGACATCCTCAAAATAGACTTTCCTATCAATATCCCTAAAATAGTAATTGAGTATCTTACATTTAAATGTAAGTCTTATGGATTTGTTTTGGTCATCCTATCTACTAAATTGGATGATAAACAAAAAATTCATTTACAACGTTGAGCTTAATTCCTATAATGTTTTCTAACAGAGCCTGGCACGCTTTATTCACAGGATGAGTAATAGCAGAAGTGCCAGGACATCCTTTCTTAATCTAGTCTTTTGATTTTTATCTGAGTTAAGATCACCGCTCCAAACATTAAAGTTGCACCGATAATCTCTTGTCTTGACATAGCCTCTGATAAGAAGGTTACACCAAAGATTGCACCCATCACTGATTCTAGGGACATAATGAGGGAGGCAATTGTAGGGGAAATTCCTCTTTGAGCTACAATTTGTAAGGTATAAGCAATACCATTAGATAAAGCACCAGCATAGAGTAGTGGTAATAGTGCTTTATACACGTCCTCAATTGCAGGAGCTCCTGTAATAAGCATTAGAATAAAGCCAAAGCAGGAAGCACAAAAGAATTGACCACATGAGAGCATTACGCCATCTACGTAGTTAATGAAATATGCAATGACTAGGATATGAAAAGCAAAACCTAGCGCACAAATTAGCACTAATAAATCACCAACTTCAAAAGATAACGAGCCTTTGACCGTAAATAAATATAAACCGATAAATGAAAGTACTACACAAAGGACAATCTTCTTGGTGATTTTATGACCTAAAAATATTCCAATTAAAGGCACAAAAATCATGTACAAAGAGGTGATGAAACTTGCTTTATTAACATCAGTGTAAACCAAACCAAATTGTTGGAAGGACTCTGATATAAAAAGGCAAAAGCCACAGGCAAGGGAACCTATAATTAGTTTTCTTTTTGAGCTGCAACGAAGAGTAGTACCTTTTTTATGTGCTACTTTTGAAAGGAACATAATCAGCGGAATTAAGCACAAACCACCGATTAGTGTTCTGTAAAAGGTAAATGCAAAAGGTGATATATATGACAGACCTAATTTCTGAGCTACAAAACCTGAGCCCCAAATAGTTGCCACTAAAAATAGTAAAAGATATTGCCTAAGTTCGAACATAGCTAAACTAACGATTAGATTACAAAATTATAAGAAAATGAAATTATATAACTATTTTGAGAGATAGGGCTGTTTTACTCTAAATATAGATCATGTATAATTGATAAGTTTTTTAATATGTAAGATAAAATTCTTTTTAATATTTATAATAAATGGACGTAACGAACAAAAACAGCTTAACAGCTGATCCTAGCGCTGCAAGATACGGAGCTAATAGTATAGATAAAGCTCCTAAGTTCGTGCGTTCAAAAGATAGATGCCACATCATAACTAGAACTCCAATTTACGATATCAATTGTAACTTGCTTGCATATAATTTTAGATTTACAGCAGGTGAGGAGAGTTTTAGACCTGATCAGTTGTTAAAAAAGCACGTAAAGCATGTGCTTATAGGTTTCTTTATTCGTCGTCCAATTGACGATTTTACTCAGCAATCAGTTCAAGTGATGACTGAGTTGCCTTTAACTAATGAGATTTCAAAGTTCTCAAAACCACTACCAGCAAATCGTTTTATCCTACATTTACAGGATAGACAGGATTCGTCAGCATCCTTCCAACATCAGGTAAATATGTTAAGAAGAGAAGCTATGACTATTGCTTGTGACGTATACACTATTGTGTACACTAACTGGTTCACAGAGCTTCGTTCTATCTCTTATGCTGTAATCGATATGACCTTAGATATCGAGGAGCAATTCATCTTAGCTAAGAACATTGTTAAGAAAGCTCCTTGGATTAAGATCATTTGCGACCGCTGTGATACTTTAAATAAGGTTTCCATTGCTTTTGAAGCTGGTGCAAATTATGTTTGTGCACCAACCTTTACTAAAGATACTTTAAAAGCAAAGTTTAATGCTTACCACTACAAATATAACAAGCAAATTTATAACTATATTCCTGTAGTGTTATCAGAGATCTTAGAGAACAGACCAAATTATCAGTTATTCTTTGAGTTACTGTCCTTTAAGCCATCTATTAAGACCAATATTCCTTTCTATTTGAGTTTTATTCAAAAGGATATTGATCCTGATTATATCTTCACAGACATTGAGCAGTGCGTGTACGACATAAGTACAGATGCTTTACATAAGCTTATTTGCTTAATCTGTTTAGATTTATTAGAAGAGTTTTACCACAACGACAACGAGATCAATAAATTCCTAGCTTACGAGCCTGTAAAGCAGATCTTAATCAGAGCTAAATTTATTGAGGAGTTGCTTGCTAATCGTCATGCAGATATTGATATTTCCTGGGCGTTTACCTTAGGTTTATGCTCTAATATCAATTTGTTATATCCATACTCAATACCTGAGACTATTATTGTATTAAATGATATTAGTGCAAAGATTGCTAACCTCTGTAGAGATGAGAAGCTCTTTGGTTATGCATTACGCATATCTCAGTGTTTAGAATCCCTAGACTTAGGCTTTGTTGATAAGATTATTGAAAGTGAAGTCTTTTCTCGTCATGAGATCTTATTTGCCTATGAGAACTCCTTGATGTGGCTATCCTCATTTATTGAGTACACCACAACTAAACGTTACTAATCTTTAAGCTCTAAGAGAAATAGCTAAATAGCTAATTGCTTAGCTATTCTCGTTTTTGTTCACCTTACGGTTCTGTAAGAATACACTTAAAGCAACTAAAACAACGCCAACATAGAAGGATAAGTTAACTTCTTTTGCCTCACCAAAGAATAACATGGCGATGATAATGGCATATACCGGCTCTAAATTAAAGGTTAAGTTAATGGTAAAGGCAGAGAGCTTTGAGGAGAGCTTAATTACCAAAAGATATAAATAAACGGTAAAAACAGAGCCTAAAGCAAATAAGTAGAAGATATTGTGAGAGTTAAAGTAAAACTCATCTGCAACACCTGTCATCCTACAAATAGGGTAGCAGATGGCACTAACTAAAAGTCCACCAAACATCTCGTAATTGATGCAAGTGTAAGGATCTAAGCTTTTGGTAAACTTTTTATTATAGATTGCATAGAGACTTGAGAACATGGCTGAGAAAAAGCCTATGATAATACCGAGTCTAAACTTAGTATCAAAGTTGAAGATCAGTAATAAACCTGCAATGATGATTAAGCCGTAGATTAAGTTTGTTGGTTTAAAACGAGTCTTTAAGATAATAGGTTCAAAAACTGTAGTAAAAAAGCAGGTGGCTGCAATGGTGATAGTACCTATGGAAATATTTGACAGCTTAATTGATAGATAGAAAAAGATAAAATGTAAGCACAAAAGTCCGCCTACAAACATCGTTTTAAGCTTGCTTTTTAAATCAAAGTAAACCAATCTTTTAGTAAAGTAAACATAAGCTACAACTGCAACCGCTGCAACTGTAAAACGCAATAGCACTAAGGTGAAGGCATCATAGCTTATGAGTCTTCCAAAAACACCGGTAAAACCTGCTAAAAAGACCGCAAAATGTAATTGAATTAGGTACTTTATCATTATTAAGCTTGTGCGTTTAAAACCTTTAATCTTGCGCTACCACCTTTTTTAGCTAGGTTTTTATAAAGAAGATCTACTACAGGTGATAACTCTTTATCTAAGTTGTAAGGATAATTTAAAACTAACATACCTGAGCCACACATACCGAAAACATCTTCTTGAGGTTCAACGCAAAGCTCTACTTGAAGTAACGGTACATTCAATCTGCGCAAATCATTAGTTAGATTCTTTGAGTGGTCACGCATCTTACCTAAAACGGGATACCAAACAGCAATAGTAGCTGTATTCCACTTATGTAAAGCAGTTTTAACAGCCTTTACTAATTGGATATACTCGTTTTTCTCCTCATAGGCTGGATCGATAAACACCAAACCTCTTCTGATAGGAGGAGGTAAAAGGGCATTGATAGCCTCAAGACCGTCACGACACTGAATATTTAAGCGGTGATCTCTTTTAAAATTGTTTCTTAAATTCTCAAACTCATTAGGGTGGAGATCAATTAAAGTAATTTTATCCTGCTCACGGGATAAATAAGTTTCAAACATAGGGGAGCCAGGATAGCTGTTTGGTAAATTACTTCTTGCGTAATCTAAAACCTCAAAAAACTCTGGTACTAATTCTTTTAATTCCTGGTTGTTTTCAATTTTTGAAACACCAGATCTAAATTCCTGATTTTTTTGAGCCATAAAGCCATCAAGTTTGTATAAACCTGAGCCTGAGTGGGTATCGATAATGGTATAAGGCTTTTCTTTTTGATTAAGAGCTCGAATTAGTAGGCATAAGGTTATATGCTTAATGACGTCTGCGTGGTTGCCGCAATGGAACCCATGTTTATAACTTAGCACAATATATAATCCTGTATTTTCAATAAGTTAGATTTTTTTTGATCTGAACTAAATTTAACAAAATTAACTATTTTTTCTTACTTTACTTTCTCACATAAAAGAAAGTAAAAAATATTAACGGAGTCTTATATATCAAGGCTCTAGCTTTTAAAAAATCTATGACGCCATTTGGAAACAAAATTTATTGAGAAATCAATAAGTTAGGAT
>Ga0256404_1009249_pt1 | contig 14251 bp, 8 predicted proteins | sample RumenRJG_01DNA_FD_185990 | JGI IMG/M metagenome (GOLD analysis project Ga0256404, IMG submission 185990) | Bovine rumen microbial communities from Lethbridge, Alberta, Canada - RJG_01 | ecosystem: Host-associated > Mammals > Digestive system > Stomach > Rumen | place: Canada: Alberta | collected...
TAACAGGTACCAGCCGGCTTTTGTGATTCTGATGTTGCCATCATCGGTCGATCCGATGCCGGCGCCAGCATTGTCGGAGTAATGCCCGTCGATTCCTGCGAAGCCGACTTCGTTGCCGTTCCAGTCTCTATCCCAGTTGAACTTCACGCTTCCGCCGGCATCAATATAGACCAGATGCCAGAATGTTCCATTGTTGTCGTAAGTCGGAATCATGCTGATGGCATCCTCCCATTTCCAATTGCAGTGCGACCCAACCAGGTAGAGGCTTGTCGGAGGAACGACAGCTGGCAGGGCGTAGTAGAGGCGGACGTTTGGAATGCTGACGACATTCGAGAATATCTCGCCCTTGCCGCTTTTCGTCAGCTGAGCCTTCAGCCTGACGTAGAGAGGCGTGTTGTAAGGGAATGCCTCCGGATCTGCCGTGGAAAGAGCAGTCATCGCCTCTGCAAGCTCGTCTGCGGCAACGGCCATCCTAGCCTTGGTATAGGTCGTAGGTAGGGTAGAGTAGGAACCCTCGTCGGTGAAATTACCGTTCAGGGAAACTTGGACTGAATATGTCGTAGCGGCAGTGAACCCGTAGTCCGGCTGCGAGCAACTCAGTTCGATCGACTTTGAATTTTCCAGGTCGTATGCTCCGTTCACATAGGAGGGGGTGTTCAGGACGAATTCCGTAGGGTCTGCATAGAAGGCGTGGGGCTCATCGTCGCAGCTGGCGAATGTGAGTAGCCCAAGCGCCATTGCCCAAAGTATTTTAATCTTTTCCATATTCATTGATTTTCAATTAATCTGCTAGTATCCTGGGTTCTGTTCGAGTTTGTCGTTGCTGATCATGTCCTGTGAAGGGATAGGGTAGAGATTCAGGTGAGAATCAACCGGCTTGCCGTCTACGGCGCCTCCCTTGTAATCCCACAGGTAGGAGTCAGTGGTGAACATTCCGAACCTGACGAGATCGGAGCGCCTCCAGCATTCTTGGTAAAGTTCCCTTCCCCTCTCGTCTATTATCGTGTTGGCATTCAGTTCCGTGACGTTCCCAAGTCCAGCCCTCGTCCTGACCTGGTTTATCGCATCCAGCCCTTCGCTTGCCGTCGCTGCCCCATGGAGGGCGCACTCGGCATACATCAGCAACGCATCAGCATAGCGGAACACAGGGAAATCTGTGTCAACGAAGCCAGCAGCCTTGCCAGCAGTTCCGTCGCTGTTTATGTTCTTGAATTTCATGCAAGGATAGCCCCCTGCCTTGAAGTTCCCGTCGTCGGTCACCGGGCCGCCATTAGTGCCGCCTTCGAAGAAGAGCCTGCGGGCATCATCGCTGGCGAATTTGCTTACGAAAGCGTTGGTGGATCTCAATCCGCCCCAGCCTGAAGAAATGCCTACGGAAGCAGGATCCATTTCCCCTCCTGTGGAGGCGAATATTATATAGTTCGTGACGCCATAGCTCTGAGTGTTCACCCCGTCTTGTTCTATCGCGAACATTATCTCGTCGGTGCACTGCTCGTTGTCGGCGAGGAAAAGTTCCTGGTAATTGTCGTGCAGCGAATAGCCTTCGCTCATTATTGCTTTCAGGACCGTAGCGCATTTGTCCCATGCCGCTGTACCTGTATAGACTTCGGCATTCAGGTAAAGCTTGGCAAGAATCATCTGTGCTACCCCCTTGTCGACTCTTCCGTATTCGGCGCTGCGGGCCGAAGGAATATGCCCGTTGGCTATGAGGTCCGTGAGTTCTGTCTCAAGCCAGCCGTAAAGGGCGGCCCTTGAAATCTGTTCCGGCCTCTCGGCGCCAACGCTCATGCTCTCATCAGCGAACGGCATGTTTCCGAACACGTCGATTCCATGGTAGTAACTCAAGGCTCGAAGGGTTCTCGCCTCGTCGATCATCTGGGCCTTTGCGTTCAGGCTGACGGAAGTAGCATTGGCCTGGCGGATGAACTCGTTGCACATGGAAATCTGGTAGCAAAGCCTGGAGTAGAATGCGTAGATGAACACGTCGGAAGTTGTCCAGTTGAATCTGTGGAATTCCTTTATTGTCTGGTCGTTCCAGCTGCACATGGATTCATCGGTAGGCAGTTCCTGCATCGTGTACAGGCCCCTGACGTACTGGCTTGCTCCACCGTTGAGCCCGGAAATGGAAGGGTCATTGTTCGGCCCCTTGTATCCTGAGGTGGCATAACCAGCGTATATTCCTGCAAGGAAGTTCGTGAAATCAGCCTCTGTGCTCAGGGCTTTGTCGGAAGTGTTCATGTTCGGGTCGATAGGAGTTACGTCCAGATCGCCGACGCATGAGGCAAGTCCAAGGACGGCCGTAACTGCAAAGGCACCAAGAATATATCTTATTGTTTTCATATTCATTAATATTAGAAGTTAAGTTTTATTCCAAGCGTGTAAGTTCTAGGACGTGGGTAGAAGTTGCCATCGATGCCCTGGAAAATTTCAGGGTCTAGGCCGTCGTATCCGGTGATAGTGTAGATGTTCTGCACTGTGCCGTAGATGTTGAGGGCGACATTGCGTTTTGCGGCTGAGAACAGTTTAGGGAATGTGTACCCGATGGTGAAGTTGTCCAGCTTGAAGAATGAGGCGTCTCTCACATAGTAGTCTGAGAGATATTCGGCAGTCTCGAAATTCGTCTTGGTGCAGGAGGAAAGCCTGTTTGAGACGAAGCTGTTCACCCATAGGTCGGAAAGGGCTTCATTGTCGGAAGCCACGTTGTAGTAGTTCCAGTTGCCGAAACTGCCATGGCCGGAGAGAGCTGCTGTCCATCTCCCGTAAGTGAAGTTGATGTTCATGCCTAGCGTCCAGTCAGGGGATGGCTTGTGGAAGAAATACATGTCGTCAGCATCGATGGTCCCATTTCCATTGCGGTCTACATATTCGCCAAAGATTGGATTGTCATTCTCGTCATATACCTGCTGATAAACGTAGTAGGCGTATGCAGGATAGCCCACCTGATGCATCTGGACATTATTTCCGGTTCCGCCGGAGATTCCTCCGACGGCGACGCCGGTCTTATCGCTTGCCGAGGCTGTCAGTTTGGTGATTTCGTTGCGATTGTAGGCGACGTTCGCGCCGACCGTAAGGCTCATGTCCGCCTTGCTGATTATGATGCCGTTCACATCTGCCTCGAAACCTTTGTTCTCAAGGTCTCCAATGTTGGAATTCAGGTAGTTCGTAAGATTCGACATCGCAGCTACTGGGATGTAGTTGAGCAGGTCGGTGGTCTTGCGATAATAGCCATCCAGGGAAAGAGTCAGCCTGTCATCGAAGAAGCCGAAGTCTATTCCAGCATTGTAGGTAGTGGTGGTCTCCCATTTGAGGTCGGCGTTGTAGCCCAGGGCTGTGATCGGATTGACCAAAGTGTTCCCGAAATAATAGTAACTTCCAATCAGGTTGCTATAATAGGTAGCGAATGAAGGATAGTCTCCTGCTCCGATATCTTGCTGGCCGGTCTGTCCCCAGCTTAGGCGAAGTTTCAGCGTGGATATGTTCGGATCGCTCTTCAAGAAAGACTCGTTCTTTACGTTCCATGCGAATGCTACGGAAGGGAATATGCCCCATTTGTGGTTCTGGAACCTGGAGGTGCCGTCCCGACGGATGGTGGCCGTGAGAAGGTATCTGCTGTCGTAGCCATAGTTGGCTCTGCCGAAGAAAGAAATAAGGTAATATTCAGACCGCCCTGGAGTGTTGTCCAGCACGCTGCCGTCGGTGAGCTTATACTGATAGTTCGTGGATTTGTGCCAGAAATGCTGCCATGAGTAACCACCCATCAGGTCAACGTGATGCTTGCCGAAATCATGGTTGTAAGCAGCATAGACTTCGAGAGTCTGGTCGCGGCGCATGAAGGTGTAGTCTGTGTGATAACCAGATCCTGACTGAGCAGTGCTATGGTAGGACTGCTCGGAACCCTGAGGGGATTCATTCCAGCCATCGCTCTTCACGAAATCGAGGCCGAGGTTGAGGTTGAACCTAAGGTCTTCGAAGCCATGCACTTTATAGTCGAACTGGGCATTCCCGATGAAACGCTTGACAGTAGACTGGTCATCTTTTTCTTCGAGGAGGGCAATAGGGTTCATGGTCGCCATGGTGTTTACGTTTCCGCTGAGGTCGCGCCATATTGAATATCCATGGTTGCCTGCCGAACTGGCATCGTAGATCGGACGCGTAGGGTCCATGTGAATCGCTGCCCCAATGGCATCCTGGTTAGCGAACCAGTTCTTGGAATAAACGCCCTTCCCATTCAGATTGACGGTAAGGTGGTTGTCGAAAAACGTCGGGGTAAGGTTGAGTGAGAGGGTCCCCCTGTTCATTTTGGAGGTTTTGAGCACTCCTTCCTGCGACAGATAACCTCCGGAAACACGGTAAGGCAGAGTGAAAGCCTTTCCGGCAGAGAATTTCCCTTTGACGCTCAGGTTTCCCTCGTATGTAGGCGCGATCTGGTAAATTTCTTTCTGCCAGTCGGTATCTGAAGAACCCAGAGCCTTGTAAGCATCTGAATCGGTTCCGAGACGGGTGGAAATGAGATTCTTTATCTGCGATGCGTCCAGTACGTCAACGTAATCGGAAACATGGCTGATTGAAGTGGAGAAGCTCGCGTCAATGCTTGGAATGTTGTTTCCGGAACCTTTCTTGGTGGTAATGACGATCACGCCGTTCGATGCCCTGGACCCGTAGATGGCTGTTGCCGAAGCATCCTTGAGGACGGAAAAGCTTTCAATGTCGTCTGGGTTGATCGTTGAAAGGGGGTCGGACATTCCGGTGATGCTTTCATCGCTCACAGGCAGGCCATCGATCACTACCAGAGGGTTGTTGTTCGCCTTCAAAGAAGAACCGCCACGGATTCGGATGGTAGCTCCGGAACCTGGCTGACCGCTTCCGGAAGTAACGACTACGCCGGCCGACTTGCCTCTAAGCATGTCTGCCGGCGTAGAAATCACGCCTTTGTTTATCTCATCTGCCTTCACCGTGGTGACGGAACCAGTCATGTCTGTCTTCTTGACTGTGCCGTAACCGATGACAACGACGTCCTGAAGCATCTGGGCGTCTTCTGCAAGAGTCACTCTTGCGGGCACCTGAGATGCCTTGAAGGATTGCGAGACGTAGCCGACGCAGCTGAACTGCACTGAGGCGTTTGCGCTGGAAACGATAAGGACGTAGTTCCCGTCGATGTCGGTCGAGACTCCATTGCTGGTGCCGGCTTCCATGACGGTAGCTCCGATCACAGGCCCCGTGGCATCGACCACTGTACCTTTGACCTGGTATCCGCCTTGCGCGGACAGAGAAAGGGAAAACGCTAATATTATTCCCAATAGGGTCAATATTCTTTTCATTAGATTAAGAATTAATTATTAACATATGATTAGTCATTGTATTTCTTGTCGTTCACGAAGTGAACGGAGATTGAAGCCAGAAGCATGAACAAGCCTGCGATTAGGAATATTCCTGCGGCTATCCTGCTCTCTGCCAATGCCTTGGCGGATGCGTCTCCGGCGATGGACTGGAAATGCCCAGCGCCGAACGCAATTTTCTTGATCAGAGAGACCAGCAGGCCTCCGCATAACCCCATGCAAATCTGAGGGATGGTAACCGTGAAATTGAATATTCCCATGTAGGCACCTGCGCTGCGAGCATCTATGGTCCTGGAGAATATTGAATATGGCATAGCGAGAATACCAGCCCAAGCCACGCCGATGAACAACATTGCAACCGCCATGAGGGCTTTAGAGCCAGTAAGTGCCAGCAGTGCATATCCTAAGGCCCCAGAGAACAAACATATCGCATAAGTAGGTTTGTTTCCGAATTTATTGGCCAGGCCTGTCAGAACCAATGAAATCACGCAGGCTGACACTGGATAAATAGCGTTCAGCACGCCTGTCCAAGTCTGAGCCTGACCGACATTCACCACCCCGTCCACCACGTAGGCCTTTGTGACTAGCGGCTGTAGATAATTCCACATGAGGAATAACGCTGCCCAAGAGAAGAACTGGGTGATGCCCAGTTGCCAGTAAGATTCAGGCGCATGTCTCACGAGATGCCAGAATGATGGTTTTTCCTCTCCCTCAGTGATTTCTACTGCATTATATTCATTAAATTCCTTCGGAGGATATTCTTTTGCCTTGAATATGGTTACAAGCACCGAAAGAAGCAGGATGCCTGCTCCTGCATAGTAAGAGTATGCTATATGCTTCATTGCCTGCCCTGGAATCTCGGCATCGGAGACTCCTAAGCATTTGCTCATGATCAGTGGCAGCAGGGCTCCTATGATGGAGCCGAGGTTTATGAGGAATGTCTGGACTACGAAGCCTTCGGTTTTCTGTGAATCGTCCAGCATGTCGGTAACCAGCGCCCTGAAAGGCTGCATGGTTATGTTGAAGGACAGGTCCATGAAAAGGAACACGATGGCTCCCATCACCAGAGGGGCAAATGCGAGAAGCTTAGGGCAGTTGGGCATCAGGCACAACGCAAGAGTGGAGATGATGGCTCCGGCGAGGATGTATGGCTTGCGCCTTCCCAGCCTGGTCCATGTCTGATCGGAGAACATGCCGATGATCGGCTGGACGATGAGGCCTGCAATCGGTGCCAGGAGCCAGAAATAGCTTAGGCTGGAAAGGTCTGCGCCGAAAGATTTCAGCATCCCTGAAGTGTTGGAATTCTGAAGAGAATACCCAATCTGCACGCCCAGAAAGCCGAAACTTAAGTTCCAGATCTGCCAGAATGTCAATTTTGGTTTGCGATTCATGGTATCAATGCTACTAATTTGCAGTTCGTAAATCGTTTCAAAAATATCTTATTGGTTTTGAAAAAAATCATCTTTTCCGCCGACTGTCGCAAAATATTGGATGAACGGTTCGAAATTCTGGATGAATGAAATTTTACTTAAAACAATTTAGAATGTTATATTTGCAAAGCGATATGTCTTCAGAGCATAAAATAACCAGCATATCCTGGATCATCAACGGATTCGCCGTCTTGCACTGCCTGACGACGCTTTTCTGCCATGCCATGAGGATATCCGACACCATGATGCTGACCCTGCTCACCATGGTGATGACTTTATTGATATGCCTTCGGGAGCGCCAGAGCATAGAACTCTCAGCAGTCTTCATCATATTGGTGAATATAATAGGTTACGCTATCGGGGCGGGGCTTCAGATGATCTTTAGGAATGCGTTGGGCTTCAGCGGCATGCTGAATCCGGCAGTGTCTACCTTGATCACTACGGAATTGCTTGGATGGACCTTGCATGCTTTCATACGACGCTTCAGCAGAGTCCAGGTGGCGGAGGCGGATCCGTCATATTTCGATGCTTCCCTGAAATGGTTGATCACGGCCGTCGTCGTCATTTTCATTTTAAGATCCTTCATTACGGCGGCATTCTCGACGGATCTTTTCCGTGAACATGACGTGAAAGATGTCATATCGGACTTTTTCGACAATTCCATTGTGCTCATCATGCTGATAGCGTTGAGCATATTCACGCAATATGTTTACAGGAAGTTCCTGTCAGGCTGGAACATTCTGCTCCGGTGGCTCTTCGTCGGGCTGGCATTCTTGGCAACCTCTGCCCTTTCCGCCCTCATAGTAGAATTGGACTTGCCCATGCATTTCAATCTTCCGCTGGATCCAAGGTATTTTGAGGAGTTGATGTTCATATCCTTGATCGTGAATGTCTGCATAAATCTGATTGTCTTCGTGGTCGGGTACATCGTGAGCGCCAGGCGTTCGATGGAGAATGAAAGGAATAAGGCTAATATGGCTCAGTTCCAATATATTAAGCTTAAGCAGCAGATCAATCCCCATTTCCTGTTCAATTCGCTTAACGTGCTGGATGCCTTGGTCTGCGATGGCAGGGACGAAGATGCTAGCGCCTATATCCACAGGCTGTCCGGAATGTACAGGTACATGCTGAACAATGACTCCCGTACCCTTGTAAGGTTAAAAGACGAGCTTGAGTACACCAAGATGTACGTTGAGATGATGAAAATCAGGTTTGAAGATGGCTTGGACGTGAATATCGATGTTCCGGACAAGGCTATGGAAAAGTACGTGGTGCCGGCCTCTGTGCAGCTGCTGGTCGAAAATGCCACGAAACACAACGCCGTCTCGTCAAGCCGTCCGCTCAAAATCGTCATCTCATCGGACGGCCGTTCCTTAACTGTGAGAAATAACCTTAACCCTAAGTTCACCGTCGTGCAGTCGACCGGCATCGGGCAGAAATATATCCGCCAGCAATATTTGGATGCTTGCGGAAAAAATATTATAATTGAGAAGGCTGACAATGAATATGTGGTCGTGCTGCCCCTGATTGATCAGACTCTGATCCCAGCCGGCAATGACGCTAAAATTGATTAATAAAATGAGATCGCTTATCATAGAAGATGAGCCTCTGGCCAGGAGGAGGCTAGTGAAATTGTTGAACGATAATTTCAAGGACATTGAGATTGTCGGGCAGGAAAATTCTGTGGCGGGATCCATCGCCTGGCTGAAACGAAATCCTGATGGCTGTGATGTCATATTCATGGACGTCGAGCTTTCGGACGGGGAATGTTTCGAGATTTTCAACGCCGTGGCCATCAGCGCCCAGGTGATAATGACCACGGCTTACGACAGTTATGCCGTAAAAGCTTTCGAGGTGAACTCCATTGATTATCTGCTGAAGCCCGTGGATCTCAATTTGCTTGAGAGAGCCGTTTCCAGATGCAGGGAGAAGCTTTCCGCTGGAGCGCTCAGCCGTGCTTCTGTGGCAGGAAGCCTGTTCAGCGTGCCGAGAATCTACAAGGAACGCTACCTGATAAGGATCAACAGCAGGATGGTCCCTGTCAAGGTTTCCGAAATAGCGTATTTCTTCTCCGCAAATAAAGGCACCTGGCTTACGAATAAGGCAGGGGAGAGTTATGTCATCAATCCTTCGCTGGACGAGATCTCTGAAAACCTTAACCCTGATGTATTCTTCCGGGTTTCAAGGAATTGCCTCGTTGCGAAAGATGCGATCAGCGGCATAATCAAGCTGTCTGGCAGCCGTCTCAGGCTGAATTTAGAACCTGCGCCGAAGTTCCCTATCGAGGTCAGCCGCGCAAGGGTCGAGGATTTTTTGAAATGGATGGAAGAATAAAAAATATGAATATGAAACATTTGCTTTTAGGAATATCTTTAATTGCCGCATCGTTCGCTGCCTGCAATAGAGTCGAGAAGACGACCCATGACTGGACGGTGAACGCCGTGGTTTATGAGCTTAACGTACGGCAGTGTACGGCAGAAGGCACTCTGAAAGCCGCCGAGGAAAGGCTTCCGATGATTATGGCTGTCCAAGCCGACATAGTCTGGCTGATGCCGATTTATCCGATCGGCGAGAAGGGTCGCAAGGGGACTTTAGGCTCGTACTATGCTGTAAAAGACTACTGCGACGTAAATCCCGAATTCGGCACGCTTGATGATTTCGACCATTTCCTGAAGACAGCCCATGAGATGGGGTTCAAGGTGATTCTGGACTGGGTGGCTAACCACACTTCTCCTGACAATGATTGGGTGAGCGAAAGGCCTGCCGACTGGTACGTGCGTGATTCGCTTGGGAACACTGTCGTAGAATATGACTGGACGGACATTGCCAAGCTGAATTACGGCAGTGTCCAGATGCGGGCCGAAATGGAGAAATCCATGCGCTTCTGGCTGGACAGGGGCATTGACGGCTTTCGCTGCGACGTAGCCTATCAGGTGCCGCATGATTTCTGGTCCGACGTAATCGGCAAATTCCGAGAAGCCTATCCTCGCCGGCTCTATTTCCTGGCTGAAGGAGAGGATGAATGGCTGCATGAAGCTGGGTTCGATGCAACATATTCCTGGCAGCTGCTGCACCTTCTGGACAAGGTGGCTCAGGACAGCGTTGGGACAAAGGACATCCTTCGATACATTGAATGGAATAAAAAGACCTATCCTTCTGACGCATACCGTCTCACTTTCACCTCCAATCATGACGAGAATTCTTGGTCGGGGACAGAATTCGAGCGGATGGGCGATGCCTGGAAGGCTGTGACTGTTCTCTGCTGGACTCTCCCTAATGCGCAGCCCCTCATCTATACCGGTCAGGAAGTCGGTTACGATCATCGTTTCGAGTTTTTCGAGAAGGATCCGATGCCGGATCTGCCGCAGAATGACACCACTGATTTCTACATCAACCTCTCGTCGTTCAAGCATGCACATCCAGCTCTGCGCAGCGACAACTCTAATTTTGCGGTAATTTCTCAGACAGACAGCGCCTTGGCTTACGTCCGATGGCTAGGCAGAGACACTGTGACGGTAAGCATCCAGTTCAACCGTCCTTGGGCCTGGTCGCTGTCCTCTAACGCCACGGAGGGGGCTATGTTTTCAGAATAAAACCGATTCTCATAGATATTCCGTAACACGGCTTTGCCGTATGTGAAAATGGACAAGCTATCAGGGCAGCAGAGGCATAAGAATATGGTCGCGAATAAGAGTCGTGGCACCAGGCCTGAACTCTTGTTCGGTAAGCTGTTGTGGAATGCTGGAGTGAGGTACCGCAAGAATGACCAGGGGGTGAAGGGAACCCCCGATTTCTCGGTCAGGAAGTACCGGGCGGCTATTTTCTGTGACGGGGAGTTCTGGCATGGGCGCGATTGGGAGACACGGAAAAAAGACATCAAGAGCAATCGGGATTACTGGTATCCGAAGATCGACAGGAACATAAAGAGGGACAAGGAGATAAATTCGGAGCTCGAGAAAGGCGGCTGGAAGGTTTTCAGGTTCTGGGAATCCGAGTTGAAGAATGATACGGAGCGCTGCCTGAATGAGGTTCTTGAATATATTTCCTGCTGCAGGAATTCGGGTAAGGGGCTTTCCCTGGTTAAGACAGGGGACACGCTCAAGGTGATTGCTGGAATGAAGGCTGCGTCACAGATGGCCAAGGAGAACGAGAGGCTTGCGTCCATGAGCTTCAGAGGCATCCTTGCCGAGCCTGGCGTGATATATTCATCAATCCCAAAATTTACTTTCGCTGACATTTTCACAGGCATCGGAACTTTCTCGCTGTCTCTCGTAAGCCTTGGGGGAAAGTGCGTTTTTGCCTGCGAGCCTGATGCGGTCGCCAAGAAAATTTATTACGATAATTTCGGGGTAGTGCCTTTCGATTCCGTGCTCAGCAAGAACGTCAGGCGATACATTCCTGAATATTTCGACATGCTTTGCGCATCCTTGCCTTGCCAGGCTTTTCCTCTGGCAGGAAAGAAACCGTCACTGGAAGGCTGCAGAGGCACTTATTTCTACGAGGTCGCAAAGATCATTAGTGATAAGCGCCCGAAAGCCTTCATCTTGGCATTTGACAAGAATATGCTGACTCGTGCTCACGGCAAAGCTATCGAGGCGGTCAGAAATGTGCTCTGCGGCGAGGTAGGCTATTTCGTACCTGAAGCATTGCCGCTTGCGGGTCAGTGCGATGATGTCTCTGCATCACCTGGCTGCCGGATTGAACCACGCAGGAATATCTTTGTCTATGGTTTTCGTAAAGACCTGAACGTTAATGAGTTCAAGTTGATCGATGCTGCCCCTGATTTTCCAGGCACGTTCAAACTGAATATTTCAAAAACCGAATGCAGAAGACTCCTCCGAATATCTGTCGGTTACGCCCAAGCCATGTCACTGGCGAGCTCTGTCCTCGGCGAATTAAAGTTTTAGCTTCTAACCGCCTGGGATTCCGATTATCGAAATATTCATTATATTTACGAGGCTAAAATAGCGGAATTTATGAAAAGGTTGATTTCTATGGTTTGGGGAGTGTTATTGAGCGCCATTCTGCTTTCAGTGCCAGGCGGAATGGCGATGGCTCAGGCCCCTCAAGAACAATATATCAAGAAATGGGCTCCCACAGCCGTGAAGGAAATGTATCGCAGTGGGGTGCCGGCTAGCATCACGCTTGCGCAGGGGCTTCTGGAATCTCGCTGGGGGCAGTCTGCTTTGGCTACCGAGGGAAACAACCATTTCGGAATCAAGTGCCACAATGACTGGAAGGGGAAAACCATGAAGGTGGACGATGATGCTAAAGGGGAGTGCTTCAGGGTTTACGATTCCGCAGAAGAGTCTTTTCAGGATCACTCTGATTTCCTGCGTTACCGTGACCGCTATAAATTCCTTTTCGACCTGAAGCCGACCGACTACAAAGGCTGGGCTTATGGACTGAAAAAAGCGGGCTATGCCACTGCTCCTACATATGCCGAGTCACTGATAAAATACATTGAGAAGTACAAGCTTTATGAATATGACACCCTGACGGCAGCGGAGGCGGAGGCATTGGCGAATAGTTACGAGGAATCTGTGGACGTGAAGGATTCTGGCAGTTCCGTGAAGCCGTCAAAGAGCAGTTCCGGCAAAGTCTCAAGCGCTAAATCTTCAAGGGCGGCAAGACGTGCTGCGAGACGCTCCAAGAAGCATTCAAGCCTGGCTGAAGAAATCGATTACGGTCATCTTCCCGCATCACCTCTGTCCATCGAGGAGCCGAAGAAAATTACCAGCGGGAGGTACGAGGAAGTGCAATTCTCCCTGCACAGGGAGGCCTATTCCAAGAACGGAGTGCCATTCGTGACTTCGATCGACGGTGAGACATATTCCAGCATAGCAAAGTCTTATGACTTGACGCTCAGGGAAATACTGCGCTTCAATGACTTGAGTGGCGAGCGGGAACTGAAGCCTGGGACCATCGTTTATTTGCAGACAAAGAAGAACAGGTCCGAGAAAGGCCTTGATAAATACATCGTGGGCTCTGACGGGGAGTCTCTCTGGGGCATCTGCCAGAGGTTCGGCGTGAAGATGTCGAGCGTCTGCAAGATGAACGGCTTCGATGAAAATTACCAGCCTCGCGAGGGGGACACGATAGTGCTTCGCGGGAAAAAATAAAAGATATTCATGAATATGAAAAAGTGGCTTCTGGCACTCCTCATTGCTTTATTTGCCGCTGCAATTGCAGTTGGCGCAGTGGCTTTGCGCTTTTACGCTGATAACAGAAAGCCGAATTTCAGGCATTCGAAGGACATTTTCGTCTATCCCCAGACAACTGCCCGACAGATCCTGGAAAGCATTCCCGACAGCATCGTCATTAACAAGAAGAGCTTGGAAAGGGTTTTCGATAAATATCTTGAGGATGAAGAATTGAAGCCAGGCCATTATGTGATTGAGAAAGGGAAGCCTAGCATTTACGTGGCCAGGATGCTGAAAGCCGGCTGGCAGACGCCGGTGGATCTGGTTCTTTCTGGTACCATGAGGCTGAAAGGAAAGATAGCGAAGAAAATATCTAATCAGATGATGCTTGACTCGGCTGCCGTCTATAAGGCATTGACTGACAGCGTGTTTTTGTCGCATTATGGTTTCACTCCGCGAAATGTTTTCTCGCTCATCATCCCAGCTACCTACGAAGCATATTGGACAGACTCCATCGAGACCATATTCAGTAAATTCAAAGATGCCTACGATGCCTTCTGGACGAAGGATAACCTGCGAAAAGCTGAGGCTCAGGGGCTTACGAAGGAGGAAGTTTCGATATTGGCGTCAATCGTGAAAGGGGAGTCGAACTATGAGCCGGAATATCCCGCCATCGCCGGCGTCTACCTGAACCGTCTTCATTCGGGAATGAGGCTCCAGGCCGATCCTACCGTCGCTTTTTGTTTCGATTACAGCATTAACCGGATATTACTAAAACACATAGAAATAAATTCTCCCTACAATACTTACAAATATGAAGGGCTGCCTCCCGGGCCTATCTGCGTTCCTGACAAGCCTGCCTTGAATGCCGTCCTCAATCCAGACCTGCATGGCGACTTGTATTTCTGCGCAAGCCCTGCTCTGGATGGCACTCACAAGTTTGCCAAGACCCTGAGCGAACACAATGCCAACGCCAGGGAGTTCCACAGAGCCATCTCAGCCTCCCGCGCCAGATGACGCTCGAATAAAGCCGTCCCCAGCGCCTAGCTGCCCCCAGCACTGAGCAGCACCCACCCAATGGCCAGCAGCTTCCACCCAGCACCAACCTGCCCCAGCGCCGCCGCTAGCGCTGCCCGCAACGCCTACCCGCATAACACCGTTCCAGCATGTTTCCGAGTCTCCGCCGATGGAAATCCACTAAAACGGCATCCTGCGTCATTCTAGGTGGATTTCCCTCCCACTGTTCTGGTATATTCCCGAGTTTCCACCGACGGAAATCCATGGAAACGGCATCCTGCATCATTCCAGATGGATTTCCCTCCCGCCGTCCCGGCATATTCCC
>Ga0256404_1009250_pt1 | contig 14251 bp, 3 predicted proteins | sample RumenRJG_01DNA_FD_185990 | JGI IMG/M metagenome (GOLD analysis project Ga0256404, IMG submission 185990) | Bovine rumen microbial communities from Lethbridge, Alberta, Canada - RJG_01 | ecosystem: Host-associated > Mammals > Digestive system > Stomach > Rumen | place: Canada: Alberta | collected...
CTTGAACAGTGCAGGATATTAAAGCTTTCCCGGGCTACTTACTATGAGTGCTGCAAGTTTGAAGCAGAACGTCAGAAAAAGAAGGCTGAGGAAAACAAAATAAGGCTTAAGCGGGCTAAGACGTATGACGACCCGCAATTTTTGGAGGGTCGTCAACCCCGGAACAATTCCGGTTATGTCATTACTCATAGGTTTTGCGCTCCTATAAGTAATAGTCAGTTTTGTTTTAGAATTTTTGCATTTTTTTGAAAATATGTTATAATTTTTGCATGATTTACGCTTTACTTGCAATTATTTGTTTTATTATCGTTGGAATCATCAATAGAAAGATTAAGAAGGCGAAAAAAGAAGAAGAAGGGGTTTCCGCCGGCTTAGACGAAATTCTTATTTTTGATACCGAAACAACCGGTATATTTCCAGATTCAGAAGAAATACTTGAACTCGCAGCAATCAACGGACTAGGCGAAGTTCTGTTTCACGAACGCTTCAAGCCTGAAAAGAAAAAGTCATGGCCGAAAGCGCAAGCAATCCACGGAATCAAGCCCGCCGATGTTAAAGACTGTAAGCCGATAAGTGACTATTTACCACAACTTCAAGAAATATTCAGCAAGCCGAAAATTATATGCGGTTATAACGTCAGCTTTGATTTAAAGTTTATTCACGCCGCCGGAATAAAAACAAACGCACCCGGCATTATTGATGTTATGAAACGCTTTGCGGATAGTCGCGGAATCTATGACGAAAAGCACGGCCACAATAAGTGGTTCAAACTTGAAGAAGCTGCAAAATATTACAACTACCAGTTTGAACCACACGGCGCACTTGAAGACTGCAAAGCGACTTTGTTTGTATTAAAGAAGCTGCAAGGCATTGAAGATTAAAGATAATACAGTATGACGACCCGCAATTTTTGGAGGGTCGTCAACCTAGGAATAGAGTTCTTATTTTTATCTTCTTATAGTTTGCGTTGCAAACCTTTTTACGAGGAGTGTATATGAAAAAATTTTTAGTATGTCTGCCGGCTGTACTTTTTATATTGCTTTCTGTTTTCATTTTATCCTGTGAAGTAGGACTTGGTGAGTCCGTAGATACAGAAGCCCCTAAAATTTCCATTACATACCCTGACGCAAAATCTGTCATAAAAGACAGGTTCGTCCTTGCAGGTGAATGTTCCGATGACCGGATGGTTTCAAGCGTACAGGTTACCATTCTTGACTCCTCAAATAATCCTGTAACAGGCTATGAATTAAAAGCACCTGTAGTTGAGTCTGCAAAGTCAGGACAGGTATGGTCTGTAGAAATAAATGCAAAGAACGCAGACGGCTCGTATCCTCTTAAAGACGGAAAATATACGTTCCGCACAATTGCAACCGACGGAGCCGGAAGAAAGTCTGCTCCGTTTGAACGTGACCTTGAAATAGACAATACTGCTCCTGTATTTGTAATAAACAGTCCTGGAAGCACAGACACAGAAACGTCATACGGTTCTGTCTTAAAAGTAGAAGGTTCTATTGCAGAAGCTCACTCCGTAAAATCAATGGCGCTTACAGTCTATGATACAAACGGAATTGAAAAAGCCAGCTGGAAAGAGGAGAACATTAACATTGCCGGCGGAACTTCAGTTACGTTTGCAAAATACTATTCCAATACAGGCGGAACAGACACGCTTCTTGAACGGTATAATAATATTTATGATTCACAGAAAGGCGGATTTCAGGCATTTAAGTGTTCCGTTGAACTTACAGACAGCTCGTGCGTATACCAGAAACCGGATTTTGTTCCGTCATACAACCGTTCTTCCGATGCAGGACAGCCTGTTTCTTCCGACGGTAACACCACTTGTGACGTATGGCTTTATGACGACATCTACGGAACAGATGCAAAATACGTCCTTATGGGAACAAAAGCTTCTGAAGTATGGGGAAAAGCGTTTGAAGTAAGCGACTTTATGAACATTCTGAACGGAACAGTTCCGTACGATACTCCAAACGCAGACGGAAAAACTGTTCTTGAAGTGCTTAACAGTGCAAAAACAGATACGTCAGAAAAATCCCTTAAAATGAAACTGAACAAGGATGCAAATCCTACGTACACAGTAATGGGCTATTCATTTGATTCAACGGCAGAAAAAGACGGCGTTCTGACTTTAAGCCCGGCTTCAAAAGGCGGAACGATTACGTTTAAGGCAGATGCAGGTCTTGACGGCGTACTTTTTTCACCGGAAACAATAAAAGTCTACCTTTTTGGTCCGTTTGAAAAAGATGCCGTATCATTAAAACTTTCTGACATATACAATGACCCTAAGGCGTATGCCGAAAAAAATGCACAGGTTACTTCAATCCTTTACGACGGAAAAAACGGCGTAGGTGGGGGCAGCCCGGATATTTACGGGCCTTACACAGGCGAGTCCAGAAGTACATGGACGCAGTCGCTTTCCCTTCCATCTGATTCAAAAATAATGAAGGCAACAAAGTGCTATGTTATTGCGGCAACAGGCGAAGATAAGGACAATGTAGAATTTATTTCTGCAAACAACAAGTACAACGGCTTTGAAGCTCAGGCAACCGGCGTTCCGCCGTCTGTTACAATAAAAGAACCAAAGACGGATTTTATCTCTAATAACCCGCAGGATATTCTTACGGTAAAAGGTACAATAAAATCTGATGAAGGAACTGCGGTAAACGATGCCTCTTATGAAATCTATGTATATGATGTAACGAACAATAATACCCTGCTTGGAACAATCAAAAATCGTGATACAAACAGTGATGACAACGGTTCTATGAAAATAACCGGAACGCTTGGCGTAGATTCGGAAGTTTCTTTTGAAATAGATGCCTCAAAAGGAACGTGGTATCCTGAAAAAGATGCCTCAAAAGACGGAACAAAGCCTTCTGAAGGCAATGTATTTAAGTACGTAATTTCTGTTTCCGGCGTTACAGATACAACAGGCAAGGATTCTGTTACTGCACAGGTGGATATGCTTAAACCGACTGCAAGCATTGAGGTTTCTACGCTTCTTTCAAATGAAAAAGACGGCAAAACAAGAGAAAACTGCGTAAACGGAAAAATAAAAATTAAGGGAACTCTTTCAGATAATGACAAAATCGCTTCAGCCTGGGCAGAAATTTCAGATTCAAAAGGCAATGTAACAAAATCTGATGTTCAGCCTGAAGGAACTGGTTCTTTTACATGGGATTTTGACACGACTTCGCTCAGCGACAACACCGAATATTCTGTTAAAATTTACGCTTTAGACCGTGCCGGAAACAAAGGTTCTAGTTCTGAGCAAAAAATTTATGTTGACCAGAGTACAGATTTACCAGTCATTACGCTTTCTAATGCAGATAAAAATTTTAAAGACAAACCGTCGCTTTCTTCAAATCTTTTTGGAATGGGCTCAAATGTTATAATCGGAGCGGTTTCTGACGACGACGGAATTTCTTCGATTGAATATGTAATTGATGAAGGAACAGAAAATGAAATCCGCGGAACAATTGATATGTCAGGAAAAACTCCGACTTCAAAATCGTTCCAGATTGATTTAACAAAACTTCCAAAAGGTGGAACCGAAACTGTAATTTCATCCGGCGACCACACTTTGAGCATTTTTGCAACTGATATTTCAAGCGATTTACAAAATATTCAAACTCCTGTAAAAAGCAGCGATGAAACAGGCGTTTCAAATATGAAATTCGGTTATGACGATGATGTTCCAAGCCTTTCTGTAACTACAAAGAGCGGCGAACTTATCGGAGAAAACATTTCTTATTCAATAACTGGAACTGCAGGCGACGGAAGCGGACTTAAAAAGAATTCAGAAGGAAACCCTGTAATTTATAGATACGCAATTGATTCTACCCGTCATAACGGAAAATACTGTTCAAAAGAAGTGCCACAAGAAATTCCTGTTTCAGAAAACGGAACCTGGACAGACACAATTGAAACTTACGATAACGGCGACGACTTTGAATACTGTGCAATAGATGAATACGAGCGTTCAACGACAGCAAAGTTTACTTTCAGAATTGATTCTGTAAATCCAACAATTACACTTACAACTCCATCTGAAGACACAGTTTACATTGGAGAAACAACACTTTATTCATTCCGCGGAACTGCTGATGACCCTGTAAAAGTTGGTGAAACAACAGTTGATTCAAGCGGAATTTCAGGCATTGAATATACGGTTTACGATTCAAACGGAACAGAAATCGAAACAAAAACAGTTGATTCTTCTACTCAATGGAATATAAACATAGATTTTAGTGATTACAAAAAAAATGATGAAATAGATGTTTCACAAATTAAATTCCGTTCTGTTGACGGCGGTGGACTTAAATCTGATGAGGTTTCAAAAAATATTGTAATCGATAAAATTGCGCCTGAAATAAAGTTTACAATTGACGGAGATGAAAAAACTGATTCAGAAACGATTTATATTTCTAAAAACCCAGATTTTATTTTTGAAGTTTCAGATGAAAATCTCGATTTTACTTCTTTACAGTGCCCTGTTCCGCTTGCATGGAATAAAATAGGAGAAACGACAAATTCTGTAAAATATAAAATTACTGGTTTTGCAACAGACGATGTTGCTTCAGTTTCAAAAACTTACTCATTCACGGCACAAGATAAAGCAGGAAGAATTACAGAAAAAACGCTGAATGTTTACTACGATAAAGATGAACCTGTTATTGATGAACCTTCAGTAACTCCGATTGCGTCAAAAGAAAACGATGCTACAGAATATGTAAACGGAACTATCAAACTCAAAGGAACTGTTTCTGATAACGACAAAGTTTCTTCAACAAGAGTGATTTTAAAACAAAATGACAATGATGTTACTTCTACTGAGGGAGCTTTACCTCTTGTTAATAATACTGGCGACAGATACGAATATACAATTGACACAACAAAACTTACAGATAAAACACCTCTTGACATTATAATCGAATCAACTGACCGCGCAGGAAATGTTATTCAAAAAACTAAAACTGTACAAATTGACCAGGACACAGACAAACCTGTTTTAAAATTCAATAACGGCGATACAAATTGTATTGATGAAAACAATATAAAAGTCGGAACAAACTTGTTCGGAATGGGAAGCAATACTCTTTATATAAATGTTTCTGACGATGACGGAGTAAAATCTGTTTCATTGAATATAGACGGAAACGAACTTAATCCTCCTTTGCTTACAGACGGACAATCTACAACCTGGTCTTATTCATTGGATGTTTCAAAGTATGGTTCAGGTGTTCATTCACTTAAATTTACTATTTGCGACACCGAAGGAAAATCAGTTTCATATCCAGAATCAGATGCTGCAATAAAAATCGCTTACGATGATGATGTACCAGAAATTTCTGTAACAAAATTTAATGAAACTGCATATACGCAAGGTTGTTTTGCACCGGCAGAGTTTACTTTAAACGGAACTGTAAAAGATTCAAGCGGAAAAGTAACAATTTATTATACATCTACGGAAGTTGATGCTGTTGAAAATTGCGAAACCGAATCACAATCTTGGACTCATAATATTTCAGGGGAAACTTCTGGCAACAATAAAACAAGAACTTATACTGCACGCGATAAATACGGCCGGGAAAGTTCTGTAACAATAAAATACAATGTTGATACGATTAAACCTGTATTTATCAGCGACTATATTTCAATTTCAGGAGAAACTTCTGCAGGTTCAAAAACATATAATTTAAACAGTTATAATTCTTCAGATATCTGGTTTACAAATTCTTTGTTTACTGTGAAAGGAGAAAGTTCTGGTGAAAATAAGCCAGTTACAGAAGAAAATAATTTTACAATTCAGATTAAAGTTGGTAATGAAATCGTTTCAACGCTTCAGCCGGGTGCAAACAACGCTTTCTCTGGAACGCTGGATGTCGGAACAACAGAAGCTGAACCTTCAAAAACAATTACACTCACTGCAACTGATGAAGCCGGAAACAGTTCTTCTCCTTTGCAATTTACGGTAAATGTTGATAAAGATTCTCCTGAAATAACTACAAAAAACCTTTACACAGAAAACCCTGAAGGAAATCCTGGTGCACAGACGCTTACGAACAATTCTTTCGTAAATAAAGATAAAATTTATTTCAAATACATTGTTTCTGATGCTGTAAGTGGCGTTTCTAAAATTGAAGTTTACAAAACTGCCGCAATGAAAGACTTAATTGGAAGTTTTACAGTTGACTCACCTTCTAAAGGTAATGTTGAAGGAATTATAGAAATCGACATTTCAAGTTTTGAATCAAAAGAATACGATTTTTATGTAAAAGTAACAGATAAAGCCGGAAATACAACTCCTTCTGACCTTGTAAACTTTACATTCGATAAAACTGCACCGACTGTAACATATTCAAAACCGTCAGAAAATTCAAATGTAAACAAAACAATTTCCATCGAAGGAACAATCTCTGATTTAAATCCACGAGCGTCAAATTCCGATTGGAACTGGCATTTGAAAGTTAAAAAACCTGGAGAAAGTTCATTTACAGATATTACAAATTCTGTTTCATTCGATACTTCGCTTTCTGCAGGTTCATTTAAAATCTCTGGAATCGATACAACACAAATCGGCAAAGGAAATGCAGAATTCCTTGTTATTGCAACAGACAAAGCCGGAAACACAATCAGCGAAGCAAGTGGAAAAACTTTAATACTCAATATTAATCAGGATTCCGACAGACCTGAAATAAGTTTAAGCACAATTTCAACAGCGGGAACAACAACTCTTTCAAGCGGAACAATCACAGGAACAATTTCCGATGATGACGGCATTGAAAAACTTGAAATTCAAGTTGTAAAGAAAAATGCAGACATTTCAGATTCTGGCTGGAAGGAAGTAACATTAAACGGTTCAAACTGGAGTTACACTTATTCAGACGGAAATAACGGCATTGACGGCGATTATGACCTTTATTTTAGAGTTAACGATAAAGCAAGAGGAACATTTACTTCTTTAAATGCAGAAACTGATGATGCGACTGCAAAACTTTCTTGTCCTAAGATTAATTACAGCGGTTCAGGAGAAGTATGTTCAAAAATACCATTCAGCATCGATACAGTTCCACCGTCGATTAATATTGTTCAGTATAAAATTTCTTCTGATAATGCCGCTTGGTCAGAATGGACAGAGTTGAGTCATAATACAATTTTTGGCGGAGTGGAAAAACGCTATATCAAGTTCAGGTTTGAAGCACACGATACGGTAACGGCTCAAGACGCTCTTGTTGTTACAGTAAATATTTCTGGTACAGATAAAACATTTTCTACAAAAGACAGTACAATTACTCTGAACAATTCAGGTGATAAATACGGCGATTATTACTATTTTGAAACCGCTTCTCTTGATGCAAAGAATTTAGCAACTGGTTCATATACATTTAGTTTTGATGCAAAAGATAAAGCCGAAAAACCGTCTACATTAAGTTATCAAATAAGAATTGATAATACTGCACCTGATTCAATTTCAATTAGAAATTACTCAGGAACAACAGAACTTACAGGAAATATTTCGCTTAACGGCCTTTGTTCAGATGAAACAAAAGGAAATTCCGGCGTAAAAGAATTGTATTATTTAATTCCGAAAACAAGCATAACTTTACCAGAAAATGTTGCGGGTTCTTCATTTGGAGAACAATGGGAAAGTTCTTCTCCTGAATCTTCAGGACTTTGGGAATTTGAAATAAATTCAGACAATATTTGTGAAAAAGCCGCTTCTGGAATTACATTAAAAGACGACTTTAAAGGTTATGAAACAGCGTCTAATTCCGGCGTATTCAGTCTTCCGCTTTGGTTTAAAATTGTTGATGAAGTTGGAAATTTTGCTTACAAAACAGGAAATTTCATCCGCTATAATCCAGATGCCGATAAACCTCGCGTTTCAATGACTTACCCGGTTCACAATGTAAAAGACGGTGAATTCAGTTATGTAATAATGGGCGGAACTGTGCGCTTTACAGGAACTGCAGAAGACGATGAAGGAATTGCAGGCGTTTATCTTCAGTTTGATATGAATGGCGACGGAATTTTTGAAAACGGTGAAAATATCAGCGGTTGTCCTTACGATTATGCTTCAACAGTTGTCCCAATTCCACATTCTACTTCTAATGAACGCGGCGTAAAGGCAAACGGAACTCAAAGCTGGAATTATTCCCTTAAAATTTCAAATTTGGATGGACTTCTTTATTCTCCTGAAAATAAAAAAACGCTCAATGTTCGTGTTGTAGCGGTAGATACAGGAACAGCAGATGCACCTCTTGTTGGCGCCTGGTCAGAAGCAGTTCATATTTCTGTAAATAAAGATGTTCCGGCATTTGAAACTGTAAGACTTTCTCAGTTTGATGGAAGCGGTTCTGTTATAAAAACGATTGATTATGAAGATGACAAATTTATTTCAGGCGAAAACTGGTATTTAATCGGAAAGATAAGCAGCAACGCCGGAATTTCTGAAGTAGATGTTACAGATTTATCTGGAAATTCTATAGGAACAATTTCAATCGATACAACATCTGGAATTCAGATAACCGATAACAATAATTTCATTAACGATAAAACAATAAGCGGCGGAAATATAACCGAACTTGAATACAAAATTCCTGTTTCAACTGAAAATCGCTGGGCAATAAAAATTACAGTTTCCGACAATTCTGAAGAGAAAAAGTCTAATTATTCAAATTACAGTCTGAATATAGACAACACTCCGCCTTCATTCTACGATATGCGCTCAGATTCTGAAATTTCTAAATACGGAACAATAAAAATCTACAGCGGTGAATACGGAAACGGCGGACAAGTTTTAAGTGATGTGAATAAAATTCAGAATTCCAACGGAATGTTTACTCTTGCAGGCCGAACTACAGAAGCTGGAAGCGGTTACGAAAATATTCTCTTCTACTTTAAGCGAGTTCCTGAAAATATAACGGAACAAAATCCAGTTCGCGTTTACAATCCGATGAAAGCTCACGGTGCGACAAACAAAGAAAACAGAACGGACATCACAGAATCGAATAAAACAGATGGAAAAGTTTACATTAATTCAGACGGACTTCCAGTTCTGTATACGACACAGATTTCTATAAACGATAGCAACAAATTTGAATTTACTTCAAATGCAGTTCAGAATAATGATAATGTTAGAATCGGCGGACTTGTAAAAATCGGCGGAATTTACAGAAAAATTTTGAGCGTAAATTATTCAACTGGAACTGTAACTGTTGATTCAGAATGTGAAACTTCCAGCACAGAAGCAGAATTTGTTTACGCAATGGTAATCGATAATTCCGGAGAAAGTTTTAACATCGATAATTCCATTAAGAACGACGATGGCGACGGAATGGTAGAATCTTATTCAAAGAGCGGAACAAATTACACTTGGGATGCGTCAATTGATTCAACTCATATTCCAGACGGACCGATTGAACTTCATATTGTTGCCTTCGACAAAGCCGGAAATTCTAACCACGGTTATGTAAAAACGGCAGTAAGCAACAATGCACCGCGAATTGCACGAGTTCGACTTGCAACAGACTTAAACGGTAATTCAACTTACGAAGAAAACGAAAAACAGGTTTTTGCATACCTTGAAACAGACACGCTCGACTGGGCAGAAAACACAAAATCTAAGGGAACTGAAATCTGGAATCTCGATGGAAAAGTGAACGGAAGCGTATGGACAATTAAAAACAATCTTCAGATAGAGCCGGAATTTGTAGGCGGAACTGCACCGTTCCATTACATTTTCACAAAAGAATCAGGCATTGAAGAAGGAAAAAATCTTTCTTCGCCAAAAACAGGAAGTGCAACAGGACAAATAAACGGAAATAAAGAAGCGTTTGTAATTCCAAATTCCAGCCTTGATACTTCTGAGCCTTATGAAGATAAAATTAATACTTATCAGTTCAGTTTCTGGGACTCAACAGAAGAAACAACGCCGTGCACAGATTCTCAGTGGACAGTTTTGAATGTTCAGTTAAAGCAGGATATTATCGATAATTTTGCGCCGAAAGTTGTTGTAAAACCGTTCTTCTGGAACAGCGCAAGCGACAACAGCCTTTATAAAAATTCTCTTGATAACGGACACATTGAACTTGAAGGCGACCTTGATTTTGAAAATACTCCGTTTACAAATGCAGACGGCGAATACGATAAAGACCCTAAAGTTTCAGGAAAAATCGTGTTCCGCGGAACTGCTTACGATGATGTGCGCTTAAGTTCCCTCTGGATAAAATTCAGCGGCTTTACATTCAATAATTATGTAACAGAATCAGGTTATGGAACTAACGGAACAAGCAATGGTTATGTTCAGACTGCGTTCTATAATATTCAAGATAATTCTTGGAATAATTCTAGTGCAACGCTTGAATCTGACGGCTGGTCTTTTGAAACAACAGACGAATATTTTGACCAGAAAGGACACAAAGTAAACTGGGCACTTACTATCGATACAGCAAGAATTTCTACAGTTACCGCTGTTGACGCAGAATTTGCCATTATGGCAGTTGACCATGTAAATACTGACACCAACAAATCAAGCGAAACAGATCATATCGTAGTAACCGATTCTGGACAGACAGATACTTCCGACAATGTTTACAACAAACCGAAGTATAAAGTTGATGTCGTGCCGTATATTACGGAATTAATGACAAAACTTTCAGGAATCGAAACAAAGAATCATTCTGTATACGGAAGAACAGCCTCAGGCAGATATCCGGTTTATTTCTACACACAGGATGCTAATGGAAATTCTAATGTATCAGAAAAAATTTCTGTAGTTGGATTTAATATTGCTGCAGGTTCTCAAATTATCTTTACTGAAAATGCTGCTACAGCTACTTTAGATTCTGATTTGAGTTTTGAATTACCTCAAAATGCAGTGTCTGGCAAAATTGAAATTTCTGTTAATTCCATAAAGAACCTGAATAATATAAATAATAAAAATGCAAAAGGTTCTTATGAAGATGTGGCATCAGGTTCTTTGTATAACAACTACAAGAATTATTACAACCGTCAGCCAAATAATGTAAATAATGACCTTTTGGAAGATGATGTTGAACTTGCAATATGGGGAATTAACTCACAATCCGCTGTATCGCCGGAAGGCTTTGTTTCTGAAGCAACAATGCATGTAAATCCTTCTGACGGACAGTTGGGATTCTCATTTACATCTGGGCAGAAAGGTTTTTACCCTTATGCTAAGACAACATCTGAAGCACAATCAAAATCTCTATATTATTGGTGTAGGGATTATACTCCTGTAAATACAGTTCGATTTATATATGATAGCGAAGGTCATATGTTTGGATTACATGCAGGTACAGATACAAACTATCCAAGGAATGCAAGGTTTAGGTTTGTTTCAAGTGTTTGGGGACCTGCTGTGAATGGAACTAATGATAATGATGATAATTGTGCATACAGTTCAAATAAAGCTCTTCGTCTTGAATATATGGCAAATTATAATGGAAGTACTTTTATAATGAACGGAACTCGTTTTCAGTTCCATCCTCAGCTTGCGGCAAATGCTGTTAGTTCAAGTCAAACCAATTTGTATTTAATGTATTATGATTCTCTTACAAATGAACTTAGGTTCCGTGCTGGCGCAATGGATACATCGAAAGCTTTTTCAGCAAATTCTCGTACATTTGATCAGAACAAAAAAGCTTCTTTCGATGATTTTTATGATGATGCTTATGATAATGGACAACATGGAGATGATAGTATTGATCATATAAAACGTTATGTTACTAATTACGATCATGTTTCTGTTCTTGCAAGTTCTGCTACAAATACAGGCAGTTCACCGTATGCAGCAGGAGAGCGTTATGCAATTGCCGTTGTGCCGGGTTCTCCAGATACAGTTGTTGCTGTCTGGTGTGATGATATTCATAAAACATTATGGTATAGTTATTTGACTGACCCTATAATCAATAATCATCAAAATGTAGATTCAACAACACATGTAAATAAGAGTTGGTCTACACCAGTTGCAATTCTTGACGGTAATTCTGGTGGTTATGCGGCAATTGCTGTCGATTCTGCTAACCATATTCATATTGCTTCATACAGCAAAGAAAGGACAGGTTCTCTTGTATATACATATCTTGACAGTTATGAATCTGCAACACCAGATTATATAAAAACACATTCTGTATTTGTTGACAGTTACGGAGCAACAGGTCAGTACATTACTATTGATTTTGCAAAAGACAGTACTGGAACAAGATATATACCGTATATCGGTTATTTGATGACATCTTTGCAATATCCAAAATATGCATACCTTGTTGATGTTGATTCTGCTGTTAAAAATAGTTCTGACTGGATTCCAAAACCAGGTACAGATTCTGAAAATATGTATACAGGTGCGTGGGAATCAGTAATTTTACCGACAGAAAATAAATTCCTTTTGGATGATATTTGTATCGGAGTCTTTAGAAAATCTGACGGAAATCTTCAAAATATTCCTATAAAAACAGGTAATAATATTTGCGGTGGAAACGGAACTTCAAATCCTGTTATTGGTTACGGTATCAATTACGCCGGACAAGGCTACATCGAAACCGCACAGCTTAAATAAACTATAGGACTTTTCAGAAAATTCTCGGCGAGTTTTTCCCAAATTCTCGCCGAGTTTTTCCTAAAAACTCGGTGTACTTTTTAAAATTCTCGCCGAGAATTTTTTAAAACTCGCCGTGTTTTTTTTCAGTAAAGGCAATTGTCATGGTGAACTTCACACTTTGTCATGCTGAACTCGGTTCAGCATCCCACTAACGCTTGTAAAGACCTATCAATGGGATTCCGAAACAAGTTCGGAATGACAGGGTTGGCGAGTGAAAAGACCTATTTACAGCTCCTGAACCTGCTGTAAAGAAAGTCCTGTACATTTAGAAATAATTTCCGCAGAAACTCCGGATTTTTTAAAGTTTCTTGCACTTTCAAGTTTTCCTTCAATAGCCGCTTCCTTTAGTGCAATTTCTTTCTCTTTTTCAGCTTCTTTATATGCTTTCTCATAAGCTTCTTGAGCAGCCGCTTGGGCGGCGTGTTTGGCGGCTAATCTTATCTCTTGCTCCAAAGTCATAAAAGTCCTCCGTGCGTCTTCGGTGATTTTGGCTTTGAGGACTTTTTCGTTGATAATCTTTGAAAAGTCTGTTTCGTCCGGTTTCTTCTGTACAAGAAATTTGAAAAAAGTCCTTAGCTTTTCTGCTGGCATTTTATCATACTTTTGGGCATTGCAAAAGACTTTTGTTGTTTTGTCGTCAAGTACAAGGGTGCTGTCTTCGAGGCAGACGCTTTTGAAGGTATAAATCGGTTGGTCCTTGTGGAAGATATCATCAAGGCAGAGGAAAATTACATAACTTTCTGTAAGTGATTCGTAGTCCTCGCCAGCGTGCAGGGAAGAAACATCCAGTACACTTTGATAATACCGTGCTCTGAGCGGAAGATAATCGTTGCCGATAACCTGCATTTCAATATCAAAAATTCTATCAGTATCATCCTTCACGAAAACATCGAGGCGGATTCCTTTTGCGAAGAAATCGACATTAAGGGTTGTTTCTGGCTGGGCAAGACTTATGCTTTCAATTTTAATGTTCAAAAGCATTTCAAGAAACTCCTTGCAAAGGTCAAGATTCTCAGACATAACCTTGCAGAAAATGAAGTTGTCTGAAAGTGAAGCTTCGTTCCATTTTTTGAGAAGCTCCGGCGGATAGTATTCGTTCATACACGGCTCCTGTTCTTCACACGATTCTGTGTGTTTTGTTCGGGGATTTTTCTCCCTACATATAAATCGAATTTATCTTTCATTTTGGGCAAAAAAGTGCACGGAAAGCGACCTGTTCCACCTGTTCACCGATATGTTCTGCGCGTTGCAATTCCTGTATTATGCTTGCTTGCCAGATACTGGTGGGTGCTGCTAGTTCTTGGAATCTTAGCAATGGCAAGTCCGCTCGGAGCTTTGTTCCTGTAATTCAAATCAAAAAGAGGTCAGCAGAAGTATAACGACCCGCAATTTTTGGAGGGTCGTCAACCCTAATAGAGATTGATTTAAATATGGGATAAAAAAAATTGGTTGATGGAACAGGAAATCCATCTGCGATATTGATATGACCCCCTAATGGGTAACATCTTTTGCTGTCTAAATATTCCTAAAAAAAGTTGTTTAGGTCAACATTAATTAATTCCAAAAGGGTATTTCTCCAGAAATTTTGTAGGGGAGAGATACCCT
>Ga0256404_1009252_pt1 | contig 14250 bp, 10 predicted proteins | sample RumenRJG_01DNA_FD_185990 | JGI IMG/M metagenome (GOLD analysis project Ga0256404, IMG submission 185990) | Bovine rumen microbial communities from Lethbridge, Alberta, Canada - RJG_01 | ecosystem: Host-associated > Mammals > Digestive system > Stomach > Rumen | place: Canada: Alberta | collected...
ATCAGATCGGCATTGCGGATCGTGGAGAGGCGGTGAGCGATGACGAAGCTTGTGCGTCCCTTCATGAGGTTCTCCATGCCTTTCTGGATCAGGATTTCGGTACGGGTATCGACGGAGGACGTTGCCTCATCGAGAATCAGAATCTTCGGATCGGCAAGGAAGGCTCTGGCAATGGTGAGCAGCTGCTTCTGGCCCTGGGAGATGTTGGTCGTCTCTTCATTGATTTCGGTTTGATAACCGTTTTCCAGGGTGCGGATGAAGTGGTCGACATAGGCCGCATCTGCAGCCTTGACAACTTCTTCATCGGTTGCGTCCAGCTTTCCGTAGCGGATGTTTTCCATAATGGTTCCGGTATGGAGCCATGCGTCCTGCAGAACCATTCCGAAGCAGTCTCTAAGGTCTTTGCGCGTCAGATTCCGTGTATCAATGCCGTCGATGTAGATCGTTCCGCTGTTGAGATCATAGAAGCGCATCAGCAGCTTGACGATCGTCGTCTTGCCGGCGCCCGTAGGGCCGACAATGGCAATCTGCTGGCCGGCCTTGATGAAGGCGGAGAAGTCATGAATGACGATCTTGTCCGGTTCATAGCCGAAGCATACATTTTCGAAGGCTACGTCGCCGCGGATCGTGAGGTTGTCGTCTGCGTCACGGATCGATACCGGATGATCGGTATCGGGTTTTGCCTCCGGTTCCTCGAGAAATTCGAAAACGCGCTCGGCAGCGGCAGCCGTCGACTGCATGACGTTCATGATCTGCGCCATCTGCGTGATCGGCTGGTTGAAGTTTCTGACATATTGAATGAATGCCTGAATGTCGCCGATGGCGAGATTTCCGTGAATCGCAAGATAGCCGCCCAGGATGCATACGCCGACATAGCCGACGTTGCCGATGAAGCTGGTTACCGGCATCATGATGCCGGAGATGAACTGCGACTTCCAGGCGCTCTCGTAGAGGTCGTTGTTCAGCCTGTTGAAGGTGCTGATGGAGCGCTCTTCACCATTGAATGCCTTCATGACGAGGTGTCCGCCATACATTTCTTCAATGTGGCCGTTGACCCTGCCGAGGGTCGACTGCTGGGCGAGGAAGTACTTCTGCGACTTCTTAACGATGACAGCCGCAAGGATTCCGGAGATCGGAATGACAATGATTGCCATCAATGTCATCTGCCACGAGATTCTCAGCATCATGTAGAGGATACCGATGATCGTAATCAATGAAGTCAGTACCTGCTGCACCGCCTGGTTGAGCGACTGGGAGACGGTATCCACATCGTTCGTGACGCGGGAGAGCACTTCACCATGCGTCTGACGGTCGAAATAATTCAGCGGCAGGCGGTTGATCTTCTTGCTGATTTCCTCACGCAGGGAGTAGGTGATCTTCTGGGTGACACCTGCCATCATCCATCCGGAGAGGTAATTGAACAGGGCACTGAGCAGATAGATGATGGTCAGATTTCTGAGGATCCGGAAGATGCCGGCAAAGTCAATCGACCCCTGGCTTGTATACTTGCCAGCAAGGCCTTCAGCCAGCAGGGTTGTCGCGTTTCCGAGAATCTTCGGACCGACGATCGAGAAGATCGTCGAGATGACTGCGAAGATGCAGATGAAAACCAGCTGGAAGCGGTAGGGACGCATATAGGCCAGAAGCCTGCGGGTGGTTCCTTTGAAGTCCTTGGCCTTCTCGCCCGTTCCCATGGGTCTTCCATGACCCATGGGCGGTCTTTGTTTTCTGTTTTCACTCATGCTTCGCCAAGCTCCTTTCTGCTCAGCTGCGAATGCGCTATTTCCTGATAGACGAGGCAGCTCTTCATCAGTTCTTCATGGGTTCCGATGCCGGCCATGCGGCCCCGATCGAGGACGATGATCTTGTCTGCGTGCATGATCGTGCTGATCCGCTGGGCGACGATGAAGACTGTCGCATGGGTCTGTTTGATCATTTCCGTCAGCTGTGTGCGCAGCTTCGCCTCCGTGGCATAGTCAAGGGCAGAGAATGTGTCATCGAAGATGTAAATGTCAGCGTTGCGGACCAGTGCGCGGGCAATGGAGAGGCGCTGCTTCTGGCCGCCGGAGACATTGGTTCCGCCTTCAGCAATCGTCTCCTGCAGCCGGTGGGGCATGCGGGAAACAAATTCTTCGGACTGCGATACTTCCAGGGCTTTCTGAATCGTAGAATCATCGGCATTTTCGTCGGCGTACTTCAGATTGGATTCGACGGTTCCGGAGAAAAGGACACCCTTCTGAGGAACATATCCGATCCTCTCCCGCAGTTCCTTCTGCGTCACCGTTCGGATATCGGTTTCTCCGAACCGGATCGAGCCCTCGGAAACATCGAAGAAGCGGGGGATGAGATTGATCAGTGTCGATTTACCGGATCCGGTCGATCCGATGAAAGCCACCGTCTCGCCCGGGCTGGCCGTGAAGCTGATGTCATGAAGGACATCTTCTTCGGCGCCGGGATAGCGGAAGGACACATGGTCAAATGTGACCGGCGCATTTTCGGATGGAAGATGGACGGGGGAAGCAGGATCCTTGATGGAAGGCTGCGTCTCCAGAACATCGAAGATACGCTTTGCAGAAACGCTGGAGCGGGGAATCATGATAAAGATCATGGCAACGATCATAAAGGAGATCAAAACCTGCATCGCATACTGCAGGTATGCCATCATGTCGCCGATCTGCATCGCCCCGAGATCGACCTGCTTTGCGCCGAACCAGATGATCAGGATCGTGACGCCGCTCATCAGGAAGGTGACAATCGGTGTGATCAGTGCCATAGCACGGTTGACGAAGATGTTGACATCGGTCATTTCCCTGTTAACGTCGTCGAAGCGCTTTTCTTCGGTCTTCTGATTGTTGAAGGCGCGGATGACCAGCATGCCCGAGAGCTGTTCGCGTGTCACCAGGTTGAGGCGGTCAACAAGCTTCTGGATCCGAGTGAACTTCGGCATCGTGAACTTGAATGTAATAAGCATGATGGCAAGAATCAGAATGATTGCCAGCCCCAGGATCCATACCATGTCCTGATAGCGCAGTACCTTGAGGATGGATGTGATGCCCATCATCGGTGCCATCAGAACAATCCGCAGCAGCATCGTCATGACCTGCTGGATCTGCTGGATGTCGTTGGTGGTGCGGGTGATCAGGGATGCCGTGGAGAAGGAGTTGAACTCGGAAGTCGAGAAGGACTCCACCTTGGCAAAGACGTCAGCACGCATGTTGCGGCATGCGGCGGTGGCGGTGCGGCTCGAGAGGAAGGCGGCAGCGATGGCGCAGATCGATCCGATGGCCGCAATCAGCAGCATCCATCCGCCTTCATGCATGATGTAGGAGCTCTGCAGATGTTCAATATCCATGCCAAGAGCAGTATATTCCTGCCTCAGTAACATGCTTTCAGCGGAAGACAGATTGCTGTCGGTGTAGCCGGACAGTCGTTCTTCGGCAGCGGAAAGAAACTGTGTCCGGATGGCTTCATTGCTTTCAAGAAGGGCAAAGGCCTGATCAGAACTGTCCAGTCCCAGCTGAGAGAGCACATCGCTGTTTTCCAGCATCGAGACATAGAGAAACGGCTTCTCCGTCAGCTCACTGATATCCGTATCGGTGGTGCGGATGTAAATGTCTTCATCAGCGAGAACGGGATAGTCATTGATGTAAGTGGAATTGCCTGCCTTGATCAGCTGATAATCGGCTTCGAAGGCAGCCTTGTCTTCCTCATCCATGAACAGTTCCATATGCTGGTAGACGGATGCCCGCATGGCGCGGGGACTGGTATCGGTAATTCCGCTGTACTGGATGCCGTAGGTTACGATGCTGGACATGTAATCGGGCAGCGCCAGTTCACACTGTACCTGTCCGAATACCAGGGCAACAATCGCAATCACGGAGAGCCAGAAGGGCTTCAGATAGCGAAGTGCTTTGATCATGAAAAACCTCCTATAAAACCCGCTTATAGTACCACGGTAATATAACTGTGTAAATGAAGTTATATAAAGCTATTGCCAGAGTCTGGAGGCTGTGTTATAAAAATGGGCGTATGAAGGAAGAAACAGGAACCCGGGAAAAAATACGTGATACCGCTCTGCACCTTTTTCAGCAGCAGGGCTATGACGCTGTGACGATCAATGCCATCTGTGCAGCCAGCGGTATTTCCAAAAATACGTTCTATTACTATTACAGTGAGAAGAAGGATCTGCTGGTCTCTCTCTTTGATGCTTCGAAGGAAACAGCTCATGAGATGATGTATACCATTGCCGGCATCAGTTCCCCCTATGAGAAGCTGCGCTATATCATTTCCGGGACGTTGGATTATATCCTGTATCTTGGCTGGGCGGTTGTGCGCAAGGCACTGGAGCTGCAGCTTGCGGGCACAAAGGAGATGGGCGGTCACGGGAAACCTTCTGAGTTCGGAATGCTTATTCTGAACCTGTTTGAGCAGGCGCAGAATGCCGGCGAGATCCGCAGTGATGTTCCGGCCAGTGATCTGATGCACACAAGCGGCTTCCTGATTCTTGGTGCGGTTCAGATCTGGGCGGTCAATGACGGTTCCCTTGATCTGAAGAAAACCTGCCTGCATCAGTTCGATGTTCTGGTACGAACCGGGTCACAAGTCAAAGATTAATAATCAGGTCACAGCCTGTCAGGAACGAAGTTGAAACAAAGAAGGAAGAAAAACACCTGCGGATATGCATCCTGCAGGCATTTTTTTGCTTTGCTATTCAAACTCACTTACATTGTCGATTGTAATTTTCTGATAGGAAAGGGTGATGTAGTGCCCGTTGACCAGCTGCGGCATTTCGCCTTCACCACCCAGAGCTTCGGCAAGCTGGTAGATCGCTGCCGCCTGACCGCGGTAGTCATTGTATACGGTACCGATCAGCTGGTTTTCCCTGACGAGCTGACAGCCTACTGCTGTTCCATCAATTCCCACAATCAGCGCTCGCTGTTCCACGGGGATTCCGGCTGCTTCATAGGCATCGACGGCGCCGGCTGCCATATCGTCGTTGTTGCAGAGAAACAGTTCTGTTTCCGTGCTTGCATTGATCAGATCGGTTACTTCTTCTTCCGCTTCGGATCGTTTCCAGTCGCAGATGGAGTATCCGAGCTTTTCGACCGTGATGCCGGCATCCTGCAGGGTCGCAAGCGAAGATTCGCTGCGCAGAATCGTATCCTGGTGGCCGGGTTCGCCTTCCAGCACGTAGACCTGCAGAGTTCCGTCACCGTTGCGGTCGGCTTCCGGATGTTCGCGGATGTAGGCGGCTGCGATCTGTCCCTGCATTCGTCCGCTTTCCTCCGGATCGCTGCCGACGTAGTAAAGCTGATCCCATCGGTCGATGTCAGATTCCACCGGTTCACGGTTGAAGAAAATGATCGGAATGTTGTTTTTCATTGCTGCATTGATGATGGAGGAAGTGCTTGTACGGTCCACGAGGTTGACGCAGATCACGTTCATCCCGTCATCGATCAGATCCTGTACCTGTTCATTCTGGGTGAGCTGCGAGCGCCGGGCGGTTCTCAGGGTGATATGGACATTGTCCGCCTGAGCCAGCCGGCTGATTTCATCCGTAATGGAAGCGATAAACGTATCATCGCCATCATAGACCGCGATGCCGATGTTCAAAACATGAGTAGAAGAGGCGGCAGGCGTACAGCCCGAAAGCACAAGCAGCGGGACAATGGCAATGGTTTCCAGAAAAGTCTTCATTTCACACCTCCTTTACTGCCGGATCGGGAACAGCAGCTGCTGATTCTTCTTCGTAAACATGTTGGCATGGGCAATGATCGAATAATCAATCGTGCCGTCCTGCAGCGGCGTGCGGTCGCTGCAGTAGGCCGCAATCTGTTCGATCGCCTGGAAGCCGGCAAGATATTCATTGGGAACGATCATCCGGCTGATGATTTCCTGGTCTGTATAGGAAATGCAGGTATTCGAGATGCCGATGCCGTAAAGTCCGTTGATCTCTTCCGGATGAGCGGATGCGTAATCAGCGGCAGCTTCGAGCGCATAGTTGTCCAGAGCGATCAGAACGTTGACAGGATCTTCGCTTTGAGCCCGGGTCAGGGATGCCTGCGTCGGATCCTTGAGGATCCAGGCGGCGCTGATGTCGTGCTTCGCCAGTTCTTCATTGAGACTTGCGAGCCGCTCAATCAGTTCCGAAGAATCTGTGGAAGAAAGTACAATGCCGATTTTTCGATCCGTTGCCGTCGCATAATCGGAAGCCGCAATCTGAGCCAGCGAAACACCGGCTGCCCGCGCGCTGAGCGAAAGATGTGCAATCCGGGTTCCGGTTTCAAGGGATCCGCGGGTACCGATCAGCACCGCCGGAGTCGATGTCCTGTTCAGAAGATTTGCGCTCGAATCGTTGAGCAGACTTGCGACGATGCCGTCGGGAGCCGCTGCAATGGCGGATTCGATCTGTGCCTCTTCATTTTCCTGATTGGTACTCACGATGGTGAGCGAAATGTCATATTCTCTGGCGGCTGCCCGTACACCGGTGCGGAACAGGGACCAGCGCTCATCCGCTGCACTTGGAAGAATGAGCGTCACTTCCCGCTGCACGGGTGCCTGCGGTTCCGCGGCGGCGAGATAGCCGGAAATCAATGCCGTAATCGTCAATGCGGTTACAACCAGAAGGAAGACTATACTGCGTGACTGTTTCATCGGGTGCCTCCTTCATATTTCGTCATGTTTTCTTCGGTGGCTTCAATGGCGGGAATGTGGATTGTTACCGTTGTGCCGACATCGAGCTCGCTCTTTACAGAGAGACCATAGCTGTCCCCGAAGCGCAGACGCAGGCGGCGGTCAACATTGATCAGGCCGACGCCGGATCCGTGCTTTTCTACGGCGGGGCGCTTGGTTTCAATGAGGATATTTTCTACCTCTTCCGGCGTCATGCCGTAGCCGTTATCGGATACATCGATATAGATGTCATCATCGCTCCGGTAGCCGTGGATGCGGATGAGCCCATCCTGCTCCGCCTCCTTGATGCCGTGATAGATTGCATTTTCGAGAATCGGCTGCAGCACCAGCTTGACGATTAGGCAGGAACCGATATTGTCCTCGATGTCAAACTGCGCCGTGAACGACTGCTTGTAGCGGACGCGCTGAATGTTGAGATAGGCTTCTGCCTGCTTCAGTTCGTTGTCGATGCGGATGATGGAATGGCCGCGGTTCAGCGACATGCGGAAGAAGGAGGCGAGCTGCGTGATCATGAAGACGGCTTCCTTGTATTTCTCGTCTTCGATCATCCAGACAATGGAGTCGAGCGTGTTATAGAGGAAATGGGGATTGATTTGCGCCTGCAGAGCGTCGAGCTCCGACTTGCGCTTTTCCTCTTCCTCTTTGCGCATTTCATCCATGAGGCGGTTGATCTGTGCCATGTAGGAGTGCAGCGTTGCGCCGAGCTCCTGGATTTCGGCGGAACTGTTTTCATACAGTTGGGGCGGAAGATTGTTGACGCCTTCCATGTTGGCAATGGCATCATTCAGCCGGATCAGCGGATCCGAAACCTGGCGCGCAAGTGCACGGTTGATGATCACCAGCGCCAGCGCTGTCAAAGACACGATCATGACGATGAGGCTGCGTGTTTCCCGTTCGTTGAAGGAGAGAATGGAGCGGGGAATGACGCCGACCAGTTTCCAGCCCGTATAGGAGACGGTCTGGACGATGACGATCTGTTCTCCGTCCTCATTGATTTCGCTGTGGGCACCATCCTGATAATGGAGGGCTGTCTCCGTGGCTTCGGTGAACTGGCCCGCCTGGATCCGTGACTGATACGGATGATAGATCAGGGTGCCGTCATTGGCCATGAGATAGAGATAGCTGCCGGAAAGTTCGGTGTTTGTCTCTTCGAGCAGCTGCTCCATTGCCTGATAGTTCATGTCAATCAGAAGGACGCCGCGTTCCGCCTTTCCATTCTGGGTCAGATCGACGGCGGTGGAAAGGGTGATGACCCATTGATAGGTATGCGAAGGAGAGACAAACAGGTTCTGAATGTGGGGCTGGGAGAAGTGGATGTTTTCGACCTTGGCCAGGGCGGATGTGAACCATTCCTGTTCGCGCACATCAACGTTGGGCTTCATCACGGCATCCGGCGCTTCACAGATCAGCGTCCCGTCCTCATGGAAGAGGGCGATGGAGACGATCTGGTTGGAATTGGCCGCATACAGCAGCTGCATATTGTCGCTGATACTGTCAGTGGAGAGATCGCTTTTCTTGATGACGTCGTAGTAGATGGCGTTGGACGTGCTGCGGATCGAGGAAAGGTAGTTTTCGATGTTCAGAGTCCCCTGGAAGACGGTGCTCTGTGTCGCCTCCTGCAGGGTGGTGCGTGTGCTGCGGCTGATGAGGCTCATCGTGACGAAGCCGAACATCGTCATCATTACAATCGCAACTGTCGAAAAGGAAATGAGGATGACGGTGCGGAAGCTGCGCGGCCGTGCGGATCGCAAGTGTTTCAGTCGCCCCATATCGCTCATCTTCCCTTGTATTTGCTTGGAGAGACGCCATAGCGGCGGCGGAAGACATAGGAAAAGTAGTTGGGATCGCTGTATCCAACCTTGGTCGCAACGATATAGGTCTTTTCATTTCCGGAGATGAGCAGTTCCGCAGCCTTGTTCATGCGGAACTCGGTAAGATATCCGACGAACGGCTGTCCGGTTTCGCGGCGGAAGATCGTTGAAAAATAGGACGTTGAAACGCCGAGATCACGGCACAGGGAATTCAGATTCAGATCCGGATCACTGTAATGTTCCTGGATATAGTCTTTGGCCTTGAGAACGATGTTTTCCGTCGAACTGCGGCGGTGTCCGCTCAGTTCCTTCTGCATGCGCAGGCAGACGTCCGTCATCCAGGATGCCAGTGTCTCGGGGCCGCGCGTCTGTAGGTCCATCGTTGTCGGATCCTTTCCGAACGAATTTTCCAGATCCAGCTCATTGTCGCGGGCAAAGCGGCCAAGATGACCGATCAGCTCCATGATGAACAGATGGTACGCCGCAACCGAGGAGCGGGGAATGCTGGTATCGAGAAAGCGCTTGATAGCTTGCCTGAGTTCTTCGGGATCTTCGAGCTTCATCTGCTTGAAGACATTCTGCAGTTCCTGATCGCTGGCGGTGGCGGAAAGTTCCGATTCCTTCGGCGCAACTTCGGCGATGTTGATGGCCTGACCGCTGCCGTAGATGACGCGGTAGGAGACGGCCTGCCGTGCGCCGCTGTAGCTTTCCGGCATTTCGGCAAGCGTGGAACAGGGGTGGCCGATGCCGCAGGTGACCGTTGCCTTCAGAGCGCTTTTTGCCAGGCGGCAGAAGCGGTCCAGTTCATCGGTCAGATCGCGGATTTCTTCTTCGCTGTTGAGCGATACGATCATGCACAGATTGTTGAGAAAGCTGAAGAAATGGGGCTGCCAGCGTTCACTGACCTTTTCTTCAGCAAGTCTTCTTACGCTCATCACCAGCAGGATGTACTGCATGCCCTGCGGAAGGACGGAGGAGCTGGTATGAAAGATGGCGACGGCATAATACGGACCGGGAAGTGAGATCTGATAGCTGACGCAGTATTTCCTGATTTCCTCCTGGGGAATATGTCCCTGAACCAGGGACGTGAAGAAGTTTTCCTGCAGAAGAGGCAGCGACTGCTGGTAGTACTGTTCCAGAAGTTTCTGGTTCTGTCTCTCTTCGTGTTCCTGATCGAGCGATGCTGTGATCTTGCGGAAGATAGAGGTGAGGTAGTCGGAGTCGACCGGCTTCAGAAGGTATTCGACGGCGTTGAGATGAACAGCCTCCTTGGCATATTCAAATTCATCAAAACCCGAAAGGATAATGATACGGATATCGGGATAGAGGGAGCGCAGCTGCCTGGCCAGCTCGAGACCGTCCATGTAGGGCATCTTGATGTCGGTCATGACAATGTCGGGCTGTACTTTTTCGGCAAGCTCCAGCGCCTCGACGCCATTGGACGCTTCACAGGGCTCTTCCAGTCCCAGCGCTGCCCAGTCAATTTTTCTGCGGATGACGGCGAGAACATCGTTTTCATCGTCTGCGAGCAATACTTTGTATGTCATGGCCTCCGTTACCTTCCTGCCTGTTTCAGATAGTCGCTGCCGTGTTCAATCTGGTCGCAATAGACTTCACATACAACCCTGTACAGCGGTTCGATCATTTCAAGGAAGCCGCATTCAGCGGGAAGATCATGGAAGCACTTCCGGATTTCTTCGGCAATTCTGCGATCGGTATATTCTTCACTGACCGACACTAGACCAAAGCCGGTTGTCCGGTACGTACGGTCATTGCGGCAGGCGCCGATCATGCGGGAGGCAAAGTCGCGCCATTCTTCCAGCAGCACATCATCCGGTACGCTGCCTTCTTCAATTCCGAGGGCTTTGAGATAGGAATACAGCTCCGCCTTCCTGCGTGAACTGATGGAGAAACCGGAGCAGTTGGAGGCCATGACCTTCAGCATCAGCCATGCCCGCATAAAGCCGTCGGGACGCTCACGTTTTCCCGTTCCGTAGCGCAGATGCAGTATTTCAAGCCGCCTTGCGTCCGCGGGGGCCGGGGACGCCTGCAGCCTCTGCTGCAGAGCTGCTTCCCGCTCAAAAATGTTATCGGTCTCGAAATAGTGCGACGGCCAGTCTTCAAAAAAATTCGGATGCGATGATTTTGCCATGAATGTTTTCCCTGAACTCTGTAATTTCTATTTTACATGTCTCCGGTAGTTTTTGGGCAGCGGTGCCTGGGGGAAGAAAGGAAAAGACAGAGATATATATAAAAATCTCCCGCAGGAGATTCAGTCATGGTTCCAGGAACACTGGGCAAGCAGAGGGCAGTGGTCGCTCGGTGCTTTGCCCATGTAAAGACTCGTAATGATGCGGCAGCACTTTGCGTCCATGTTTTTGGAGACAAAGATGTGATCGATCGGCATGCGGCGGTGAAACGTGGATGCGAAACGGTCACGGATCGTCGCCCCTTGTCTTGGCGCGAGATCCTTGATTTCAAGCGGATCACTCGGGGTAGAGAGAAGCGTGATCGCTGCCGAAACACGGGTCGCATTGAAATCGCCGGTGAGGATGAGAAATTCACCCCTCCTGCGTTTCAGCAGCTCATTGCGCAGTACCAGGGCCTGCCGTGTACGTACCGCAGGAAGGACATGATCCAGATGTGTATTGGCAAAGGTGAATATCGTTCCATCTGTGCGATCCTGCAGAATGCCGATGGTAGCGATGCGGGGATAAATGGATCCGGGATAGAAGGAACCGCACTTATCCGGTGTATCCGAGAGCCAGAATGTGCTGCCGGACAGAATGTCGAAGCGATCCTTCTTGAACAGGATGCAGCAGCGTTCGTTGGCATAGAGATCTTCATTGCCGCGCGCCTTTCCATAGAACTGATAGGCATCGAAGGTGTGGGGCAGAAAGGGGATCATGTCATCCGTCAGCTCCTGGATCCCGATGAGATCAGGGTCATTCCAGCAGATCAGTTCCTCAATGGAACTGACACGGTCCTCAAAAGCCATCGATCCGATATTGAGGGGACCGGTGTTCTTGAGATTGAGACTCATGATGGAATAGTCAGCCATATACCCATTCTATAGCCCGCTTTATGAAATGCAAAAAGAAAAGAACCGCCCGCAGTGCGGACGGTTTTGACTGACTGATTGGTTGATTGAGCGATGGATCAGAGCTCGATCTTCTTGAACGCTTCCCAGGGCAGGCCGGCTCTTCCGAAGTGACCATAGTTCGTTGTGGTCGCATAGATCGGACGGCGCAGATCCAGTTCCTTGATGATGTTGGAAACGGAGAAGTCAAAGTTCTTGTTGATGATGTCGAGCAGCTCTTCGTTCGTGTACTTGGAGGTACCGAATGTCTGAACGTTGACGCTCATCGGACGCGGCTCACCAATGGCATAGGCAAGCTCAATCTGGCACTTGTGAGCCAGGCCGTTGGCAACGACATTGCGGCACACATAACGTGCATAGTAGGCTGCCGAACGGTCGACCTTGGTCGGATCCTTACTGGAGAAGCAGCCGCCGCCGATCGGGGCATATCCACCATAGGAGTCAACGACAATCTTACGGCCCGTCGTTCCTGAATCGCCCCAGGATCCGCCGAGGATGAAGGATCCGGACGGGTTGATCAGATACTTGGTATTCTCATCAACAAGCTTCGGATCAACAACCGGCTTGATGACCTTTTCCATGACACACTTGCGGATTTCTTCCTGCGAAACATCCGCCGTGTGCTGTGTGGAAACGACGATCGTATCGATGCGCTTCAGCTTGCCGTCAACATATTCCGCCGTAACCTGGGTCTTTCCATCCGGACGCAGGAACGGTGTCTGACGGCGAACCGTCTCGAGCTGCTTGGCCAGCTTGTGGGCGCAGTCGATGGCAAACGGCATCAGATCTTCCGTTTCATCATCGGCATAGCCGAACATGATGCCCTGGTCGCCGGCGCTGATCTCATCATGGGCAACAGCGCTATTGATCTCGGAAGACTGCTTGTTCACCTTGACCTGAACATGGTATTCCTCGTCATAGCCGATCTGCTTCATGACGCCGAGAGCGATCTTTTCGTAATCAATATCTGCAGTTGTTCCGGCTTCGCCGTAAACAAGAATGAGATCATCCTTGATCGTGGCTTCAACAGCCATGTGGGCATCCGGATCCTGACGGATCGCTTCGTCGAGAATGGAATCCGCAATCAGGTCGCATACCTTGTCAGGATGTCCGCTGGTGACGGATTCAGATGAAAAATAGTACTTGGACATAAAAAATGCTCCTTCCTTTTCTTTAAGTCTTTTCTTCAAGATTAGAAAGAGTATTGATCTGTTCTCTTTCTTTATCGATGTCAGCGTTACCACCTTACGTTTCCATTTTCTCGCGCAGGTTGGTATGAGACCGATGAGCTGACCCTCTTGTCTCATTCCTGATAAAAGACAACAGTATTCAATCATCTGACGGATTTAGAGTCAACGCGCAGGGGATATACAAATCAGGGGATGTGTAAACACATCGATCCCTTTTGATATAATGAAAAAACAACAGAGATTTAGACAAAAACAGGGGAACAACGTTATGAAATTCAAACTGCCTGATCAGAACTGGAATCAGATCTGGACCTACGTCATCAGCGGCATCATTCTGATCTGCATATTCTTTCTCTTCCGTTACGGCAGTTCCGTCGCTGCTTTCTTTTCCATCATCAACAAGGGGCTGGCTCCCTTTGTCTGGGGATTCGTGATTGCCTTTATCTGCGTACCGCTCAGAAGAGTGATCGAAACAAAGTGGCTCGCCAAAACCAGTCTCAAGCCGCATACGAAGCGGGTGATCGGCGTCGTCGGGACGATGGCGGTGTTTGCAGTGGTTCTAATTTCGTTTTTCGCGATTTTGACGCCGCAGCTGATCTCTTCGATTGAGACGCTGGTTTCTTCGCTGGATACGTATATGAATCAGTTCGAGACATTTCTGCAGAATCTTGCGCAGAACAATGCAACGGTGCTGAGCATCGTTCAAAAGGTTCTGGAGACTGTATCAAACATGCTGCAGAACATGCTCAACGGCACCGAGGGAATTCTCAATACGGTTCTCAACTATTCGGTCAGCGTCGTGACGAATGTCATCAACTTCTTTATCGGTGTGATCATTGCGGTCTATCTTCTGATGGATTCGGAGCGCTGGAAGCGGCAGCTGAAACGGGTTCTCTATGCAGTCTTCAACAGTGAAGCGGCCGGCGGCGTGATTTACTTTCTGCGGCTGTGTCAGCGGATGCTGAACAACTTCATTTTCGGAAAGGCTCTGGATTCATTGATCATCGGCATCGTCTGCGGCATCGTCTGTGCGATCATGCGCCTTCCGTATACGCCTCTGCTTGCCTTCATTGTGGGTATTACGAACATGATTCCGGTCTTCGGACCGTTTATCGGCGCGATTCCGTGCATCTTCATTCTGCTGATGATCAATCCGGTACAGGCACTGGAGTTTACGGTATTCATTCTGATTCTGCAGCAGGTGGACGGGAATATTCTCGGCCCGAGAATTCTGGGAGATCAGATGGGTCTGCCGGCATTGTGGGTCATGTTTGCAATCCTGATCGGCGGCCAGCTGTGGGGCGTCATCGGCATGTTCCTGGGCGTTCCGGTATTCTCCGTCTTCTATGTCCTGATCCGCGACTTCGTCAACCGCCGTCTGCGTGAAAAACGCATGAAGATCGATTCGTAATAATGCATGTTCAGCCGGGATGATTCCCGGCTTTTTTCTGGCGGA
>Ga0256404_1009254_pt1 | contig 14247 bp, 9 predicted proteins | sample RumenRJG_01DNA_FD_185990 | JGI IMG/M metagenome (GOLD analysis project Ga0256404, IMG submission 185990) | Bovine rumen microbial communities from Lethbridge, Alberta, Canada - RJG_01 | ecosystem: Host-associated > Mammals > Digestive system > Stomach > Rumen | place: Canada: Alberta | collected...
GCTGAATGTTTTGGGAATAGTACACGGACTTGAGCTGGAAAGAAACCAGAACGAGATCCATGAGGTATGTGACATGTTGTGCGATACCTTCAGGAAGGTGGTGAAGTGATATGGCAGTAACGAATATGTGGGCGGTAAAAGGCAGCGTATCCTCAGTCGTTAAGTATATCGAGAACCCGGAGAAGACAACCCCGAGAGATATGCAGCAGGTAATGTCATATATTACGGATGCAGATAAGACTGAGCAGATGATGTATGTGACCGGAATTAACTGTGAACCTGAGATCGCAGCAAAGCAGTTCTTGCAGACAAAACAGCTATGGAATAAGGAAGGCGGCAGGGTGGCATATCATGGTTATCAGTCTTTCCGCGAGGGTGAAGTTGATGCGGATACCGCCCATAAGATTGGAGTAGAACTTGCACAAGAATTGTGGGGTGACAGGTTTGAGGTGGTTGTTGCGACACACCTTAATACCGGACACTACCATAATCACTTCTGTTTGAACTCTGTATCGTTCCGGGATGGTTATAAGTATCACGACACTAAAGAAGACATCCGGCGCATGAGAGACGTTTCTGACGCGATCTGCAGGGCACACGGATTATCGATCGAGAGTGCCAAAAAGATCGATCAGATCAAGAGAAAGAATTATTGTGAATGGAAAGATCTCAGGGACGGTAATCCGACACTCAGAGGAAAGGTCGTGAAGGACATAGACGATACCATTAAAAGCAGCCGTACCGTGAAAGAGTTTGTTTCCAAAATGAAGGATATGGGTTATAAGTTTATCCTTGAGACCGAGACAGGCAAGGAGCTTAAGCATCCGAAGCTCCTGCTCCCTAATTCCGACAGATGTGTCAGGTTAGATTCTTTGGGCTCGGGTTACGGACTGGATGACTTTTACAAGAGGGTTATCGAGAATACCGTTATCGCTGCCGATCCGTTCAGAGAACTGGAAGAACAGCCATCGACTGAGAAGATTAACAGATATACCAGAAGGCTTGAGAAAGCAGGATTCCGCGTGATTATCACTTATCACTGTTTGCAGCTTAGATCATGCAAGTATAAGCGTAAGTACCGTGAATACTCTCCTCAGTTGATAAAGGATATCCGAAAGCTGGAACGATTCTGCCAGCTTCAGTCATTTTGCAGGAAGTATATGCTTGACACTCCAGAACAAGTCGAGGCCTTTAAGGAAGCGCTACGGAAAAGGATATCTGATATTGCTAAGGCTAGAGATGAAGACCGTAAACAACAGCGTTATTGGGACAGAAAGGGTGTGCCGGCATATGCCAATCTTTACAGACTGGCCGCTCAGGAGAAGACAAAGCAAATGCGACCGCTCTATCAGGAAATCCGCATGTGTGACGATATCACACAGGCAGAACCTGGTATTCGGACTATGACTATAGGTCTTGTTCAGCAGCGTGTTAATGAAGAGAGCAGAAGACAACTTAGGAATGATCTGGGGAAGATGCAGAGAAAAAGAACAGGTTGGTCCAGATAATGATCGGGGAGAATCCGCTTTGGGTTCTCCCTCTATACATTTAGTCAAACAGAATTAACACCTTGCTGTATAATTATAATTAAGTAAAAAGAAGCTCATTTATGGAGAAAACAGTAATGGATAACAAGGCAATTAAGAAATTAGAATCAGATCTTTGGGAATCAGCTGATCTTCTTCGAGCAGGATCAAAGTTAACATCTCAGCAGTATTGTATGCCTGTGCTAGGTCTGCTGTTCCTTAGATACGCATATAGCAGATTTAAAAAGGTGGAGGAAGAAATACTGAAGGACAGACCGGTCAGGAACGGTCATGTTATGCCGGTTGAGGCTTCTGACTTCGCTGAAAAGAGCGCACTGTATCTCCCGAAGGAAGCACAGTATTCTTATCTGGTAAACCTTCCAGAAGATATAAAGACAGCTAATATCGTATCCGAGAATGGACAGCCTATGAATAGTTTGGGCGAGGTCGTTAATCATGCAATGGAACTGGTTGAGGAACAGTCAGAGCAACTGACTGGTGTACTTCCCAAGGATTACACCATCTTTTCTGACGATTTGTTGGCTGAACTTCTACGTATCTTTAACAATAATGCACTTGATGAAGTCGGCGGCGATGTCATCGGTCGAATATATGAATACTTCCTGAGTAAGTTTGCTCCGGTCGTGGCATCAGATGACGGGGTATTCTTCACTCCAAAGTCACTGGTAAAAATGATTGTAAATATTCTGGAACCGACAACGGGAGTTCTGGCCGATATTGCCTGTGGTAGTGGCGGTATGTTCGTTCAGTCCGGTGATTTCGTTAACAGCAAGGGAATGTCTGCAAATAAAGCAATGACCTTCTATGGACAGGAGAAAGTGGAATATAATGCTCAGCTCTGTTTGATGAACATGGCGGTTCATGGTCTGACCGGCGTAATTAAATCCGGTGATGAAGCAAACACATTCTACAACGATGCGCATAACCTTGCTGGCTGTTGTGATTATGTTATGGCGAATCCGCCATTCAATGTGGACAAGGTAAAAGCAGAGGCTACTCAGAATGCGGGAAGATTACCGTTCGGATTGCCGGGTGTAAACAAGGCGGGAGAGGTAGGAAACGCCAACTATCTGTGGATATCTTATTTCTATGCCTATCTTAACGAGACTGGAAGGGCAGGCTTTGTTATGGCTTCTTCAGCAACAGACAGTCAAGGAAAGGATAAGGATATAAGAGAGCAGCTGGTTAAGACCGGACATGTGGACGTCATGATCAGCGTTGGTAACAATTTCTTCTACACAAAGAGTCTGCCTTGCAGTCTGTGGTTTTTCGATAAGGGAAAAGAAAAAGACCTTAAAGACAAGGTGCTGTTTATCGATGCAAGGAATTATTTCACTGTCGTAGATCGTACCCTTAATGAATGGAGTGACTGGCAGCTGAAAAACCTGAATGCCATCGTGTGGCTGTATCGTGGAGAAACTGACAAGTACCAGCAGCTTATTGAGGAATACCATTCTGTTTTGGGAGAAGGTGAATTTGAGGAAATACTTCGTGTTCAGGAGGACTGTATTAAAGAACTGAGAAGTGAGGCTCAAGCGGCTGCAGATTCTGCTTCAAAGAAGGACAAGAAAAGAATCCAGGCTGAGTTTGATGTGAAGATTGCCGAACAAGAAGAACAGCTCACGATAGCCAAAGAGGCAGTGTGGCTTTACAACAAATTTGGAGATGGAGAGTATCAGGATGTTCCAGGTCTTTGTAGGATTGCTTATACAACAGAAGAGAATAAACCTGAAGAAGAAGGAACAATTTCTATAGAAGAAAAAGAATGGTCATTGACTCCAGGAGCATACGTTGGTGTTGCACCAATTGAAGATGATGGAGTTGATTTTCATGCACGTATGGGCGAAATCCATGTAGAATTATTGAATCTTCAGGAAGAAAGTAATCGGCTGATGAGTACCATCTCACAGAATATGAAGGAGATGGGAATATGAGCTATCAATTGCAACAAGTAGAATCGGTATGTAAACTGGTAACTTCAGGAGGCACACCGCTATCATCAAATCCTTCGTTTTATGAACCTAAAGAAATCCCATGGTTAAAAACTGCTGAAGTAAACTATTGTCGTATTTACGATACAGAAAACTACATTTCGGAAGAAGGGCTTAGAAGATCAAGTGCAAAACTAATACCAGTAAATTCTGTAATAGTTGCTATGTATGGGCAAGGAGATACTGCTGGAAGAGTAGCTATTAATAAAATACCACTTTCAACCAATCAAGCTTGTTGTAATTTGGTAATAGATGATAAGAAAGCTGATTATCGCTATGTCTATTATGCATTAACTACATTGTACGAAAAGATGGTATCTCTAAAAAATGGTGGAGCTCAACCAAATCTTAATGCAGGAATTATCAAGGCTATTGAAATCCCAATGCCAACTCTGCATATACAAAAAAGAATTGCTGACATTCTATCTACATACGACGATTTGATTGAGAATAACCAGAAACAAATCAAATTGCTTGAGGAAGCGGCACAGAGACTCTATAAGGAATGGTTTGTGAATCTTCGTTTTCCGGGACATGAGGATGTGGAGATTGTTGATGGTGTGCCTGAAGGATGGAGTAATGGAACACTTGGAGACATTGCAATTGATGCTGGTAGACGTGAAACAAAGGATAACAGAAGAAATTACAGCTACTATCTACCAATTGACTGTTTGCCAAAAAAATCTTTATCTTACCATCAAATGAACGATGTTAGTCTGGCAGAGAGTTCGCTTGTAGCATTTAAAGCTAAAAATATTCTTTTTGGAGCAATGCGGCCGTACTTTCATAAGGTTGTTGTGGCTAGAGATAATGGACTAACGAGAAGTACATGTTTTGTTATCGATGCCAAATCAAAGGATATGTGGGAGTACCTTTTGATGCTTTTGTTTGATACGGACACTATAGATTATGCCACACAGATTTCCGTAGGAACGACGATGCCATATGTTAGATGGAAAGACTTTGTAAATATGCCAGCACTTATTCCTTCAATTGAGGTGTGTGAAAGATTTGGAGAAATAGTAAACCCGATAGTATCTAGGGCTAATCTTTTAGCTGAGGAAAATATTAAGATTATAGAAGCCCGAGATCGCTTGCTCCCAAAACTGATGTCAGGAGAAATCGAGGTGTAGTTGTATTTTATGTCTAGACAGGATGAATACTTTTCCCTTAAATATTGTTTTGCAGGTGAAGCGGAGAAGATTCCGGCTATTCTAGATGCGTACAAAAAAAATGAAACGGTTTTATCTGATGTAAATAGAGTCTTGGAACTTCATAATATCAGACTATTTTTTGATAAGTATGATTCAGTAAGTGGATGGAGTTTAGAAAAGTACAATTATTATTCAAGTTTAGCTAAAGATTCGAAGAAAGACGTTGTGAAGTTTTTCTGTTCTATGAATGCAATGGATCTTGTATCAATACATGATAATTGCGATGTGGTTTTCTGGGATGATTTTTGGTCATTGTTTTATCAGTTTAAAGTATATGAGCGCATTCCCAAAGAGTCATTTGCAAATGTAATGAACGGAATGCGAGTGTCACCGAACCATCTTTTAAGCAATAAAGCCTTTGTAAATTTCTTTGATGCAGAAATTGCGGAAATGTTGCGAATCCCAAGCTTTGGTGCAAGTTTTATAATTGATTACTATTTGAGGAAAAGAGATGAAAAGGAAAAGTATTATATTCCTAAATCACTAACAAAAGAAGACAATTACAATACTGTAAAGCAATATGTTGAAGGTCCTGATGTTAACGCAAATGCATTATATTTGATTTTTAACGGAAAAACATGTGATCCAAATGCATTTCTTCCAGATGATAGGCTTAGATACTTAGCAAAAATCAGATATGAGGAATTTTGGAATGAAAAATCACATCCCATAATCAAACCCGGGAAAGGTATCAGTATTTCATTTTTGCCTGATAATCCTGACCGGAGTCTAGAGTTCTCTGATGGTAATATTATTGCTAAATATAACTCTGATTGGATTATAAACAATCTGGACTACCCTACTCTACTTAATAATTTTATATATCTTTTTGGATATGTGGATAAGCAAATGCAATGCTCACTTACATTAGAAGCCTTGCAGCCAGGTGTAATAGAAAATGTATTTATTGTTGATGGAAATGGCATGTACAAACCGGGTCAGACTTTCTGGTCATTGAACGGACTAGCAGATATTCAGATGCTTCACTATGCTCGAATTCTTAATGATCAAAACATTTACATAGAGGATTTAGCAAAGTGGTTTTTTGAAGAATACCTTGATACAGAGTTTTCTGCCAAAGGTTTTGTATGTTTGATGCCGGATCATAATGATAGTTTGCTTAGTAAATATGAGAGAGTAGCTTCCGTTATGGATGGGCTTACGAAGCAGTATAAATTATTTTGTGAAGATGGAATAGTTGATCGAGGATTATATGAGATGTCTTCTGGTTCAATCAGGTTTAATACCATTCCTAGTCAATTGAAACACAAATATGCATATTCACAAAGTTCTGATTTAAACCGAGAAGCAGCTAGTTTTTTCTCTGACCAAAACCTCCTATCGTATACCAAAAGACATGAGATTAAATACAATACTTTATTTGATCTTCTTGCGCATGAAGAGATAAGTTTTGATGATGTCATGGAATACAACATAGATACATACAATTGGCTTATTGAGCGTGGTTCAATATGTGTCAGCGAAGGCAAGTTAGTGTTTAATCCTGAAAGACTATTCGTACTGCGTGAACTCTATAATAAAAAAGTAATATGCCTTAACTATATTGAGAGCAAAACTATTAAAGACTTGATAGCTTGTGGTGAATTAATTGAAGAAAACACGTTATTATCTCGACCAGAGAGCAGATATTTTGACTTTTTCTTGAATAAAGCAGAATTTTCAGATGGATTAGACCTGAGAAATAAATACATCCATGATACAGGCTCTTTAGATAAGAAAACACAAACACACGATTACTACACACTCCTTAAACTTATGATTATCCTTATAATTAAGATAAACGAGGATTTTTGCCTATACGATGAAATAAAGAAGGGAGGGCAGGATTACTATGAGTTATGATTATTCAGAAAACATATTAGTACAAGAAAGTGCAGGCAACTTACTTCACAATGAGTTGGGGTGGGATGTCGTTTTTGCATATAATCAGGAAGTGCTGGGTGAAAATGGTACTCTTGGTAGGAAGGATTATCATGAAATCGTTCTATGGAGATACTTAGACAAGGCATTAAGAAAGTTGAATCCTTGGATAAATGATGCGCAGGTAAACGAAGCACATCAGACGCTATCATCTTACCTGTCTTCCGCATCGCTCCTTCAGATCAACGAAGAGAAATACTTCATGATTCGTGACGGTATTCCGGTTACTGTTAAGAAGCCAAACGGAAAGACAGAGGAAAAGAAGGCCATTGTAATCGATTTTAATGATCCAAACAATAATCATTTTCTTGCTGTTAAAGAATTAAAGATTCACGGAGATCTTTACCGTAGACGTACTGATATCGTAGGCTTTGTTAATGGTTTGCCATTGTTGTTCATAGAACTGAAGCGCAATGATGTTGATGTTGAGAATGCATATACAAATAACTACACAGATTACCAGGATACAATACCGTTCCTATTTTATTACAACGCCTTCCTTATGCTCTCCAACGGCATGGAAGCAAAGGTAGGAACGCTTGGTAGTAAATATGAATTCTTCCATGAGTGGAAGCGTTTATCTGAGGATGATGAGGGCAGTGTTGCTCTGGAAACCATGCTGCGAGGTATATGCAAAAAAGAGAATTTCCTTGATCTGTATGAGAACTTTATCCTTTATGATCATTCTGACGGAAAGACAGTAAAGATACTTGCTAGAAACCACCAATATCTTGGTGTTAATGAAGCTGTCAAGGCATATGGGGAACGACGACTACGTGAAGGTAAGCTGGGTGTATTCTGGCACACTCAGGGATCCGGTAAGAGCTATTCTATGCTGTTTCTTTCACAGAAGATCCGCAGGAAATTTACTGGCTCCCCAACTATTGTTGTACTTACAGACCGCGATGAGCTGAATAAGCAAATTTGCGGGACGTTTGAAGCTTGCGGCCTGCTGGGTAAGACAGAAGGAAAGCAGTTCATGGCTACCAGTGGAACGGATTTAGTAGAAAAACTGAAGGGAAATCCAAGCTTCATCTTTACATTGATTCAGAAGTTTAATAAACCGGATGAACCACCTATATATCCAGATCATGATATTCTTATTATTTCAGATGAGGCCCATCGTAGTCAGTATGGTGTGTTTGCAGATAATATAGAAAAATTGCTTCCAACAGCTTCCCGTATAGGTTTTACTGGAACACCACTACTATCTTCAAATGAGATTACTGCCAGAACATTTGGTGGTTACATTTCAGTTTATGATTTTAAACGAGCAGTAGAGGATAAGGCTACAGTTCCACTCTATTATGAGAATCGTGGCGACAAGATAAAAGAGATCAAGAATCCGGACATTACTGATAAGATCCTCGATGCTATAGAAGAGGCCGATTTAAATCCTGAACAGGCAGAAAAGGTGATGCATGAATTTGAGAAGGAAGTGCATCTTTTGACAGCGGAAACGAGACTGCGTGCGATCGCAAAGGATTTTGTCAGACATTACAGCGATTTGTGGACTACGGGAAAAGCCATGTTTGTTTGTCTGAATAAGGTTACCTGTGTCCGTATGTATAATTACGTACAAGAATATTGGGAAGAAGAAATTGAATCACTGGAGCAGCGCATAGCATCTACCTCATCCGATCAAGAACAGATGGAACTTACCAGAAAACTCAAATGGATGAAAGATACTGAGATGTGCGTTGTTATCAGCCAAGAGCAAAACGAGATACAAACATTCAAGAAATGGGATCTTGATATCCTTCCTCATCGAACAAAGATGGAGAAGCGAGAGCTCGATAAAGAATATAAAGATGCCGACAGTAACTTCCGTGTTGTATTTGTCTGTGCCATGTGGTTGACCGGTTTTGATGTTAAGACCCTTTCTTGTCTATATCTCGATAAACCGCTAAAAGCTCATACTCTGATGCAGACTATTGCAAGAGCCAACCGTGTGGCAGCAGGAAAGAGTAATGGCCTTATTATTGATTACATCGGAATAGTTGGAGCATTAAAGAAAGCTCTGAACGATTACACTTCAAATAAGAACGGACGTACTCAAATTGATCCTACTGTTGATAAGGACGAGTTGATCCGGCAGATAATTGTTGCTGTTGCGGATGCAAAACAACTCTTAGATGAATATGGATTTGATTTGTATACGCTGATCAATGCCGAGAATTTCAAGAAAATGGCATTGCTTAAAGACGGAGCAGAAGTTATGTGTTCTGATCCAGAGACTAAGAAATCGTTTGAGACATATGCAAATGAAATCAGCAGACTAGGAAAGTATCTTGACCGTAACGATATCACGCAAGATGTTCGTAATGAGACGGATGCTATCTGTGCCATATTCCGAGAGATGCAGAAAAAGCGTAAACATATAGATACAACGGATTTGATGGTGGAGATTAACCATATTATCAATGAAAATGTGGAGATTGAGCATCAGGACGACGAAGGCCAGATAGAATCCAGACGCTTTGATATCAGCCAGATTGACTTTGACCTCTTGGCAGCTGAATTTGCAAAGGTAAAGCGTAAAAACCTTATGATTAAGGATCTGAATGATCTTGTCTTGGAACGGCTTTCAAAGCTGATAGAAGTTAATCCTACCCGTGTTGATTATTACAATCGATATATGGGAATTATCGAAGCATATAATGCAGAACAAGATCGTTCTACCATAGAAAAAACATTTATGGAACTTATGGATCTTGCAAAGAGCATGTCAGAAGAAGAACAGAGATATGCGCGTGAAGGATTCAGCAATGACGAAGAGTTATCGATATATGATTTGCTGTTCTCGGACAACTTATCTAAGAGCGATATCGATAAGATTAAGAAGATGTCGAAAGACCTTTTACAGAAGATAAAAGAGCGTATCGCTGGAATGGATCACTGGACGGACAAGCAGGAGACAAGGGCTGCCGTTGATATTCTGATCAGGAATGTCCTTTATGAAGAGATTCCGGACAGTATGTTTGACAGATTGGAAGCATATCGTAAGGCTATATATGAATATGTTTATACTCATTATAAGGCAGCGTGATGGGAGGTAGGACATGTATAATTCCGATTCTGCTATTAAGACAAAAGAGCAAGATCTACTTGGACGAGCAGGATTTGCTGCTGAACTTGCAAATGCAATTCTCAAGAACACTGGTAAAGAGAGTATTGTAGTCGGATTATATGGTTCCTGGGGCTGTGGAAAAACATCTCTGGTCAATCTTGTAATAGAAGAAATAGAAAACATTACAAGAGATACAGAAGATAAACCATTAATAGTTAATTTTGATCCATGGTATTTTTCATCAGAAGAAAACTTGGTAAGTGCTTACTTTAAAACATTAAGACTTAGCTTAAATATAGAGAAGAATAATTCATGGAAAGTTAAGATTGGTGAAGCTCTTGATAACTATGCAGATGCGTGGGATGCATTGAACTTTATACCTGGAGCAGGTCCAATTCTTGCCCCAGCATTAAAAGCAGTATCTAAAGCTGGCGGAAAAAAACTCAGCAAAGTTAAACCAATTGATAAAGCAAAACAGTCAATTGAAAAAGTGATGCTGGATCATAATCAGAAAATTATTGTTGTTATAGATGATATTGACCGATTAGCCAATGATCAAATACGTTCAGTTTTTCAATTGGTGAAACAGATAGCCTCGTTTCCGAATACAACTTTTATTTTGCCTATGGCAAGAGAAGTGGTTGCGAGGGCATTAAAAGATGTACAGGGGGATGATGGCAATTCATACTTAGAAAAAATCGTCCAAATTCCTTTTGTAATACCAGAACTCAGTAATACAAAACTTCAAACAGTATTCTTTGAAAAACTTGACACTGTTTTGCGATTAAACAATATAACAACAATTGACAAGAAATACTGGAGTAGTATCTTTTCAAGTTGTGTTTGGCCTTATGTTAATAATCTAAGAGATGTAAATAGAATCATCAATACCCTTGAATTCAAAATTGGCTTTTTACAAGGGGAACTTTGCATAGAAGATTTAATAGCAATGACAACAATAGATGTTCTTGAGCCATCATTGTTTACTTGGATTGGTGAGAACAGAGAATTATTATGCGGTAGCGTTAGCACCACTTTTTACTCTTATAGAGAAAAGAATTCAAATAAAGTGCGTGAGGCGTATATAAAAAGCATGCATGAAGCTGGTATAAAACATATAGACAGAGCAATTATAGCTGTTTCAACGCTATTTCCGCATTTTGCTAATGAAATTGAACAACACTTTTCCTATCATTCCAGTGAAAGCGTGAAGAAAGAAATGAGAGTTGCTGAACTTAAACGCGCAACACTCTTATTTGATATGGATAAGGATAACATTGAGATTCCAAGAAGTATAATAATAGATTCTCTTAAGATTTATTCGCAGAAAGACTTTGGAGATTTTCTGGATAAAACAAATAAAGAAAATCGGATTATGTATTATCTTGATGAAATCAACGCTTTGCTTGAAGAGATTCCTGATGATCGATTAATTATGATCATAAAAGAACTCTGGAAACGAAGCAAACTGTTTGAAGGGTCTTTAACCAATTCTTTTGTCGTAATATCAGCTTCGTGGAAGACAGAATCTGTTGTGAACAAACTTATTGAAAAAATACCTACGAATCATGAGAGATATGAACTGTTTGTAGAAATACTTAAGAATGCCGATATCAACGAAATGGAGACCATGGGAGAAAGAATAAATACTATTGAACTCGCTTATGGGCGTCTTGCAGGTAAGGGGCAAGAGAATAAACACAACCAATTATTGGATATAAATGATTTAGAGAACCTAGAGAAAGAATATGCTAAAAGAGCAAAAAAGATAGCTTGTAGCGAAGCTGTATTTGATGGGCATAACTTGATGTTTTTCTTATATTTATGGGAATCATTTGATAATGAATCGTTCACTAAGTTTATAAAAAAGCATCTTTCAGATGACAGGTTCATGCTCAGACTTATATGCCGTCTTGCTGGTAGGTGGAGTGGAACAGAGGGAGAAGGATGGGTATTCAATAAGAATAACTATTCGACATACATTTATGATGAGGATATTTATAAAAGGATTAGTGACTACAATAAGAAGAGAATGAAAAAAGACTTTGATGATGAAGAATTGATTAGAATTGCATCGTTCTACTTAAACTACGGTAAAGATGAACTAAGAGAACATGCAACATTAGATGAAGCAAAAGAACAGATAGATTTGTGGATTAAATAAGGACACAGAATTATGAGTTTACAAGAAACAAGTAAGTTCATTAGTTTAATACTTCGCCATAAGCCTGAGACTATCGGTATCACACTTGATGAGCATGGCTGGGCAAATGTTGACGAACTGATTGTCGGTATCTCAAGGACACACGAGATCAATCGGGAAATACTCGAAGAGATCGTAAGAACCGACAACAAGCAGCGTTATTCGTTTAATGAAGATAAGACTCTTATAAGAGCTAACCAGGGTCACTCAATACCGGTTGATGTAGAGCTTGAAGAAGTCGAACCGCCAAAATACCTTTATCATGGAACGGGTGAGAAGTTCAGAGAATCTATCGATGCAGATGGTCTAAAGCCTAAGAGCAGGTTATACGTTCATCTCTCAGAAGATATCGAGACTGCAACTAAGGTTGGCAGCAGACACGGAAAGCCGGTCGTGTATCGCGTCTTTGCAGGCTGGATGCATAAAAACGGGTTCAGATTCTATAGATCTGTTAACGGTGTGTGGCTTACCAAAGATGTTCCTACAAAATATATAAAGCGAGAGACTTTCGATGAGAAAGAGCTTGCAGTTGTTATCAAGGAGATCAGGTGCATATTATCTTTGGCTATTGATGATAATGCGGTCATAGACAGATCAGATAGGATCTTTGAACTTGAAAAGAAGTTCAGTTGGGAAGTGTTGCAGCAAGGTCTCTTTAGACTGTTGCTGGATGACAGCCTAACAAGTGAAGAGTATCAAGTGCTTGCACGAGTATTCTGGCTTGCTACGGAAGAAAGCCGCGACAGGAAAGCAAATGGTGAGATCGAACTGAAGTTCAAAAAGAAGACGATCATAGGCTTGTTATACTATCGGCTTTACGATAATAAGGATCCATATGGCCTTATATGGAATGTTGTATGCAACCTATATCATCTTGATTATTGCAATTCCGAGTATAGTCCTTTTGAGGACGAGAAGGTTGTCAATCAGATGAAGAAATATGGTATAAATTTGAGGAAAGAAAGATGACAAAGTTTAAACACGAATACGTATTATGTCCTATATGTCAGAACCACAAGTTTCCGCAAATAGTTGATTATACTGTATGTCCGTATTGTGGATGGTGCCACGATAATGTGTCAGAAGATGAAGAATGTCTCGATATAGCCATAGGACCAAATAATCTTTCTTTTAATGATTTCAAAAGACGCTATCTCGAGACAATTAAGATGAAACCGGATTTTTATTATAAGAGGGATGGTTATCCGGAGGGACGGTAAATCACACGAGATTATTCTTATCCCATGGATAAGAACAGGATAAGAAAACACGGATAATATGGCTATTCCTTTCAATTCCTGATAAAATATTTACAATATCTTGTAAATTAGCAAAGCTTGTAATACTACATGTTGTTGCTCTAGACGAGCTTGAATAGTTGCAAAACGCTGGAAACGCCCTAAAATAGGGCGTTTCAGTTTTTTAAGCCAACAAAAAGCCACTAAATTTCGAACTCATATATTTTGGAGACAGTAGCAGAACCATATTCAATTAATGGATCTGTGGCATAAAAAGTTATCAAGAGAACTTTACCCGGATGATATAATTATCTTGTCTGAGGGAGTGATCCCTTAGTCGAGAAAATTATCAGCATTAACCGGTAAGGGAAATAGACCTTAATGAGAAAAACAAAAGCGTGGCAGATAGTTCTTATCGTGATGGTTGTGTTATATTCTTGCTTTATTCTTTCATCTTGCAGATATGAAATATCGGAAGAAAAACGTATAGATGTTATTTCTGACATAGCAGCAATCGTAAACGATAATTACACAAGTGAGGATGTGGAACCCCCGTTCCAGATCAGCATGACTGAAATTGAGGAATTGGCTGATAACAACAGTTATTTGCATAAAGCGATCGAGAAATACCATGATGTTCAGCAGTATAAGGTATATCTGCTTGATAATGATATGGTATTAGTTGTTACGGATGTGATTTTCCAAGGCGTTAAAGGATTTGTTGTTTCAGATGAAAAATTAGAAGGCACTCTGACGGTTTCCGGTTTGGGATTCGATAGTGACAGAATAGGTATAATAGAAAGGATCGAAGACAGTAATATATATCGTTTTAGTGCCGGACTTTAATATGAGATATATGATGGTTATGAATCTGTTTTTATCGATATAAGGACAGAAGATGTACAAGCGTTTATCGATGAAACACGGCAGTAAGATAAATAATCAGGAAAACAGACTGGATAATATGAATGAAATAACGATAAAAGCCTTATCACCGGATCTGGAGAAAGATTACTTTGACTTTTTTGATAACCGTGCATTCT
>Ga0256404_1009255_pt1 | contig 14245 bp, 8 predicted proteins | sample RumenRJG_01DNA_FD_185990 | JGI IMG/M metagenome (GOLD analysis project Ga0256404, IMG submission 185990) | Bovine rumen microbial communities from Lethbridge, Alberta, Canada - RJG_01 | ecosystem: Host-associated > Mammals > Digestive system > Stomach > Rumen | place: Canada: Alberta | collected...
GTGGATCGATTTATTGCAATGTCCGCGAAACACGCGAACTTGCGATTAAATAACACTGATTTCAAAGAACTCTTATTCTACGGCGTCCGCGCCGTGGCGTAAAAAATATAAAACTAACGAACTATTGTGATTGATAACCTTGACTAAATTGTATGAGAATCGAGTCAAAAATACCTCCGCGAAAAATAAATAACGAGATAGATTTTAATGCTTTTTACGATAAATTCTATCTCAGATTTGTGAAGTATGCATCTTGGTACCTCAACGATAGAGCTGCTGCTGAAGACATTACGCAGACAACCCTGATGGAATACTGGATAAATAGGCGGAATTTCGATGACAAGACAGACATTCTGGGCTATCTTCTGACAATAGTCAAAAACAAATGCCTGAACTATCTGAAACACCTACAAGTAGCAGACGAATACCAGCGAAGCCAAACTGCAATGTACGATTGGGAAATCAATGCGCGCATACAGACACTGGAGAACAGCAGTTATAATGAGATATTCTCGCAAGAAATCATGGCAATTGTCCGGAAGACCCTCGAAGATCTTCCGGACCAGACACAAAAAATATTCAAATTAAGCCGATTCCAAGACAAATCCAGGAAAGAGATAGCCAAAGAACTCGGTGTTTCGCAACAGACAGTCGACTACCACATTAACAAAGCCTTAGCTTACCTTCTAGAAAAGCTCAAAGAATATATTCCATTGCTCTTCATCTTCATTGTAAGATGACGCTTTATCATGCGTACCAAGGTCTCGTTCTATTCTTTAAGTTATTAAGTGTATCGATACAGATATTTACGTCTTTTACTATCTGGAAATCGAACATTCCTGCGCATATGAAATCCGCTCCATTTTCAAAGGCATACTTAAATCCGTCTTCCGGACTTATGGCACCTCCTGCTAACACCTTGAATCCGACAACAGGGACAGTCGTGTTCTTAATAAAATCGAGAGTCATATCCGGGAACGTATCAAATAGATTGTCATGCCAAAGATTGTGATCGCTTTTCAGCCTATCTGGCGCAGACATTTCAAACATCCGTCGATTCTCTCTTGGATGAGCCGACCAATAGTGATCATGATGCATGGTCTTGAAATAATAATCTGGGACAATTCCTTGTTTCTGACATTCAATGAAGGCATGAATATCATGAGCCGCCAAACCAGCGACTACTCCATTGCTTCTTATCGCATCTAGGTATTCTCCTATGATTTCGACGTGATTATTTAAGACATGTCTGTCACCAATAGTGCCATGTACTTGAATAATATCTACACCCATGTCCACATATCTTTTAATCTCATCGCTGTATTTCTTCGCTTCATCGTTGAAGATATGATAGACCAAAATTTTTATTTTGCTGCCTGTGAGTTTCCTGTATCTAGTCAGCATCTTTGACTCTACTACCCAGTCACTGACAGCGACCGTATTTATTCCCGCTTCTTCAGCCAGAATCAAAGTCTCAAATATTTTCTTCTCTGTATTATACGCCCTGAACAAAGAACTCACATAAAGGAGATCTCTTGCGTGTGCTGTTCCATCAAAAAGATTCCCGCCGAGAATCAAACGACTTACATCATATTTTCCCAGCTTTCCTGTAGGAATAGCTCCTTTAAGTTGATTCAGTTCCTTCCTATCTATCTGGATAGTAGACCCTGAAAGAGCATCTGGGACTGCGGAGGATGAATCTTTGTATGCGAACCATCCGGTAACTCCAATGAAAGGAAGAACAGCCAAATTCTTCAGCATCTCACGTCGCGACCGCACTTCCGCATCATTTTCTTCGGTCTCTTTCTGCTTCTCTTCACGATGCTTCTTCGACTTTAACCTTATCTTATCTATGAAATAATTCATTCCATAGCCTTTTTCTTTATAGCAAGCTATGAAGATCAGCGCTAAGGCTTCGATGAGAAGCTGATTCACGAAATAAACTGAGCTTTCACCAGTAAGCAGAGAGGCGCCAAATGGCGGATATGCAAAATAATATAGGAGTAACATCACGGCGCCACAAATAGAAGCGAATGTAATTAATGCTCCAAAAGTCAATGCAAGACCCACTAGGATAAGTCCCCATGTATTCAATATATCTACGCATGTCAATCTTAAAGAATCAGCAGCAAGCCAGTGATAGAAGGATGCCATGAAACCTTGAGCATTATTTAAGTATGATGCCGCTGTCCAATGTCCCCATAATTTGCTTATGCCCTCATATAAGAGATGCCATCCGATAGCCATTCGGAGGATCGTTATTACTGTTTTAGTTCCTTTCATATTTGCAAATCTTTATTAAGATATGGTTTAAGGCTTTCATATCTTCTATCTACCTCATTTTTTTGTTCGTCAGTCATTTCTAATTCTACCACGATTGGTGATTCTGGGACTACTTTATGACCATCCTTTATTTCCCAGGCTCTGGAAACGCAATTCTTGAATATGCCTCTTTTCTTTAGAATGTAGATGTGCGGGCAACGCATACCTGTTCTCATACCTTCTCCTGGAAACATAGTCTCGGCATTAACCATGAGCAATAGTTTGGAGAAAGCGTCATCAAGGGTATTGTTCGCATCGCCATTCTCCATCTGTTTCCAAATGTAAGAAATCAAGTCTGCATAAGCTGGTCTCTCCGTGATAAGTCCTTCAGAGCCCAGTTTGCGTCCTTGGTAGAGCCATTGAGTTCCGCCCATTGCACTGAATACGGTCTTTATCACTGGCTTTTCCTTGACTTCCTCCATTATCCTGCTGCTAGCATTTCCTGACTCCTCTTTAATATAGCCGAAAGTCTTTGGGAAACGCTTAGCGAGCTCGACCAGCATTTTAACAGATGGCATTACGCCGCGATACCTCTCGCCACCACCAGTCTGAATTATTACTGGCAGAGTGACTACATTGCCAAGAGCTGAATAATAATCCATCAGGTCTTCCTCAGTTTTCCCATCGTCCGGAGGCCTAGATATGATCACAGCGTTGTGGTTATACTTCTTAGCCGCATTTTCGATGAATTCGGCAAATTCCATCATCTCTGCCTTATCCCTTCCTTGACAACCTATTACAGCCTTGCCTTTAAGCGATTTCGTCGCTTGAAGTATTCTTTCAATACCCTTCTTTTTCTCGTCATTAGTCAGCAAGTCATAACTATCTTCCGACTGCGGCCAAATTGCACCAGAACACCCAGATTCAATTATGAATCGAGCTTCCTTTCCTAGCACATCATAATCTACAGCCCCTGATTCAAGAAATGGCGTCGAGATGATCGGCAGAGGTCCACGTAGCCTTCCATCATCAGCTTCTTTCATAGGATTCCCACCGAAAGGTTTTGATGGAAATTCGTCGGCTGCCAAAATAAGCTGCTTTCCAGGCAATATACCCAGAAAGCCAGCAAACGAAATAAATTTAATAAAATCGCGTCTTTCAATCATATAATCAATTAATATCCAGGATTCTGATCATCGACTGTTATTGCAGCATTATAATTCATCTCAGAAACAGGGATAGGCCATAGCCATGCTTTCTCAGCTATATCCGCCCCACGTGTCTCTTTAATAATCCTTGCCGCATCTGTTTTCCCTAACCGTTTCAGATAATACCATCTTTTCCCTTCTCCAACAGTCTCGTATCCTTCTTCTTTTACGCACAAATTTATAAAAGAATCCAAATTATAATCGTCAATGTTGAAATCAACTGGCGAAGCGGTTGCAGAAGGATAGCCGTAAGCCCTCCTGTGAACCTTGTTCAATGCTTCGACTCCTTCTGCCGTTGGTTTTGAAGCAACCCTACAGCTTGCCTCAGCATACATAATCAAACAGTCAGCATATCTATACACAGGGAACAAATTTCTTGGTCCTGTTGTTTCCTCTCTATCAATATATTTTTTCAGCAGGAGCCCCTTCTCTCCAACTAATCCTCCAGTATATGAATACCATAGACCCTTTCTTAAGTCATTGTCATCTTGGTTCACATAAACTGAATAATCATTCCTACTATGAATAACATTATAGCCTGATTGATGTATATACTGTCCCGCAACATTGCCGCCATGCAGAAAGATAGGAAATGAATTTGTATTTTGATCATTATACTTAAAATAAAACAATTCTTCGGAAGAATTTGAAGAAGATGGTGAAAAAATATCACTAAACTCATCGCTTGTTTTGACATCTATCAAACTGAACTGTTTGGAATCTATTATCTGCTTCGTCAATTCTGCCGCCTTGGAATAGTCGTTAAGAGCAAAATTCACATCAGCCAGAAGCATGATAGCAGTCCACTTTGAAGGTCTTCCAGACATGGAAGCCGTTGATGGCAATGCGCTAATAGCAAAATCGAGATCTGACTTGATGAAAGAATACACATCGGATTCTGGAGAGCGTGCCATGTCATTCTGCGACATATTCTCATCGGTTCTTAAAGGTACAGCTCCCCAATTCCTGACTAAAGAGAAATATGCATACGCCCTTAAAAATCTTGCTTCGCCCATCAATTTATTTTTATCTTCATCAGAAGTCTTACTTGCATTTGGTATAGCCTGAATGATGATATTCGCATTTCTGATTGCTCTGTAAAGATTATTCCAGACATTTCCAACTCTGTTAATATTAGTATTATCTAATCCTTGGAATGTACTCGCAGCTGTCCAACTTCCTATAGAACGATAAAATTGATCCGAACTCGATTCCAATAACGAGGCAAAAACGCTCATGTCACGTAATGGGCTATATATCGCATATACGCCAGCATCTATCTCTTCAGCAGTATTATAATATGTTTCAACAGCAATAGCCTGAGGTTTCTCTTCCAGAATGTCAGAACAAGAGAACAAGAAAGCTATAGATGATAAAATAATTAGTATCTTTTTCATAGTGATGTATTTTTTAGAATGTAAAATTAATTCCCAAAGTATAAGACTTTGCCATTGGGTAAGGGTTCTGATCGATACCAACTCCAACGCCACTTTGTGAATTCACATCTGGATCCCATCCGGAATAGTGAGTGAATGTTAAAAGATTCTGAAGGCTTACGTATAATTTTATCCTCTTCACCCAATCAATATTCCATTTTTCTACCGGGAAATTATAGCCAAACTCAACATTTCTCAATCTCAGATATGACCCATCTTCAATAAGCCTGTCAGATAAACGCATCGACAATCCTGTTACTGGCTTTGGATACTTTGCATTAGTATGCTCTGGGGTCCAGTGATCATAAAGAACTTCTCTCAATTGATTCACCCCGTATGCACAATATAGAGTATTGTCAATCGAAGTAGCATTCAGCATGTCATTTCCCTGAGAACCTTGGAAGAAAAGAGACAATTCGAATCCTTTATAACTCATGTATGAGTTCAGCCCATACGTGAAATCCGGGTTTGGATTTCCAATGATTGTCTTGTCATCACTATTGATTACACCATCATTATTCAGGTCCTTGTATTTCTCCAATCCGTTTTCATCATAGCCGTCTTTTTTGTAGCCATAGAATACACTCATTGGCTCACCTTCTCTTAAGATAGAGGCATTATCATCAATGACCATGAATCCTATCCAACCGCCAAGAATATCGTTACCACCTTGAAGCTTTTTAACCTTGCTTCTATTCAAAGACAAATTGCCTTCCAACGTCCACTGGAATTCCTTGTCAATCGCATGAGCATTGAATGCAAACTCAAAACCTTGATTTTGTATTTTTCCGACATTCCTAATCGTATTACCGTATCCAGTTGAGATCGGCAATGGTACACTATTGAGAAGATTTCTTGTAAGCTTATAGTAATAATCTGCAGTAATGGAAAGACGATCATTTAGAAATGAAGCATCTATACCGGCATCGAACTCGGAAGTAGACTCCCATTTGAGATGTGATGGACGTGTAGTGCCAGGAGCGAAGAATGTATATAAATCAGTGTTAAAGACAGTTTTACCCGAGTATAGATTATTTAGAGTTGAATAAGGCGCAATAGCCTGATTTCCCGAAACGCCATAGCTGGTTCTAATCTTTAAGTCAGAAAGCCATGATATATTTTTCATAAAAGGCTCGTCTCCTATCTTCCAAGCAATAGCTCCAGATGGAAAATATCCCCATTTATCACCTTTACTATACCTTGAAGAGCCATCAGCCCTGAAACTTAATGTTAATAAATATTTATGATCGTAATCATAGTTGATTCTCGCAATAGATGAAAGCAAGACCCATTTTGTGTAAGAAGTGGATGGAATCCCCGGCGTAGCGGCTGAGGATAAATTACCTGTTGAAGTAATGTCGCTAAGGAATCCACTTCCAGAGCCATTGAGAGAAGTATACTTATAATCCTGATATGTAAAGCCTGCCAGAGCCGAAAAGTTATGTTTCTCAGCAAATGTCTTCACATAATTAATTGTGTTCTCATTCAGAAAACTGATTTGCTGATTAGTAGACACAGAAGCATACGATGTGGCATTATAATAGCCATTCTTACGGTAATAATCACCACGGACATCTGAATTTTCAACGCCGCCAGATACTTTAATAGTAAGACCATCTAAAGGCTGATATGTAAAAGCAGCATTGGCCAATACTCTGTTCCTCTTCGTTTTGTCTTCTATCAAATTTAAGATATTGAGCGGATTCACTATAGCACCGCCCGTTGTAATTACAGGATAATAACCTTCAAAAACGGTAAAAGACCCATCATCATTATACGGCTTGCAAACAGGCGGAGCAAGAAGAGAGACACTGGTCAAAGTATTTCCTTGCCGACCTCCCTCAGAATCCTTATTATCAGTAATGCTACGAGAAAGAGTCGTGTTCAATTCAACATTCAACCTTTTCGTTATATCATGAGAGACATTCGACCTGACAGTATATCTGTCGTAGCTACCTTTCCCAATAATTCCATCTTGACCGAAGAAATTTCCAGATATAGAGAATTTAGTTTTTTCATTACCACCTCTAATCGTTAAAGAGTGTGTGCGAATTGGAGCATTATCATAAATATAATCCTGCCAATCAAATCCTTTTCCAAACGAATTGATCTGATCATCGGTAAAGAATGGCTCGCGTCCATCGTTTTTTGCTCTCTCATTATAAAATTGAGCATATTCAGAAGCATTCATGACATCCATTTTCTTTGACACCTTTTGGATGCCGAATGTTGTCCCGAATTCAACAGTAGTTTTACCTTCTTTACCTTTTTTCGTAGTTATGATTACGACTCCATTTGAACCGCGAGATCCGTAAATTGCTATAGCTGATGCATCCTTTAAAATTTCTACGCTTTCAATATCATCGACATTAAGAATGCCAGAGCCTATATTCGTAGGGAAGCCATCTATCACATAAAGCGGAGAGCTATCACCCAGGATTGAATTCGTTCCTCTGATACGAATAGTCGGAGACTTGCCAGGGGCTCCGCTTGATTGTCTGACCTGAACGCCAGCGACTCTTCCTTGAAGGGCCAGTTCTGCAGATGCCTGTGGGATAGCAGACAGCTCACTCGCTCTAACAGAACTAACAGAACCAGTCAAATCTCTCTTCTTGACAGTTCCATAACCAATCACAACAATTTCATCCAACAACTTGCTATCCTCATCAAGAGAGATATCGTATCTCGAATTTCCTCCGATTTTTACTTCATGATTTTTATATCCAATGCAAGAAACATCTAGAATAGAATTTGGCTTGACAACAATATTAAACTCACCATTGCTGTCAGATACAGCGCCGTTTGTAGTTCCTCTTTCTAGGATCCCGGCGCCAATAATTGGATTCCCTCCTGCATCAATTATTCGTCCAGAAATTTTCTTAGTGCCTGCCTGGGCTTCGGAGTTTGAATATTCCTGGTTCCTTGTCAACATGATATTTTTACCTTCTATTTTCCAATTGATCCCAGCTTCGCCTAAAATATCATCAAGTACTGAATCAAGAGGTTGTCCGACAAACGATGCAGAAACTTTCTGGTTAAGGTTAACTGAGTTGGAGTTAGCGATAAACAGGAAGTCCGTTTGTTTCTCAATCTCGTCAAGGACAGAGCCCAGAGTAACATTAGTCTTATTTATCGTCACTTTCGTTTTCTCCGGCCTGTTCTGGGCAGAGGAATCGATTGAGATGACAAACAGCAACACAAGTGAAAGCAATCCTGTTAAAATAAAAAGAATTGATCCCTTTCTACAAAAGGATACTCGAGATAAAAACTTTCCCATAAATGTTTTAGTGTTATTTATAGTGTTATTTAATATATATAGTCTTATCGTCTTCTAAATATTCGTACTCAAAAGGATAATCTTTCTGTAGAACCCTCAGCGTATGCTCTACGCCATCAAATAGCCTTAGTTTGCCACTATAATTGAGATTCTTTACCGAGTCATTCTGAATTATGACCTTTATGCCATAAAATTTCTGTAATAAATTCATTATTGACTCGAAAGATTTACCATTCAAATAAATTATCCCATCTTTCCATCGGTAAGCGTTGACATCAGTAGTAGCATAAATATCCAACCTGTTTCCTTTAAGCTCGGCTGTTTGCCCCGGTAACAGAATAGATGATATATTTAATGTCGAGTCATACAGCTTAATCTTTCCCTCGAACAGGCTAGCCACAAACCTGTTAGATTCGCTATAAGACTCAACATTGAACACTGTACCGAGCACTTCAATGTTATATTTCGAAGTCTTTACGATGAATGGTTTTTTGCCTTTAGCAACCTCAAAATATCCTTCACCATCGAGTTTCACTTCTCGTTTTTCTCCAGTAAAGGCTATGGGGTAGGTCAGTTTTGTATTTGAACTAAGCCAGACATTCGATCCGTCTGGAAGGACTATGTTCGTTCTACTCCCAGCTGGGACGTTAATGCTCTGGGTAGTATTCAATAGTTTATTTTCAGTTTTTCTCTCTTTGAAATCGAATAAACCGAAAATGACAAGAATGCAGGCTGCGAGACTTAACCACCATGAAAGGTTTCTTCTCTTCGACTTATCCTCATGCTTTGGCTCTTCCAGCAAAACAGCAGCATCTCGTTTGATTCTTTCCCTGATAAATTCCTTTTTATTTTCATCACTTTGCTCCAGCCATTGATGTAATGCGAATTTATCGTTCTCAGAAGCAACGCCCCTAAAATACTTGTCTAGTATATTAGAAATATCATTCATAATTTCAGTGTTACATTAATAGGACAACTAGACTCAAGAAATTCCCAAAAGGAATTTGTTTTTTTGACATCTTGCCTATAAAATTACATCTCTCCATCATGGAGATTCCCGTTTTCCGCAATAAGACTCTCATTTCGAAGCCTCTCTACAACAACCATTTCCGAAAGTCTGCAGATACCTAGAACAATGGAATGGCACTAGTGTTCTGAGAGGCACATGAGCGGTCTAAGGGGCTGCTTTTTAGACGGGGGTTAGGACAAGGATTCGCCTTATAGACAAATGAGTAGCTTAAGACCGTGCTAGGTAGTTGTAAAATGGATCTGGTGCGACTTCCATAGTGCTAACATAATATCAACAAAATCGCTGTATATCATATCGCCCCTGGCAAAGCATAGCTCATCGCAAATAATTTCCGTGACCGTGATAAATTGGTTCCAAGTTCCATGGTAACGTATAATACTGACTCGCCTGCCAGCCTCTCCCTGTTTTCAGCAATAGGACACCAATTTCAGCAGTTGGCTGAGATGATGCCGAGTAGTTCGGTGACCTCTAATCTAGGAATCAGTCAGCATCACATGTAGCTGTAGGGTAGATATTGGCCAAAGGAACGAAAAAGTGCGGAAAGCAGGAAAATATCTCCAGCATGTGGATTTTTGCGGAAGACAGCCATTATTCATAAATTTATGTCACGAATTCAACAAAGCAATAATATTATGGAATATATTTCAAAGCTGGCGATTTTCTTCTCTTGTTCATTGATGTTTTCTGGCTCGATCTTCGGTCAGACAACAATTCCCAAGAACGCAAAAGAGGATTCCGAGGGCATCATGAGCGAGGCATACTGGAGACTATGGAACCCGAAAGTTCAAAGGAAAATAGACAGAGACATTGAACAATGCAGAAAGGCAGATGCCATTGTTGACTTACCAGACGCCGCTGAAGGCACTGAGGTGCAGATTGAGCAAATATCCCACGATTTCGTTTTCGGGGCAAGCTCCTTCAATTTCAATCAGCTAGGGACGTACGAGAGGAACAGGAAATACCGTGAAGTTTTCGGGTCCCTTTTCAACAGGGCTACAGTCGCCTTCTACTGGAAGACCTTCGAGATGCAGCCGAATCGCCCTCGTTTCCGCGAGGAATACTGGGACACAGAGGATTTCTGGAACAAGCAGACAGATCCCAAGAGCCAGCCACACTGGCGCAGGCCAGCTCCCGACCCCATCATTGATTGGTGCATCAGCCGAGGCGTTGCCGTTCACGGGCATCCTCTCATCTGGGGCAATCGGAAATGGCATAATCCAAACTGGATAATCGATCAGATGATGACTCCAGAAGAAAAGGCGAAGATGGATAAGCTGATTCTGGAATATGGAAATCTGCAGAACTATAGGGATAGCGAAAAATATTCAGAGGAATATAACAATATGTCGGCCTCTGAATTAGAGTCCGAATTTCCAGAGTTCACGAAAACCCTTAATGAGCTTTTCAAGAAAAGGATAGACGAGATTGCAAAATATTATGGCAATAAAGTCAGCAGCTGGGATGTCGTGAACGAAAGCGCGACCGATTTTGCTAAAGGGCTCATGGTTCCAGGGTCAAAGCTTTGCAAGAGCACTTATGGTCTCATGCCTGGAGACTACACATTCAAATCTTTCAAGATAGCAGAGAATGATTTTCCGGACGGAGTGCTCCTCAACATCAACGATTACTGGACAGGACACGAATACGTCCAGCAAGTAAACGATCTCGTCAGTAGAGGGGCCAAGATAAACGTTATGGGGTCACAGATGCACCTCTTCAACCCTAAGCAGTGCCAAGAAATCGCCGACGGCAAGGCCTTACGCACTCCGGACGAAATATGGAAAACGATGAATGATTTGTCGAGCGTTGGCCTGCCTATTTGCATCAGCGAGATCACTATCACTGCGCCAAGCGATGACAGCAAGGGAAGGATGATTCAAGCAATCATAGCTAGGAACCTGTACCGGCTCTGGTTTAGCTGCAAGAATATGATGGGAATAACTTGGTGGAACCTTGTTGATGACTGCGGAGCGCCAGGCGAACCTACCACATCCGGGATTTTCACAAGGAATATGGAGCCGAAGACTGCGTTCTATGCCTTGGATGAGTTAATAAATCATGAATGGAAAACCATCACGACGACAAAAGCCTCCAAAGGCCAGATCCGCTTCAGAGGCTTCAGGGGGAAATATCTCATCACCTACACCGACAAAAATGGGGAAACTAGGACTATAGAGCAACATGTGAAATAATCACTTTTCAAAAGTGTACATGCGCACTCTGTATATTCCTGAATATTTGAAGCGCTTCTGCCAATCAGGCCAGAACCTACGCTGGTGAGAGACGTCTGTCCATGGAGCAGGGATATCGAAGCCATATTCATGGTACTCCTCATTTGGCATCCTGCCTCTTAGATAGAGCTGCTGGCCATTGTTCGTCTGGTCCCCGTTCATGTACACCTTTGTCTTCCAGCCATCTCCGTCTTTCTCTAGTTCCTCTGTCTTCCACATGTATGCCTTTCTTCGCGCATCTGTCGACGCAAAAGTGATGTACGCCCCTACTCCGGCGAACAGGAACTCGTCATTGCCAGTCTGAATGGCTAATCCATGCCCATATTTCTCTCCTTTTATGTAATTGACTGTGAATATATATTCTCCAAGCTCGAAGGTCTCCACAGTATCTTTTTCGCTCTGGCGAAGGAAACCATGCATCCTTCCAGTCCCCTGATATTCAGCGACCAGCGGCAATATCTCGCCAAGGACTTTATATTCTCCTAAGAAATAGGGGTCATTGAATATGTCTTCTATGGCGAAAGGGGAATAGCACAATGCGTTCCTCTCGCCGAAAGCATAGTAAGCGGGGCCGGCGGTTCGCTGCGTCTCTGGAATGAAAAGAGGATTGTCCTGACGGCAATATTTTCCGCTAATACCTTTGAAATCGGGGTCATAAAGATCCGGAGAAATCCAGTCAATATGCTTCGTCATGGCTTTGTAGATGTCCAGAACCTTAGGCACAGGCCCTCCTGCAGGCCATGACCCTGGCTTCTGGTCATCGTTCGCCAGCCATGCGTTCGCATACATGGGTAGGTCGTGACTCCTCTTTCCGGCAGCCGCGACATAGTCGAGATATTCAGAGAAAGCCACCGCTAGGCAGAACTGCCTAGCATCATCATTATCTCCGAAGACCTGGCTCCACGTTCCTCTCATCCTGCGCCCATTCTCTGTCCATCTCTGCTTGAGCCTCGGCAGTAAAGAATCATAGTTGGCCTTAAGGTATTCAGTGAGCGCATGTGGCACTTCTGCCTTAAACGCTGCCACTCCCGCCTTGCTGTGGTCCATGTCGCTCATCACCCCGCATTCGTTCTCTACCTGGATCACTGAAATCCGCCTGTCGGCATCATGGTTCCTAATATATTCCATCATTTTTGCGAAAGCTCTGGAATCTGCCTCCATTGCCGCCTTGCAATAAGGGCTGATCACATTCATATTCTCGCCCTTGGAATCCCGGCATCGGAAATATTTCTTCGTGTCTGACTTTACCCATAGTGGGGCGTAGCCAGATTCTCCATTCTTCCAAGTCGCGAACCACGCCAGAACGACGAGGATGTCATGCTTGCCTGCGACCTGGATTATGTTATCGATGGTCGAGAAGTCGAATTTTCCTTCTTCTGGCTCTATCAAATCCCACTCGGCGGTAGCTACAACGGTGTTCAGGCCCATGGCCTTGACGGTTGCGACTGCCTTGTCAAGTGACTCATAGGTGGACGAGGTGGAGTTATGAAGCTCGCCAGCGAGCATAAGGATTCTTTTGCCGTCCTGTTCTAGGTGATATCCGTTCTCGTCATAAATGAGCTTCATTGGTTCTGCCCCGAAAGCGCAGAATAATGGGAAAAGGAATAATAAGGATAGGAGGCTGAGATTCCGTGCGGTTTTCATATAATTGATTATTATTTAAGGTTGTAAAGTTAATTATTATTCAGTCGATTGTATGCCTTCCGATATTAAAGAATTCCAAAGATTGTGTAATTTTGCGGCATGCAAAAGGAAGAATTGGAGATAATGGCTCCTGCCGGCAATTTCGAGTGCCTTCACGCAGCGATTCAGGGCGGAGCGAATTCAGTATATTTCGGGATAGGCAATCTGAACATGCGGTCGCATTCAGCGAATAATTTCCAGCCGTCAGATTTGCCTGAAATCGTCCGGCTGTGCCGTGAGGCTGGGGTTAAGACATACATGACCCTGAATATAGTCTTGTACCAGGAGGACTTAGAGCCAATGAGGGCGGCTCTGGATGCGGCTAAAGCAGCGGGAGTTGATGCCATCATCGCTTCAGACATGGCCTGCATTTCTTATTGTAGGCAAATAGGGCTGGAAGTTCACATCAGCACTCAGCTGAATGTCTCCAATGTCGAGGCGCTCAGGTTTTATTCGCAGTTTGCTGACGTGGTGGTGCTGGCTCGTGAGCTGAATCTCGGGCAAGTCAAAGAAATCCACGAAACGATAATGCGTGAACATATCACTGGGCCTTCCGGAAAGCTGGTGCGCATAGAGATGTTCGCTCATGGCGCTCTCTGCATGGCCATTTCCGGCAAATGCTACCTGAGCCTGCAAACCTATGGGGCTTCTGCGAATCGCGGGGCTTGCTACCAGTTGTGTCGCCGAGGCTACGAAGTCACTGATCTCGAGACGGGGACGAAGCTGAACATAGACAACAAATACATCATGTCGCCTAAAGACCTCTGTACCATTGAGTTCATGGATAAGATCATTGATGCTGGGGTTCGAGTCTTCAAGATAGAAGGCAGGGCGAGGAGCGCTGAATATGTGAAACGCACGGCAGAGTGCTACAGAAAGGCTGCTGATGCCGTGTGCAATGGCACGTATACGCCTGAATATGCGGCATCGTTGAAAGCTAGGCTCACCGAGGTGTTCAACAGGGGCTTCTGGGACGGGTATTATCAGGGTGCGAGGCTTGGAGAATGGAGCAAGGTTTATGGAAGCCAGTCTACCCGCACGAAGATTTACTGCGGTAAAATCACGAATTGGTTCGATAAAATCGGCGTCGCTGAAATATTGATTGAGTCTTCCCCGCT